>Ga0066187_1000211_pt1 | contig 23110 bp, 18 predicted proteins | sample WorMetexBAHAMAS1_FD_58706 | JGI IMG/M metagenome (GOLD analysis project Ga0066187, IMG submission 58706) | Marine gutless worms symbiont microbial communities from Max Planck institute for Marine Microbiology, Germany - Inanidrilus exumae... | ecosystem: Host-associated > Annelida > Digestive...
GCCCCTGCCGTCGACAACGAAGGTGGGGCCGATATCGCGCATCCAGCTGTCGTTGAGCGGCATTTGCAATACCGTCACGCCGTCGCCACAGCGACCGGCGGCGTCCGCGGCATGGTCGGGATTGGCCAGCATCGTCACCGGCTCGAACTGGGCGATTGCCCGGGCGACGGCCGCGTAGGCATCCCGCGCCGCCTCCATGGTCGTCTCAAAGGTTTCCTGGTGGCAGGGCCAGGCCATCCAGCAGCCGGCGTGCGGCGCCCATTCGGGCGGCATGTGGAAGCCGTCGGCGGTCGGTGTCGTCATCGCGCCTGCTTCAGGCCTGCGCCGCCAGCTGCGCGTCAAGCCGGCGCTGTCTTTCCTGGCGTTTCGAGATCAGCGACGCCGCAACCACGCCGGTTGCGACCAGCCCCACCAGGATCGTGGAAACCGCGTTGATCTCCGGCGTCACGCCCAACCGCACCTGGCTGTAGATCTTCATCGGCAGGGTCGTGGCGCCCGGTCCGGTGGTGAAACTGGCAATGACGAGGTCGTCCAGGGACAAGGTGAAGGCCAGCAGCCAGCCCGACACGATTGCCGGCATGATGATCGGCAGGGTAATCGCGAAGAAGGTGCGGCCGGGCGGGCAGCCCAGGTCCATCGCCGCCTCCTCCACCGACCGGTCGAACCCGATCAGCCTGGACTGTACCACCACCGCCACGTAGCACAGCGAGAAGGTGACGTGGGCAATGGTGACCGTCCAGAAGCCGCGGCTGAACGAGATCGCAACGAACAACAACAGCAGCGACAGGCCGGTGATTACCTCGGGCATCACCAGCGGCGCGTAGACCATGCCCGAAAACAGCGTCCGGCCCCTGAACGCGCCGAAGCGCGCCATCACCATGCCCGCCATGGTGCCCACCACGGTGGCCACGGTCGACGACAGGACGGCGACCTTCAGCGTCACCCAGGCCGCGTTGATCAGCCCTTCGTTGCGCAGCATCTCGCCGTACCATTTGAGGGAGAACCCGCCCCAGACCGTCACCAGCTTGGACTCGTTGAAGCTGAACAGGATCAGGATCAGGATCGGCAGGTAAAGAAAGGAGAAACCGATCACCATCGATGTGATTGAAAACCAGCCAAGGCCCCGGTTCATAACAGGCCTCCGCCTTCTTTGGCCTGGCGCCGTTCGAACAGGACGATCGGCACTACCAGGATCAACAGCAGGACCACCGCCACAGCCGACGACAACGGCCAATCCCGGTTGTTGAAGAACTCGACCCACAGGGTCTTGCCGATCATGATGGTTTCCGACCCGCCCAGAATGTCGGGGATGACGAACTCGCCGACCGCAGGAATGAAAACCAGGAAGCAACCGGCCACGATGCCCGGCATGGACAGGGGCACCGTGATCAGCCAGAACGCCTTGATCGGCCGGCAACCCAAGTCCGCCGCCGCTTCAAGGAGCGATTCGTCCATCTTCTCCAGGTTCGCGTAGAGCGGCAGGATCATGAAGGGCGAGTAGGTGTAGACGATGCCGATATACACCGCGATGTCCGTGTTCAGGATCGTCAGCGGCTGATCGATCAACCCTGTCCACATCAGCGCCAGATTGAGCAGCCCCTCCTTTTTCAAGATCCCGATCCAGGCATAGACCCTGATCAGGAACGAGGTCCAGAACGGCAGGATGACCAGCATCACCAGCCCCGCCCGCCATTCCCGCGGCGCCCTGGCCATCGCGTAGGCGAGTGGATAGCCGAACAACAGGCAAAGCAGTGTGGAGATCCCGGCTATCCTGACGCTGCTGACATAGGACAGCCAGTAGAGGTCGTCCTCCAGCAACAGGGCATAGTTCTCGAAACTGATGATCATCCGCGGGATCAGCCCCTCCACCCACTCGAACAGCGGCGCATAGGGGGGCATCGCGATCATCGGCTCGGAAAAGCTGATCTTGAAGACGATAAGAAACGGAGCCAGGAAGAACAGGAGCAGCCACAGATAGGGCACCGCAACGACGAGGCTGCGCGGGGTCACGCCGAGCCGCAACAGAACGGCGATCGAAAGCCGATACGGGGCGAACTGCAGTAACCGGCCGTGCAATCCGCCCATGGGAAGCTGGGCGGCGACCCGGCCTGAGAGATACGCGACCTTTTCCCGCGGCCCGCCGGTCGTCTGGGTCATCGCCTCAGCTCGCCAGGACGACGCAGGACTCGGGCGGCCAGGTCAGATAAACCTGATCCTCCCACGTCAGTCCCGGTTCGGCGTGACGGACCTGGTTGATCTGCGTCGCGATGACGGTACGCCCGGAATCCAGGCGCACGTGATAGATCGACTCCTTGCCCATATAGCCGATGTCCCAGATCTCGCCCTTCATGCAGTTGGCACCTTGATCTGGCGGCGGCTGCTTCGAAATGGACAGTTTCTCCGGCCGGATCGCAATCCAGACCGGCGCGCCCGGTGCCACGTCGACCCCGTGAGACGGGCGGATCGCGCACCCCGCCTCGGGACTCTGCACCAGGATCCCGTCGGCCGACCCCGGGTCCAGCTTGCCTTCGAACATGTTCACATCGCCGATGAACTCGGCCACATAGCGCGAGTTGGGGAACTCGTAGATCTCCGTCGGCGTTGCGACCTGGACGATGCGCCCGTGATCCATCACCGCGATCCGCGAGGACACGGTCATCGCCTCTTCCTGATCGTGGGTCACGATGATGAAGGTGATGCCCAGTTCCTCCTGCAGGTTCATCAGCTCGAACTGGGTCTGCTCGCGCAGCTTCTTGTCCAAGGCGCCCAGCGGTTCGTCCAGCAACAGCATCTTCGGTTTCTTGGCCAGGCTGCGGGCAAGCGCCACGCGCTGGCGCTGGCCGCCGGAGAGCTGGTGGGGCCTGCGTTTCGCGAACTGACCAAGCTGGACCAGCGCGATCATCTCCTCGACCCGCTGCTTGATCTCAGGCTTGGGCATCCGGTCCTGCTTGAGCCCGAAGGCGATGTTCTGTTCCACGTTCATGTGCGGGAACAGGGCGTAGGACTGGAACATCATGTTGACGGGCCGCTGGTAGGGGGGCACGGCCGACATGTCCTCCCCATCCAGCATGATGCTGCCTTCGGTGGGGATTTCGAACCCCGCCAGCATGCGCAGAAGCGTGGTCTTGCCGCAGCCGCTGGGTCCAAGCAGCGAAAAGAACTCCCGCCGGAAAATGTCCAGCGAGACCGTATCCACCGCGGTGAAGTCGCCGAACCGCTTGGTCACGGACTTGATCTGAATGTAGGGGGTCTCTGCCGGGTCGTTCCAGGGCTCCCAACTGGTGGCGCCAGTGGCACGTGCTTCGCTCATCGCGGACACCCCCGCCTGCGGTTCAAAGGCGACGCCCCGCGACCGGAGATCGCGGGGCGTTGCTGGTGCAGCTACTGGCCGCTTTTCACTCTTGTCCAGAGCCGGGTGACCTCGCGCTGGGTGCGCGGGCCGTAGGGCGTCGTGGTATAGAGATTGGGCATCGTTGCGTCGTCCGGATAGACCGCCGGATCGCCGATCACGTCCTCCTCCAGCAGGGGCTGGCTGCCCTTGTTGCCGTTGGCGTAATAGACGTAGTTGGACGCCTTGGCGATCACTTCCGGCCGCATGATGAAATCGATGAACTTATGCGCGTTCTCAGGGTGCGGCGCATCCGCAGGGATCGCCATCTGGTCGAACCACATCAGCGCCCCTTCCTTGGGGATGACGTAACTGACCGTCACGCCGCTCTCGGCCTCGTCGGCACGGTCGCGGGCCTGCAGCACGTCGCCGGACCAGCCGACCGCCAGGCAGATGTCCCCGTTCGCCAGTCCGTTGATGTATTCCGAGGAATGGAACTTCTGGATATAGGGCCGGATCGCCGCCAAGACCGCCTCGGCCTTGGCGATGACATTCTTGTCCTGACTGTCCGGGTTCTCGCCGATGTAGTTCAGCGCCGCCGGAATCATCTCATCCGCCGCGTCCAGCATGTGAATGCCACAGTCGGCGAACTTGGCCGCGTATTCCGGGTTGAAGATCATGTCCCAGCTGTCGACCGGGGCGTTCGGGTCAATCGCCATGATCTTCTCTTCCACATAGCCGAAGCCCGTGGTGCCCCACATGTAGTTGATCGAGTGCGAATTCCCGGGGTCGTACTTCGCGACCCGATCTGCAACCACGTCCCACATCTGATCCATGTTGCCGAGCTTGGTCTTGTCCAGCTTCTGGAACACGCCGGCCTGGATCTGGCGCGCCAGGAAGGTGCCGCTGGGCACGACCACGTCGTAGCCGGTGCCGCCGGCCAAGAGCTTGGTCTCCAGGATGTCGTTGGAATCGAAAACGTCATAGACGACCTTGATTCCGGTTTCCTTCTCGAAGTCCTGAAGAATCTCCTCGTCGATGTAATCGGACCAGTTGTAGACATGCACGACATCGCCCTGGGCGGCAGCAGGCGAAGCGCCCAGCGGCGCCGCCAGAACGAGGGCCGCGGTTGCCGTCACGGCCGTCTGAATGAAGGTCTTCATGGAGTACTCCCTGTCCTTGTTGGCTGCCCCGGTTCTTTTCCGGTGGCGCATTCCCGGCCGGCGGCCGTCGCCGCATTCGGCCCTTGTCTGGCCGCCATTTCAGTCTCAAGGCCCCGGATTGTCAATCAATCGCGGAGGTCGGCCAGGGTGCGGTCCAGGCACTCCCGCGCCAGGCGGACGATCTCGTCTATCTCGGCGGGCTCGATGATCAGGGGCGGCGACAAGACCATCGTGTCGCCGCAGGCCCGCATCACCAGGTTGGCGGCAAAACAGTGGTCCCGGCATATGGTGCCGGCCCGGCCCAAGGGCTCGAAGCGGGCGCGGCTCTGCTTGTCGGCGACCAGCTCGATCGCACCCAACAGCCCGACGGAGCGGACCTCGCCCACCAGCGGGTGGTCGGCCAGCGTCCGGAGCGCTTGGGCCAGGTAGGGGCCGCTCACATCGCTCACCCGCTCGACCAGCCCCTCCTCACGGATGATCTGGATGTTCTTCAAGGCCACCGCGGCCGCCGTGGGATGACCGGAATAGGTGAAACCGTGGAAGAACTCCCCGCCCTCGGCGATCAGGACGTCCGCCACCCGGGCGCCCACCCCCAGCGCCGAGATCGGCAGATAGCCCGACGACAGCCCCTTGGCCATGGGGATCAGGTCCGGCTCGATGCCGAAGGTCTGGTGGCCGAACCATTGGCCGGTCCGGCCGAAACCGCAGATCACCTCGTCGCAGACCAGCAGCACGTCGTACTTCCGGCAGATCCGGTTGATCTCGGGCCAGTAGCTGTCGGGCGGGATGATCACGCCGCCGGCGCCCTGCACCGGTTCGCCCACGAAGGCGGCGACCTTGTCGGGCCCGATCTCCAGGATCCGCTCCTCGACAGCCCGGGCGGCCCGAAGCCCGAAGGCCTCTGGCGTCTCGCCGGGTTCCGCCTCGCCGTACCAGTAGGGCTGCATCACGTGTTCGATATCCGGGATCGGCAGGTCGGCCTGGGCATGCATGGCCTTCATCCCGCCCAACGAGGCGGCGGCCACCGTGGACCCGTGATAGGCGTTCCAGCGGGTGACGATGGTCTTCTTGTCGGGCCGGCCCATCAGGTTCCAGTAGTGCCGCACCAGCCGCACCATCGTGTCGTTCGCTTCGGAGCCGGAGTTGGCAAACTTCACGTGGTTGAAACCCGCCGGCAGCAGCGTCGCCAGTTCCGCGGCAAGCGCCGTGGTCGGCGGGGTCGCCGTCTTGAAGAACTGGTTGTAGTAGGGCAGCCGCAGCATCTGCTCGAACGCCGCCTCTGCCAGGGCGCGGCGCCCGTAGCCCACATTCACGCACCACAGGCCTGCCATGGCATCGATGATGCGGTGGCCTTCGCTGTCCCAGAGGTAACAGCCCTCGGCCCGGGTGATGATGCGGGCCCCGCCCTCTTCAACGAGGGCCTGGGTGTCGGTGAAGGGATGCAAATGATGCGCGCTGTCCAGGGCGCGCAGGCGGTCGGAATCGTGGGACTGTGGATTGGCGGACATGTCAGCAGCTCCGTCGGTTCGTGCCGAAAAGGGACGTGTTCAACCGGCGGCGCGCTACGGCGTGTAGTCGACCCTCGCGCACAGGATGAGAAGATCGGCATGGACCGATCGACACGTGACGGTTATGGGCACGGGCAACGTCCCTCGCATCTGCTCCGCCGCTAGCTTAGCAGAGGCTAGGCAGCGGCGTCACACATTCAAGAGTAGATTCTCCCGCTCCCAGGAGCTGATCACCTGCTGGTAGAGGTCGTACTCGTGGCTTTTGACCTCGATCAGCGCCTTAACGAACCGCTCGCCCAGGACCTCCTTCAGGGGTTTGGCGTGGTTCAGCTTGGCCAGCGCATCGGCCTGGTGCCGGGGCAGCGTGAAAGCCAGCCGGTAGGCGTCGCCAGTGACGGAATTGGCGGGTTCCAGCCCGCCGGTCATGCCCAGATAGCCGCAGGCCAGCGTCGCGGCGATCGCCAGATAGGGATTCGCATCGGCACCGCCGACCCGGTTCTCGACCCGGCGCGACGCGCCGTCGGACACCGGGACACGCAGGCCCACGGTGCGGTTGTCCCGGCCCCAGTGGACATTGATGGGGGCGTCCGAATAGGGCGTCATGCGGCGGTAGGAATTGACGTTGGGCGCAAACAGCGGCATCGCCGCCGGGATATACCGCTGAAGACCGGCGATATAATTGAGGAACAGCTTAGATTCCCGGCCTGCCTTGGTGGAGAAGATGTTGGCACCGGTCCGGGTGTCGACCACCGATTGATGCACATGCATGCTGGAGCCCGGCTGGAACTGGTGGGGCTTGGCCATGAAGGTCGCGTGCACTCCGTGATTGACGGCGCACTGCCGCACGGTCCGCTTGAAGGCGAGGACCTGGTCGGCCCGCGACATCGCATCGCCGTGGTTGAAGTTGATCTCCATCTGGGCCACGCCCGCTTCGTGGGCCATGGTGTCGATATCGATCTTCTGGCGCTCGCAATGGTCGTAGATGTCCTCCATGATCGGATCGAACTCGTTGGCCGCTTCGATCCCGTAGGCTTGCCGGCCCGATTCCGCGCGACCGGACACCCCTTCGGGCGGTTCCAGCGGCTGGTCCGGATCGGTGTTCCGGCGCACCAGGTAGAACTCCAGTTCCGGCGCGACGATGGGATGCCAACCCTTGGCGTCGAACTGGTCCAAGACGCGGCGCAGCACAGCACGGGGTGCCAGGTCAACGGGTTTGCCGTCCAGGTAATAGGCATCGCAGACGACCTGCGCCGTCGGCTCCTCGTACCAGGGCACCAGGCGAAGGGTGTCGGGGTCCGGCGACAGGTACAGATCCACGTTGGCGGGGTTCGCAACGTCGGTTTCGTAAACGAAGTCGCCGGTGACGGTCTGGATGAAGACCGCTTCGGGCAGGCGCAGGCTTTGGGCCGCCGCCCCTTCCAGAAACCGTGCCGTCGGCATGATCTTGCCACGGGCAATGCCCGACATGTCGGGCACCAGGCATTCCACTTCTTCGATTCGGTGCAGCGTCAGCCATTTCTTCAGCTTGGCCAACGCGGCGGTGGATTCGCGTCCGTTACGCGGCATTGCTGTCACCATTCACGGGTTCGGGTTGGGTTGAGTGGGACGAACGGCGCGGGGCGCATCAGTGCCACAGGGGCGGTCCCCCGACCAGCCAGTCCTGAAGCCCGTTTTCGATGGTGCCGTCGCGGCCGTGAACCACGTAGCGAACCGGGTGGCCGCGGTCGTCCTCGCCCCATCCGAACGACCCCTTGCCGCCCCCCAGAGACCGGAACGCGCCGGAAGCCGTGCGCCCGGAATCGCACCACAGCGCCCAGGACCCGACCTTGTGCCAGCGCTCGCTGTACCGGATGTCGCAGGAAACGTCCGGCCGCAACACGGCGGCACGGAACCGCTCGCCGCTTGGGGTCCGGCCGAGGTAGGCGATACTGGACTGCTGCACCGTCGCGTCCCGTTCCCAATAGATGGAAATCACCCGCGCGTCCGGCACGTCGCCCACCAGGCGCGGCGTCTCGGCCGCGGGCGGCGCCGCGGCACAGCCCGCCAGAGCCAGGGCGACCAGCGTTGCCGCCAACAGGGGGTGCAGGGAAAGACGGCCCGGCCCCATCGAAAACACTCCTTCCGTCCGGTGCGGCCGGCGCAGCGGCCGGACACACGCAAAGGTTTTTAGTCAGCCCGGGCTTGACGGTAAATAGCGATTCCGTCCGAATGGGCGGAATGGAGGCACGATCCACAGACCAGACGGCAGAGGAATTCCTCCGCCGGAACCCCGATGTCACGGTCATCGAAGCGCTGCAGCCGGACATGTGCGGGGTGCTTCGGGGCAAGCGCGTGATGGTGCGGGCCATCCGGTCGTTGCTGTCCCAGGGGATCCGCCTGCCCGGCTCCACCTGCATCCTGGACACCACCGGCCAGAACATCCCCGCCGTGCCCTATGGCGGGACCGACGGAGACCCCGACCAGTACTGCCGGGCCGTGCCCGGGCGGCTGGCCCCCGTTCCCTGGGCCGAACGGCCCATGGCGCAGACCCTGTGTTCGCTGTTCGAGGCGGACGGCACGCCCTATTTCGCGGACCCCCGCCACGTGCTGGCCCGCGCCTACGCGCCGCTCAAGAAACGCGGCTTGACCGCCGTGGTCGCGCTCGAGCTTGAGTTCTATCTTTTGGACCGCCGCCCGGACGGCCAGGGCCGGCCGCGCCCGGCCGCCGCACCCGACAGCGGCCGGCGCCCGACCACCTCCCAGGTCTACGGGCTGGAAGAGCTGCACGATTTCGACGGTTTCATGGGCGCCGTGGAGTCGGTCTGCGCGGCACAGGACCTGGATGCCGAGGCGGCGATCAGCGAGTACTCGCCGGGCCAATTCGAGATCAACCTGCATCACGTCGCCGACCCGCTGGATGCCTGCGACCAGGCGGTGTTGTTGAAACGGGCGATCAAAGGTGTCGCCCGCCGACACGGTTTCCAGGCGAGTTTCATGGCGAAGCCCTTCGCCGAGCTCACCGGCAACGGCCAGCACGTGCATGTCAGCCTGGTGGATGGCGACGGCCGGAACATCTTCGTGCCGGCCCCGGACGGCGGACTCGGCGACACCCACCGGCACGCGATCGCCGGGCTGCTGGCGACGATGCCCGACGCCATGGCCGTCTTCTGCCCCAATGCCAATTCCTACCGCCGGTTCCTGCCCGGTTTCTTCGCCCCGACGGCGGCCGACTGGGGGGTCAACAACCGGGCGGTCGCCTTGCGCGTGCCCCCGTCCGGCCCGGCGGACGCCCGCATCGAACACCGGGTCGCCGGCGCCGACGCCAACCCCTACCTGGTGACCGCCGCGGTTCTTGCCGGTATGCATCACGGCCTCGAGGCGGGCCTGGACCCCGGCCCCGCCGCCGGATCGGAGGCACCCGGAACGGGCGCCGCCCTGCCCGACCGCTGGGAAGCGGCGCTGGCGGCCTTCAAGGCCTCGACCGTCCTGCCGGCCTATCTGGGGGAGGAGTACTGCAGGACCTTCCACGACGCGCGCCGGTGGGAGTGCGACCAGCACCATGCCCAGGTGCCGCGCCTGGACTATGACTGGTATCTGAGAACGGTATGAACGGGCAGGCGGCTGAGAGCTACTACCAGGCGACCGCGCAGCCCTGGGAGCGGCGACCGCCACTGGCCGGCGAGCAGACGGCCGATGTCTGCGTGGTCGGAGCAGGATATACCGGTCTGTCCACGGCACTGGAGCTCGTGGACCGCGGCTTTTCGGTCGCAGTATTGGAGGCGGGTCAGGCGGGCTGGGGTGCCTCGGGGCGCAACGGCGGCCAGGTCTGCACCGGCCCCAACGGCGCCATGGAAAAGGTGGAGCGCCAGCTGGGCAAGGACGACGCGCGCATTGTCTGGGACGTCACCGAGGCGGCGAAGGACCTGATCCGCCGGCGGGTGGAACGTTACGGGATCGACTGCGACCTGAAATGGGGCTACCTGCACGCGGCGGTGAAGCCGGGGCACCTGCGCGAAATCGACGAGATGGCGGCGGAATACGACGCCTACGGCTACGGCCCCGTCGCGGTGCTGGGCCGGGACGAGGTGCGGGCCCAGGTTGGGTCGGAGCGGTTCATCGGGGCCCTTTCGGATCCCGGCGCGGGCCATTTCCATCCCCTGAACTACTGCCTGGGCCTCGCCCGCGCGGCACAGGCGGCGGGCGTGACGATTTACGAGGACTCACCGGTGGTCGCCGTGGACACGGGCGCCGCGCCGGCAGCGCGGACAGCCGCCGGCTCGCTCAAGGCACGGTTTCTGGTGCTGGCCGGCAACGCCTATCTGGGCGGCCTGGTCCCCGCCCTGCAGCGCCGGATCATGCCGGTCCAAAGCTACATCCTGGCGACCGAGCCCTTGAGCGAGAACCGCGCCCGGTCGCTGATCGCGAACGACGCGGCGATCTCGGACCTGAACTTCATCGTCGACTATTTCCGCCTGTCGGCGGACCGGCGCATGCTGTTCGGCGGCCGCGCCAGTTACACCACGCTGGAGCCGCGCGACCTTTTCGGTTTCATGCGCCCGCGCCTGTTGCGGGTGTTCCCGCAACTGGACGACGTGCGGCTGGACTATTGCTGGGGCGGCAAGATCGGGATCACGACGGACCGCCTGCCGGATGTCGGCCGGATCGGCCCGTCCACCTACTTCGCGCAAGGGTATTCCGGCCACGGCGTGGCGCTCAGTGGCATGTGCGGCAAGCTGGTCGCGGAAGCCATCGCCGGCCAGGCCGGACGCTTCGACGTGATGGCCCGGTTCAAGCACCCGCCGTTTCCGGGCGGAAAGCTGCGCACGCCGCTCTTGGCACTGGGGATGCTGTACTACCGGCTTAAGGACGCGCTGCCTTAGTTCAAAGAACCAACCAGAAAGTTGCCAAACATCGGGATCAATAACAGCGCCTAGCTAATGACTACCACGGCAAGCTCTTGCACTCTGCCGTGCCTACATTTCCATTCATCCACAATCCAGAGGCACACTTGCCTGACACCACGCTTGGCAACACAACCCGTCATTTCGGAGCTATACTTATCGCTTCACCCTTGAGATAGGAGTTCTGGCACCCTTCAATCAAGGCTGCGATCTTGAATTTCTCCGGGGACTCCATTTCCATCTCAATAACACGCAAGATCTTCGTGTTGGCCGAGGGATTTGGGAAAACAATCCATGTAGGACCGGCACAGCCCCATGGGTTTGATGTTACGTTTCCGCTCTCGACGTAGACCTCATTCGGGTAGACTTGCACGTTTCTGCTATTGAACCAGTCAGACCATTTCTCGCCCTGGGCGTGAGCCGTCATTGGAAAAACTACAACGAATGCCAGCAACGCCAACGTCGGACAGTGCTTCATGACCTACTCCTCCGGTTTGCCAAATCGTGCCGGCCGAACTCATCCGGCATCTTATTGGCCCTAATAGGTCTCGGAACTACGACTACAACTGCACGCGCAACATCATATGACAGACCGGCTCGCGGACAGTGGTATTGTGCTATGCAGTTCCACTGACTAGCGCGGTCCGAGTCACCAAGAGCGGCCATCTCTATGCACTTGGTGCCGCCGCCCAGCCTAGTTCCCCTCCAGGTCCTGACCGAACATGACGCGGTGGCCGTCCGGCGTTCGCACCGCCATTTCGCGCATGCCCCAGGGCTTGTCGGCCGGGCCGGCGAGGATCTCCGGCGCGCCGCCTGCGATCTCGGTATGGTAGGCATCGAGATCGTCGACGACGATGTAGGCGAAGTACTGGTGGTCACCGAGGTCGGCCGGGTCGATCGCGTCCGGGCACTCACCCAGCATGATCATGCACTGGTCGCGGCCGACGAAATGCCAGCCGTCCGGCTGCATAACCGATCGGAACCCCATGATCTCGATCCACCAGCGCGCGGTCCGCTCGATATCCGGGACGGCAAGGACGTGGTAGTTGCGTCGTATCCTGGCGCGGTGTTTCTCGCTCGCCATCACCGTTCCTCCTGATCCAGCTTCACGCGGCGCGCGCGAGCGCGTCCGCCAGGAAACCATACACCAGGCGGATCCGGCGGCTGGTATGCAGCTCGCGATGGGTCACCAGCCAGATCGGGATCGGGATGGGATCGAGATCGGGCAGGACGCATTCCAGGCCGGGAGTCGTTTCCGCGTTCTCCTTGACCATCGGGCCTATGCCCAGGCCCTGTCGCACCAGTTCGAACATCACCACGCCGTTCGCCGAGGTCAGCTTGAAATTGCGCCTGGTGAGCGACAGGCCGAGGCCGTTGAGAATAGGAATCATCCGGTCGGGGTCTTCGGTCCCGATGAAATCGGCATTCGAGAGATCCTCGGGGGTCCGGGGGCGGCCGTGGCGGTCGAGATACTCGGTAGACGCATAGAGGTGCCCCGTGGTCTCCCGAACCAGCTTTGCAATCAGGTCCGGCTGTTCGGGGCGCACGTGACGGATGGCGATGTCCGCCTCCCTCCGCCGGAGATCGCGCACGGCGTTGGAGGCGACGATTTCTACCTCGATGCCCGGCGCCCGTTCGCGCAACTGCTTCAGGATGCCGGGCAGCCACTTGGCCGACAGGAGGTCGCTGGCGGTAATGACGACCTGCCCTTCGATCGTCTGGGACTGGCCGGACGCGGTCAGCGAAAGCTGGCCCGCCGCCTCGCCCATGGCGCGGACGTGATCGAGCAATTCCAGACCCGATTGCGTCAGCGACAGGGTTCGCCCGACCCGTTCGAAAAGAAGCACGCCCAGCGCGTCTTCAAGCGCGGCGACCTGGCGCCCCAGCGTGGGCTGGGTCAGGCCCAGCGCCCGGGCCGCGGCCGACAGCGACCCCTCCTCGGCCGTCGCCAGAAAGGCCCGCGCCTGGTTCCAGTCAAAGGCGATCGACTTCCAGTTCATGCATTTTCGTATAACGAGACTGCGGATTTTCGCAATTCATCTTTTCTTTGCGCATAGATATCTGGCCTCCGAAAGGAGCAGCCATGACCCATCCCCTTCCACACGCAGACGCCGGAACGATCCCGGTCTTCGACCGCTGGGTCGGGTCCTGGCAGTTCTCGGTGCAGCGGCGGGCTCTCAGCGGACCGCAGCTTGCCCGGTCTTACGATCGTGCCGCGCCGGGCTGGGCCCGGACGCTGGATCGTCTCGGGTTCCCCGGCGCCTACGAGGAACTGCTTGCCCGCGTCCTGGCCGACGAATTGCCGGACGCGGCCGGCATGCAGCCGCGCGTTCTCGATTGCGGCGTGCGTACGGGCGCGCTGTCTTCTGCGCTCGCCCGCGTGATGCCCGGACGCGTCCGGCTCGATGCGATCGACCTGTCGCCGCGCATGTTGGAGCGCGCCGGCGACCGGCTGCGCGCGGACGGTCTTGAGGCGGCGTTGCAGCGCGGGGACGCGCGCGCCCTGCCCTACGACGACGGCACCTTCGATATCGTGATGACCGCACACATGCTGGAACACCTCCCCGATCCCGGCGTCGCGCTCACCGAAATGGTGCGTGTCCTGAAGCCCGGCGGTGTCCTGATCGCCTGCATCAGCCGCCGCTCTTTCTCAGGCATGCTCATCCACCTCAAGTGGCGAACGCACCGGGTGAGACCGGCCGAGGGAGAGCGCTGGTTGCGCGACGTCGGCCTGGCAAACGCCCGCAGCCTGTCGTTCGACGGGCGTCCCGTCTGCCGGATGCTGAGTCTTGCCTGTACCGGCCGGAAACCAGTTAGAAACACCCAGAACAGGAGCAAACCATGAAGACCATGGATTATCGTATGCGCGTCGACGAAACGTCCGCGCAGAAGAAGATGCCTGAGATGAAACCCAAAAGGACCGACGCGAAGTTCTGGGACAGAATCGCGGATCGCTACGCGAAGAGCCCCATCGCCGACGAGGCGGCCTACCAGAGAAGACTGGAGGTGACGCGGCGGTATTTCCGGCCCGACATGGAGGTGCTGGAGATCGGCTGCGGGACCGGGTCGACGGCCATTCTGCACGCCCCTTTCGTGAGACACATCCGGGCACTCGATATCTCCGAGAAGATGATCGAGATCGCGAGAGGCAAGGCCGAAGCGGACCATATCGCCAACGTCACCTTCGAACGATCGGCCATCGACGACTTCGACGCGCCCGAACGATCCTTCGACGCCATCCTGGGCCTCAGCATCCTCCATCTTCTAGTAGACAAGGAGGCGGTCATCGCCAAGGTCCACAGAATGCTCAAGCCCGGTGGCGTCTTCGTCACCAGCACGGCATGCCTCGGCGACACCATGAAGTTCTTCAAGCTGATCGGGCCGGTCGGGAGCTTTCTCCGCCTCATACCGATGGTAAAGGTCTTCACAGTGCAGGACTTGGTGGACAGCCTGAGCCGGGCCGGATTTGCGATCGATCACCGGTGGCAGCCGGGCAAAGGCAAAGCCGTCTTTATCGTGGCGAAGAAGGGCGGCGAGCGGCCTACCGCCTGACGTCGCCCCCCTCTTCCGGCCCTTCACGCCAACGCCAGCGTCACCCGCACCACCGAGGGGTCGTCCTCGTCCACCTTGCTGGTGAAGCCCAGCACCTCGCGCATGCGTAGCGGGAGGTTCGGCTCTTTTGCAAGTACTCGCCAACCTTTCTTAACCTGCACAAAAGCGGCGCGGGACGTTTCCTTATATGACCTTGGCGTAATCTAAAAGGGGGTGGCCACGCAGCAAACGTGGCCGCACGGAGAGTGCGACCCCGGAAATGGAGACGACCATGCTGAGGCGCCAGGTTGTGAGCAGCACAGTCCGGACAATCGTTCTTGGGCTCGCCATCTCTGGGGTTTCCTGCGCGCCGACGCAGGAAGACCTCGCCCAGACACCAGACACACCTGCATGGCCGCGGATCGTGGCGGCCGGTCAGCAGGTCACACCGGGGTTCGAGTCCAACCGGGGCCAGACTAACGAGAAGGTGGAATACCTCGCCCGCGGTCGCGGCCATGCGTTGTTCCTGACCGCAAATGAAGCGGTGATGGCGCTCCGGATACCCGCACCGACTGCAGAGAGGTCCCAGGCCGACAAGGAGACAGGTCGGCGCCCTGCGCCCAAAGCGGAGCCGGGCGCGCGCACCGAGCCCATTCGCATGGCGGTGCTGCGCATGGAATTTGCGGGCGCCAACCCGAAACCCGAGATCGTTGGCGAAAAGGCCTTGCCGGGGAAAGTGAGCTATTACATCGGGAAGGACCGCGAAACGTGGCTGCAGGGAATCACGGCTTGTGGGGGCGTCAGGTACCGCCAGCTCTATCCCGGCATCGACCTGATCTTTTCCCGCGGGCAGCGCCATCCGGAGTACGCGTTCCACCTCGCACCCGGCGCAGATCCTGAAAGGATCCGCCTGTCGTCTACGGGCGCCAAGGAAATCAAAATCGCCGACGACGGCGATCTAGTGCTGGAGACCGCGGCCGGCGAGCTCCGACACGGCGCGCCCAAGATGTATCAGATGCAGGCGGGCCGGCAGGAGCAGGTCGCCGGCGGCTTTGCCGTCGACGGCGAGCAGGTCGGGTTCCGCATCGCGGCCCATGACCCCTCGAAACCACTGGTGATCGATCCGACGATCGAATTCACCGGCGTGATCGGCGGCACGGATCAAGACTCGCCAGGAGCTATGGCGATCGGCCCGGGTGAGACGGTCTACATAGCGGGTGAGATATTCAGTCCGGACTTCCCCGGGGCGAACCTGACGCAGTACGTGGCCGGAACGGACGCGATCGTATTCAAGCTGGATCTCAGCGCGCCGGATCCCATGACCCCGCGTTATGTGAGAATTCTGGGCAGCAATGGAAGCGACTCCGCTTCCGGTGTTGCGGTTGATGACACCGGGAGTGCCTATGTCGTGGGGACCACCGGCTTCGCCTTACCGGATGTGCCCCCTCCAGCCGGGACTCCCATCGACTTCCCGAACCCGAATGCCAATCAACTCACTTGGGGCGGCGGCGGGAGTGACGGGTTCCTGGCCAAGCTCGATGCGAATGGGGACCTTGAATTCTCGACCTTGCTGGGTGGCGAGGCAGAGGAGTGGGTTTTCGGCCTGGCCCTTGTTACGGACCCGGGCCCCTGGTCCGGCATCTACATCGTAGGTGAGACGTACTCGACACAGTTCCAAAGCGACGTCACGCCAACGGGGGCTGCGCAGGGGGGGGACGGGTACATCGCGAAACTGAACCTGGATGCCTCCACGTTCAGCTATTTCACCTACCTCGGCGGCTCTGAATGGGACAGAGTCTGGGACATCGCCGTGCGAAATGGCGAGGCCTACGTCGTCGGAGTTACGCGTTCCGAGGATTTCCAGCCCGTCAACCCGGTACAGCCTTGCTTCGGCAATGTCGTCGGAGGCGGTGGCGCCTGTGCTCAGGCAACTAACAACACCTCCGACTTTATTGTCGCCAAGCTCGACACTGCCGGCGCTATCAGTTTTTCCACTTTCCTGGGCGGGATTGGCTACGAGGGCGGTTTCCCGGCCATTGCCGTCGATGACGCCGGGGACGCCTACGTTACGGGACAGATTTGGGATCAGGACCCCGGCCATTTTCCAGTCACAGTCGGCGCCTATCAAACCGTACCCAGGATGTCGCCAAGCGGGTATATCAGTTCGACCATTGTGACAAAGCTTGCGATCCCCGAAACGGGCGCGGGTTCCCCGAGCGTGGCCTATTCCACCTATCTGGGTGACTCTCGGTGGATGGAGACAAGAGACATTGCCGTCAACACCCAAGGGCAGGCCTATGTCGTCGGGTGGGGCGATGATGCCAACGAGTTTGCGGTGCAGCCGCCGTTTCCCGACTCCTACGCGGCAGCCTCGCCCGTATCGGGTGCATTCGTGGCCAAGCTCGCTCCGGACGGAAAGTCTCTGGTCTATTGGGGGCTTTTGGAACGTGGTCTCGCAAGGCACGTGTCGCTCAGGGGAAGCGCAATCTACATCTCCGGGCACACCCCTGCTCCCGATTTCTATTTGCCGCCCTGGAAAGCGGACGACATTTTCGTTGTCAAACTCGTGGAGGATCAGCCGGTGGTCGTGGCCGATCTCGCCGTCATGGAGAAGACCGATCTGCCGCCGGACCCGATCACGCTGGGCAACGACTTCGTCTACAGCCTGACCGTCAAGAATCTTGGGCCCGACGCAGCGACCGACATCACGGTTACCGATATCCTGCCGACGGGGTTCGAGTATGACGGGTTCGATTCGGTCCCGGCTACGGGGGATGCAAGCGCCTCGTGCACCGACCCGACCGCGCCAAGCACGGAGGTGATCTGCACCATTGCCGCGCTCGCCTTGAATGAGAGCACGATGATCAGGCTCTACGTGAGCCCGACAACCACAGGCGACTTCACCAATACCGTCGAGGTCACAACGACCGCTGCGGATGATCCGGTCGATACCAACAACGCGGAGGCGGAAACCACCGTCGTCCAAGCCCCGTCCCCTCCCGAACCGACGGACGAACGCATCGCGTTCACCAGCAGAGCCCCTTCCGGAAACATGGCTTTGCACATCCGGAGTTACCGCGACGGCTACGTCAATTGGGTTTTCACCCAGGAACCCGGGCTGTCGCGCATCCGGTATGACCGATCCGGGGGCTATCTGGGCCTGATCTGGCGGAACGCCGCGACGGTTAAAATCGTCGATACCGCATCGGGGGCTGAGGTACGCGAGTTCCAGATTTCAGGCTACAAGCCGTACGATATGGATTTCGATCCGCAGAACCCCGACAGGTACGCCCTCGTCTGCGAAACCAGCAACCCCGACCAATACGCCATCCTCATCTACGAAGACGGTTCCGGGCCCTGGGTATACGAACTTCCGCCATTCGGATCATCGCTGCGGGTCTCCAAACCCCGGCTGACTTGGTCGCCTGACGGCAGCAAACTCTCGGTCGCGTACGCAAATCCCGTCGGGCCCGTGGGCAGCCATATCTACGGGGGGACGGAATGGTCGGTGGTCGACAACACCCTGGTCCAACCGGTCGCAGTCTTTCAAAGCCGGCAGGGGCCATTGAACAACGAGAGCATCAGCGAGGTCGTCTACCAAGGCGACTACTGGCGGGTCATTGCCTCGGACAAGACCGTCACCCGTATGGTGAGAATCCCCGGAGAGGACATCATCTTTCCAATCGGCAACTGGCTGAAGAGCAGCATCGACCTGACGCCCGACGGCGTCGCCACCGCATTCCTCGGGCGCGTTCAGCTGTCCGGCATCGACTATGGCACCGTGTTCAGGGCGGCCCCCCTCGACCAGATGGCGCCGCCGAATGTCCATCAAGGGCCCGTCATGCAGAACGCGGTCAGTGTTGCAATCTCGTCGGACGGGATGTATGTCGCGGTGGCCGTGGATGACGGGACCTCGGCCCTGGATGCGGTCCACATCCTGAAGTTCGAGGAATCCAACTTCATATCGGTTGTGACGTTTCCCGCTCACGCACCGAGAAATCTGTCGTACCAACCGGCCGCGCCTTAAAACGGAACCGGACACTCGGGGACGGATGCCGATGCTGCCCTGTCGCGGCAATTCCCACGCCGCGTTTGGGACGCGAAGGCCACCCTACCATCGGCACCCCCCCATCACTCCAACGCCAGCGTCACCCGCACCACCGACGGGTCATCCTCGTCGACCTTGCTGGTGAAGCCCAGCACCTCGCACAGGCGCAGCATGGTGGAGTTCTCGCGCAGGACGTCGCCGTGGATCAACCTGATGCCCCGGCCCTTCGCGTAGTCGATGATCCGGCGCATGAGCACGATGCCGAGACCCATGCCGGTCATCTCGCCGCGGATGACGATGGCGTATTCGGCCTCGGTGTTGTCCGGGTCGGCGGTGATGTGGACCACACCGTAGATCTCCGTCTCGCCGGGGACCCCGACGTCGGTCAGCACCAGCGCCATCTCCCGGTCGAAGTCGAGCTGGGTGAAACGGGCGGCGGCCATGTGGCTGAGGGTCTTCTTCTGGACGAAGAAGCGCAGCCGCACCTCCTCGGGCGTCAGCTTGCCGAAGGTCTCGGTCAGGGAGGGTTCGTCCTCGGGCACGATGGGCCGGATCAGCAGCACCCGCCCGTCGCCAAGCTCGATGGTCTCTTCCAGCTCCTTGGGGTAGGGCCTGATCGTCAGGCGCTCGACCGCGGACTTGTCGGTTCTCTGCACCCGGACGCGCGCATCCACCGCCATCACGCCGCCCGCATCGGCCAGCAGCGGGTTGACGTCGAGTTCGGCGATTTCGGGGAAGTCCGTCACCAGTTGCGACAGCTTGATCAGCGTCAACGCGATGGCATCCATGTCCACCGCAGGCCTGTCGCGATAACCCAAAAGCTGCTTGGAGATCCGGGTGCCGGAAATCAGTTCGCGCGCCAGATGCATGTTGAGCGGCGGCAGGCCCAGGGCCCGGTCGCCGATCACCTCGACCCCGGTCCCGCCCTGTCCGAATAGAATGACCGGTCCGAATTGTTCGTCCTCGTGCATCCCGACGATCAACTCGTACGCACTGGGCCGGTCGATCATGGTCTCCACCGCCAGGCCGCTCAGCGTCGCGTCGGGCTGCGCCTTGCGGGCGCCTTCCAGCAGACGGTAGGCCGCGCCGCGCACGGCATCGGCATTGACGATGTTGAGCGCGACGCCGCCCACGTCCGACTTGTGCACGATGTCGGGCGACAGGATCTTGAGCGCGACAGGAAACCCCAGCGCCTCAGCGACCTCGGCCGCCTCGTCCGGCGTCTCGGCCGTTCGGGTCTCGCCCACCGGGATGTCGTAGGCCTTCAGCAGCCGCTTGGCATCGGGCGTGGCCATCCAGTCGCGGCCTTCCTGCAACGCCCGGTCGATCAGGTCGCGGGCCAGCGCCCGGTCCGGCTCGAAAGCCTCCGGCACCGAAGGCGGCGTTTCCATCAACAGGTCCTGGCTGCGCCGGTAATTGACCAGGTACATGAAGGCGCGGATCGCCTGTTCCGGCGTCTCGTAGGTGGGGAGGTCGTGGCCGGCGAAGAAAGCGCGCGCCGGCCGCGCCAACGTCCCGCCGATCCAGCTGGTCAGCACCAGCTTGCGCGGCCGTTCGCCGATCGCGCCGACCACGGCTTCCGCCGCCTCCATGCTGGACGCCACCGCGGTGGGGCAGTTCAGCGTCAGGATCGCATCCACCTGCCGGTCTTCCATCACGATGTCCAGCGTATCCGCATAGCGCCGGGCCGGCGCGTCGCCGATGATGTCCAGCGGGTTGCCATGGCTCCAGGTGGGGGGCAGCACCTTGTTCAGCCGCTCCACCGTCTCGTCCGACAGCGTCGCCAGCCGGCCGCCCGCCTCCATCAACGCGTCCGTCGCCATCACGCCGATGCCGCCGCCGTTGCTGACGATGGCCAGCCGTTCGCCCGCGGTCTTGGTCTGGTAGGAGAGGATTTCGACCGCATCGAACAGCTCGTGCAGGGTAAAAACCCGCAGCATGCCCGAACGGCGGAACACCGCGTCATAGACGATGTCGGAGCCCGACAAGGCGCCCGTGTGCGAGGCCGCCGCCTGGGCGGCCTCGGCGAAGCGGCCCGCCTTGACCACGATGACCGGCTTCATGCGGGCGGCCGCGCGCGCCGCGGACATGAACCGCCGGGCATTTGTGACGGATTCGATGTAGAGGAGGATAGCGCGTGTGCGGATCGTTGGCCAGGTAGTCCAGCATGTCGCCGAAATCCACATCGATCATGTCGCCCAGCGACACCAGATGCGAAAAGCCGAGGCCGTGCTCGTCGGCCCAGTCGATGACGGACGCGACGATGGCGCCCGACTGGGCCACGAAGGCGAGCTTGCCGTCCGCCGGCGCGGCGGTGGCGAAACTGGCGTTCAGGCCGGCCTGGGGCACCAGGACGCCGAGGCAGTTCGGCCCGATGATGCGCAGCAGGTGCGGCCGGGCGGCATCCAGCGCCGCCTGCTGCAGCGCCCGGCCGTGCTCGGACCCCCCTTCCCCGAAGCCGGCGGTGATGATGACCGCGCCCTTGGTGCCGCGTGCCCCCAGTTCCGCGATCACGCCCGGCACCATGTCGGGCGGGGTGCAGACGACCGCCATGTCCGGAACCACCGGCAGGCTGGCCGCGTCCGGATAGGCGATCACACCGTGGATCGACTTGTGCCGCGGGTTGACCGGCATCACCGGGCCTTCGAAGTCGCCGGCCAGCAGGTTGTGGGCCACCACAGAACCCACCGACCCCGGCCGCGCGCTGGCTCCGACCAGGGCCACGGATTTCGGCCGGAACAGGGAATCGAGATTTCGGACACTCATCGGCGGCCCCGCGGGGCAGCAACCGTTGCCTTCCTGCAGCGATCACGCATCGGCAGCCAGCCGGTCCCGGAGATAGGCGACGCAGCCGTCCAGACTGGAGAGCTTGGGATAGTCCACCTCGCGGATGCGAACGTCCAGGCGCTTCTCCAGCGCGATCATGAAGTTCAGGAAATCCATGGAATCGATGTCGATCTGGTCCCGAAAGCTGGTGACCGGCTCCAATGAGGCAAGGTCGGCTTCGGGTGCGATCGTCTGCAGGACCTCAAGCACGGTCTCGCGGATCTCGGTGTCGTTCATGCTACCGTCTGCCCCCTGCTGCCGGTGCCGGTTCGCACCTTACCCTATACCAGCGTAGAGACGTCGCCTTCATCAAGCCCCAACTCGCGCGCCTTCAGCAACCGGCGCGCAATCTCGCCGCTTCTGGTCTTCGGCAGTGTGTCGGTAAACGCGATTTCTTTCGGCGCGATGGCTGCGCCGAGCCGCCGGCGCGCATGCGCCACTAGATCGCGCCGCAGCGTCTCGTCCGCGACCTGGCCGGGTTTCAGGGTGACAAAGGCCTTGACCACCTCCATGGCCATGGCATCGGGCTTGCCGATGACGCCAGCCTCCGCCACCGCGGGGTGTTCCATCAGCACGCTTTCAACCTCGAACGGTCCGACCATGTGACCGGACGTCTTGATGATGTCGTCGGCCCGCCCCACGAACCGGAAGTACCCGTCCGCGTCGCGGCTGGCCAGGTCGCCGGAGAAGTACCACCCGTCCCGGAAACACCTGCGATAGCGGTCGGGTTCGTCGAGATAGCCGCGAAACATCGAGGGCCAGCCCGCCCGCAAAACCAGTTCGCCCACCTGGCCGGGCGTGTCCAGGAGTTCCACCCGGCCGTCGTCGCCGCGCCGGGCGACGGCGGCCTCGATGCCCGGCATGGGCTTGCCCATCGTCCCCGGCTTGATGTCCATCGCCGCGAAGTTGGAGACCATGATGCTGCCCGTTTCGGTCTGCCACCAGGTGTCGTGGAAGGGTCGGCCGAAGGCCTGCACGCTCCATACGACCGCCTCGGGATTGAGCGGCTCGCCCACGCTGGCCATGTGGCGCAGCGCCGGCAGATCGGCGCCCAGCCTCAGGTCGCCGCCCAGCCGCATCAGCATGCGGATCGCCGTCGGGGCCGTGTACCAGACGTTGACCCGGTGTTCCTTCAGGGTCCGAAGCCATCGCTCCAGTTCGAACTCCCCCTCGTCGACGATCAGCGTGGCGCCGACAGCCAGCGGCGCGATGATGCCGTAGGAGGTGCCGGTCACCCAGCCGGGGTCCGCCGTGCACCAGTAGACGTCGTCGGGGCGAAGATCGAGCGCCAGCCTGGCGGTGACATGGTGCGCGACGACGGCTTCGTGCACGTGCATGGCACCTTTCGGCCGGCCGGTCGTCCCGCTGGTGAAATGCAGGAGCGCCCGGTCCTCAGGCCCGGTGCGGGCGGTCTCGAAAGCGGGGTCGGCGATCTCCATCAGGGCCTCGAAGGCGAGCACATCCTCGCCGTTCGACGGCATCTCTCCAGGCTCGACCAGCAGCACGTGCTGCAAGGCCGGCAGCCGGTCGCGCAGCGGCGCCACCTTCTGCCGGTAGATCGCCGCGGTCGTAACCAGCACCCGCGCCCTGCCGATCTCCAGCCGCGACCGGACCGGCTCGGGCCCGAAGGCGGAGAACAGCGGGCAATAGACGCTGCCATGCTTCAGCGTTCCCAGCGCGGTGGCGTAGAGGGCGGGGACCCGGCCCAGCAGCGTGACGACGGTCTCGCCACGGCCGACGCCCAGCCGGTCGAGCACATTCGCGAAACGGTTGGTTCGTTCCCGAAGGGCGCGGTAGGTGACTTCCCGGACCGCACCGTCCCTGCC
>Ga0066187_1000212_pt1 | contig 23034 bp, 23 predicted proteins | sample WorMetexBAHAMAS1_FD_58706 | JGI IMG/M metagenome (GOLD analysis project Ga0066187, IMG submission 58706) | Marine gutless worms symbiont microbial communities from Max Planck institute for Marine Microbiology, Germany - Inanidrilus exumae... | ecosystem: Host-associated > Annelida > Digestive...
TTTTGCCAGACTTTCAAGTCTTTATAAGACCTAAGCATTTCACTTGGCCCCTTGGATCCTCGGATCCTTGAATCCTTCAACAATGGATCAGTTCAATGAAAATGTCCCACGAATCTACCTTTTTTTACAACTAATCGGGAGATGACCCATATTTTAATGATCTTCCGCCTCAACACACAAACTGCTTGAGCGAAGCTTCTTATAGGCCACTGTTTCCAGGACACGACACTCGAATCGATACCCAAGAGCCCCCATTCAATCCTTTAGGTCACGGAGGCGTCACCGGCCCGGCTTTGCGGGGACGGCTTTCGCGATGAACTGGATGCAATCAATTCATCTTGGCAAAGGGGTTTGTCCGCATCTCATGGCCGATGGTGGTGTTGCCCATATGGCCCGGATATACGACCGTCTCCTCCGGCAGCACAAAGAGTTTTTGCTGTATGCTGGAGATCAGAGTGCCGTAGTCGCCTCCGGGGAAATCGGTCCGGCCGATGGATCCCGCAAACAGGGTGTCGCCGACAAACACCGATTCGCCGATATGCAGCGAAATTCCGCCCGGCGTGTGTCCGGGTGTATGGATCACCTTGAGGGAAAGGGCGCCGAACGAGATGGTATCACCGTCTGCGACCAGCTTGTCCGGGGGTGGAGAATCTTCGGCGGACATGCCCCAGGCCGCCGCACTGGCCGATAACTGGGTTAGCATGTTGGCATCCTTTTCATGGATGACGATATTGCCGCCGGTGACCTCTTTCATCCTCTTGTTGGCACCCACATGGTCGAAGTGCCCATGGGTGTTAATGATCAGCTCCACGGTCAGGGAGGATTGGGAAAGCGCGGTGAGGATCCTGTCCGCTTCCGCTCCCGGATCAATCACCGCCGCTTTTTGGGTCTCTTCGCAGCCAATGATAAAGCAATTTGCCTGAATGGGTCCGAGTGTCAAAGATTTTACGATCAAGTTGGCCTCCTTTTATGGCGTGCCGGTTTGGATACGGTCAAGGATTTCTGGCAATTCAAGGGCCGCTGGCCCTGTCGTTTCGGAACCGCCTCTGGGTTGACCGATGTTCTACAATTGGGACCGGCTTTTTCGTTTTACGACTCCGCTCTTACCCTTCACCGGTGCGAAGGGAGCCGGGTCCGATGGGGATGCCGACTCCGTCTTGGATTCCGCTGCAACGGCCGGGGCAGGGGAGCGGGTAACGGAAGAAGGCAATTCGATGCAGAGGTTTTCTTTGTCGCTGGCAAGATGAATGCTGTCGAGGATGCCGTTAATGAATGCGCCCGAATCCTCCGTCCCATACTTCTTGCCGATGTCGATGGCTTCGTTTATGGAAACTTTTACCGGAATGTCTTCCCTGCAAAGTATTTCGTAAACGGAAATTCTCAAAACATTGCGGTCCACACCGGACATCCGGTCGATTTTCCAGTTGCTCGAAAACCGTTCGATCACCCGATCGATCTCCCGCCTTGCCCCGGTGACCCCTTTTACCAGTTCGAGGAACAGGGGCGGTGTTTTTTTGGGCATGGCCCGGCTCTTCATGAACATGTGAAGTTTTTCGTCGGAATCGTCTCCGGCCATATCCATGAAAAACAGTGCCTGCAGCGCCAGTTCCCTGGCCGTTCTTCTTTTGCCCATCTTATGCCCGATCGACCGCGTCCATCAGATTTACCATTTCAATGGCCGTCACCGCCGCGCTCCATCCCTTGTTACCGGCCTTAGTGCCGGCCCGTTCAATCGCCTGTTCGATGGTGTCCGTGGTGACGATTCCAAATATAACCGGAATTTCAGAATCCAGGCCAACAACCGCAACCCCCTTGCTGACCTCAGCGCTGACATAATCGAAGTGCGGCGTCGCGCCCCTGATGACGGCCCCCAGACAGATGACGGCGTGGTACCGGTTGGTCTTCACCAGTTTTTTCGCGATCAACGGGATTTCAAACGCGCCGGGTACCTTGACAATGTCGATGTCCTCTCCTTTTGCACCGGATCGTTCCAGCGCATCCATTGCACCGGAGGTGAGTTTTTCCGTGATAAAGTCATTGAACCGGCTGACCACCAGCGCAAACCGTTTGCCCTCCGCATTCAGTTTCCCCTCGATGATTGTTGCCATTAATAGCCCCCTCTTAAAATATGGTGTTATGGTAGATCGTTTTCTTCATCTTCGATTCCGGGTCGCCCGGTTGCATGGCATACTGGCTCGATAGGCATCGTCAGGTTGTGGACTCCAGGCTCAACAAATGCCCCATCTTCATCTTTTTGCATTCCAGGTAGCACCGGTTGTGTTCGTTGGGAGGAATCTCGATGGGCACCTGTTCAGCGACACTGAGCCCGTACCCGTGCAACCCCACCATCTTTTTCGGGTTGTTGGTGAGCAGCCGCATCTTCCGAACCCCCAGATCGGCCAGGATCTGAGCCCCGATGCCATAGTGCTTCATATCCGGGTTGAAACCCAGGGTCGGATTCTGCTCCGGGGTGTCGATTCCCTGGTCCAGCAGCACATACCCTTTCAGTTTGTTGATCAGGCCGATTCCCCGCCCTTCCTGCCGGATATACACCAACACCCCCCGCCCCTCATTTGAGATCATCTCCAGGGATTTGGCCAGTTGCTGACCGCAGTCGCACCGCATGGACCCAAACACGTCTCCGGGCATGCATTCGGAATGCACCCGCACCAAAACCGGTTCGTCCGATGGAATCTCTCCTTTCACCAGCGCAACATGCTGCACATCCTCCACGTCGTTTTCATATACGATCACCCTGAAGTCGCCGGCATGGCCGGTGGGGACCGTCGTCTCCACTTCTCTGTGCACGAAAGATTCGGTCCGCATGCGGTATTCCACGAGATCGGCGACCGTACAGATACCGATGCCATGGGTTTCACTGAATTTTTGAAGTGACGGCATTCTCGCCATGGTTCCGTCTTCATCCATGATTTCGCATATGACGCCGGCCGGCTTCAGTCCCGCCAAGTGTGCCAGATCCACAGCTCCCTCGGTCTGGCCGGTACGAACCATGACGCCTCCCTCACGGGCGCGAAGTGGGAAGATATGACCGGGTCTCACGATATCGCGGGGACCGGCATCATCCGCAATGGCGGTTTGGATGGTGACGGCACGATCCTTTGCGGAAATACCGGTTGTCACCCCGCATCTGGCCTCTATGGAAACGGTGAAACCGGTCTCATAGGGAGAGGTATTATCGTCCACCATCATCGGCAACCCGATTTTGTCGATCATTTTTCCGGTCATGGGAAGGCAGATCAATCCCCGCCCGTACTTTGCCATGAAATTGATCGCTTCGGGGGTCACCTTCTCAGCGGCCATGGTGAGATCTCCCTCGTTTTCCCGATCCTCGTCATCCACAAGGATCACCATGCGGCCTGCTTTTATCTCTTTAATCGCATCTTCCGTTGTCAACAGCGGCATAACGCTCTAATCTCTCCTTTATATGAATCCGGTGCGATACAGCATCTCTTTGTCTATCGCACCTTGTTGGGGCTGATTGTCTTCGCGGCCAGCGTTGACAAATCGCTCCACGTATTTGCCGATCATATCGGTTTCAATGTTCACCCGGTCGCCCGGCTGCTTGAATCCCAGATTCGTGATCTCGGCCGTGTGGGGAATAATGCTCACCTCAAAATGCTCCCCGTCACACCGGTTGATGGTCAGGCTGATACCGTCCACGGCGACCGATCCCTTTTTGACCATATACCGGGACAGGGCATCCGGAACGGCAAAGGTCAGGAGAATGGCGTTTCCCGCCGGCGCCTTTTGGGTAAGGTGTCCCGTGCCGTCGATATGTCCGGAAACCAGGTGGCCGTCCAGCCGATCCGAGATTCGCAGCGCCCGTTCGACATTGACGCGCGCTCCCACCGCCTGGTTACCCAGGGTGGTGGCGGACAGGGTCTCCGGCGAAACATCCGCTTCAAACCTTCTTTTTTCGACCACTACCGCGGTGAGGCAGGCACCGTTGACGGCGATGCTGTCCCCTATCTTAGTCCCTTCCAGGTCAAAATCGGTTTCTATAGTGATCCGTTTTCCCGTTCCCGAGGAGCGGATCCTGCGTAGGGTACCCAGTCCCTCTATGATACCGGTGAACATGAAAAAACCTTTCAGGGGGAAAAATCCCCTCATCATCATGGATCGGTTAACCCTTTGACATATCCCTGGATAAGGATATCTTCTCCGAGCTGACAGTACTCCAGTTGGTCGAGGTGGATGCAGTCCGCCATCATTTCCGGCCCGGGACCTCTTAGCATTGGAAAACCGTCGTCTCCCCCCAATATCTTCGGGGCAACATAAAAGGCGCATTTGTCGACGATCCGCTCCCTGAAGGCCGAGGCCAACACCCTGCTGCCGCCCTCTATGAGCAGGCTGGTGATCTCCATCTCGCCCAAGCGGTCCATCAAATGATGAAGGTCGATGCGCCCATTTATTTGCCGGGTCGCCAAAACCCGTACGTTGCCCTTTTCCATCCGCCGCCGCTTTTCCCGGGGCGCGGAATCACCACATATAATAAGGGTGTCGGTATTGGAGTCAAGATGAAACAATCTGGCCTTTTCGGAAATATCCAGCCGGCTGTCAAGGATTATCCGGACCGGATCCCGGGTTTGTTTTCCCGGAACCCGGGCGGTGAGGCTCGGGTCGTCCAGCCGTACCGTGCCGATTCCCACCATGATGCCGTCCACGGCATGCCGAAGCTGATGGACATGTGCCCTGGCCGCTTCACCCGTGATCCATTTGGAATTTCCAGTTCGAGTGGCCGTCCGCCCGTCCAGGGTCGATGCACATTTGGCAATTACAAAGGGCCTTTTGGTGGTAATGTACTTGTTGAAAAACTCATTGAGTTTCACGGCGCGGGTTTTCAAGATCCCCCGTGTCACCGCCACGCCGTTTTTCTTTAAAAATGCGGCTCCCCGGCCTTTGACATCCGGGTTGGGATCATCTGCCGCCACCACCACCCGGCGGATTCCGGCCTCGAGGATCTTCCGGGTGCAGGGGGGGGTGCGGCCAGTATGGTTGCAGGGTTCAAGGGTCACGTAAAGAGTGGCCCCTTCCGACCCTTCACCGGCGTTATCGATGGCATTCACTTCGGCGTGGGGCCCACCGGCTGCTTGGTGATAGCCCCTGCCGATGACCCGACCCTCTTTTACTGCCACCGCTCCGACCATGGGGTTTGGAGAGGTATACCCCCGACCTTGCTCAGCCAGGTTCAGGGCCATTTCCATGAAGTATTGATCTGTATCCAATGATGTTTTCTTGGGGTCCTTAACTATTTCGGTTTGCTCAAAAGGCTCTTTAGCTCCGAAACGAAGTCATTGACGTCTTTAAACTCGCGGTATACCGAGGCAAACCGGACATAAGCGATATCGTTGAGCTCATGAAGTTTCGCCATTACTTTCTCTCCGATCCGATGGGACCCGATCTCCTTTTCCCCTGTTTCGCGCAGGTCCCGCTCCAGTTCATCCACATAGGAGTCGATGGTATTCATGCTGATATCCAGTTTCTGGCAGGCCATCTGCAGCCCCTTTCGCACCTTGTCGTGGCTGAATACCTCCCGGCGACCGTCCTTTTTGATGATCATAATGGGAATCTCTTCGATGCGTTCGTAGGTCGTAAACCGCCTGGCGCATTCCAGGCATTCCCGCCTGCGTCTGATTTCGTTCCCGTCTTTGCTGGATCTGGAATCGATCACCTTGTCTTCCGACTCTCCGCAAAATGGACATTTCATGGATGGTCTCCCCGGTCGCTAGTGTTCAGTTGAATGATATCGATATCTGCGGAGCGAAGCATTTCACTGCCCAGTTCGTCCGCATATCCGGAACGGTAGTATATGGTTCGGATTCCCGCATTGATGATCATCTTGGCACAGATGGAGCAAGGCAGGTTGGTACAAAACAGGCTCGCACCTTTGATGGTCACGCCGTGGTAGGCGGCCTGTACAATGGCATTCTGCTCTGCGTGGATGGCGCGGCATAGCTCATGCCGCTCACCGGACGGGATGCGCATCTGCTCTCTCATGCAACCCACATCCAGACAGTGGTCGATACCGGAGGGAGCGCCGTTGTACCCGGTGGAAAGGATCCGTTTGTCCTTCACGATAACGGCGCCCACCTGCCGCCTGATGCAGGTGGAGCGTTCGGCCACATGCTCGGCTATCTCCATGAAGTAGGATTCCCATGAGGGTCGCTGGTGTTGGGACATGATCTCCTATTGCCTTTCATCTGCCCGGGTGGCTGAAAGATCGCGGTAGATGGGAAACTCCCGGCACAACGCCGCCACCTTTTCCCGTGTGCTGCGAAGGACGGTTTCATCCGCCGGCTGTTTGAGCACCGCAACGATGAGGTCGGCGATGCGTTTCATTTCCGGTTCACCCATTTTCCGGGATGTCACCGCCGGGGTACCGATCCGAATGCCGCTGGTGATTTGGGGCCCCCGGTCATCGAAGGGAACGGCGTTTTTATTAACCGTGATGCCGGCCCGTTCCAGCGATGCCTCCGCATCTTTTCCGGTAATATCAAGGCGCCGCAGGTCGGCCAGCATCATGTGGTTGTCGGTGCCGCCGGAAACCAGGTCTACGCCCGCTGATGCCAGGTATCCGGCCAGGGCGGCCGCGTTTTTGACGACCGCGGTCTGGTAGTGAATAAACGCTTCCGATTGGGCTTCCTTGAAAGCAACAGCCTTTGCAGCGATGACGTGCATGAGGGGTCCCCCCTGGATGCCGGGAAATATCTCCTTGTTGAGCTTCCCGTCGAAATCGTGCCGGGCCAGGATCATCCCGCCACGCGGCCCCCTCAGGGTTTTATGGGTGGTGGTGGTCACCACGTCGGCAAGGGGGATCGGATTGGGGTGAAGACCCGCGGCCACCAGGCCGGCGATATGGGCCATATCCACCATGAGATATGCACCCACCGCCTTGGCGATATCGGAAAACGCCTTAAAATCGATGATACGGGGATATGCGCTGGCACCTGCCACGATCATTTTGGGGCGGTGCGTTTTGGCAAGGCTCTCCACCGCTTCGTAATCGATGGTACCGCTTTCTTTCATGACGCCGTAGTGGAAGAAATTATAGAGCTGTCCGGAAAAACTGACCGGGCTGCCATGGGTCAGATGGCCCCCATGGGCCAGGTTCATTCCCAAAATGGCATCTCCCGGATCGAGAAGGGCAAAATAAACCGCCATGTTTGCCTGGGAACCGGAATGGGGCTGGACGTTGACATAGGCGGCGTTGAAGAGCGTGGCCGCTCTTTCCATGGCCAGTCTTTCCGCCATATCCACATGTTCGCACCCACCGTAGTATCGTCTGTCCGGATAACCTTCGGCGTATTTATTGGTGAGAACGCTTCCCTGTGCCGCCATAACGGCTTGGCTGACGATGTTCTCGGATGCGATCAACTCCAGGTTGGTCTGCTGGCGGTTCAATTCCTCATCGATGACATTGGCGATTTCCGGGTCCGCCTTGTGAATGGTTTCGATCGTCAAGATTCATCCCCTTCTGCATTTCTGAGCATCGTTTCGGTATCGTCGAACATATCCAATCGGTTCTGATGTCGTCCGCCTTCAAACGGCGTGTCGAGCCAGGCGTCCACCACCTCTTCCGCCAGGGTATCACCGATGACCCTGCCCCCCATCACCAGCAGGTTGGCGTCATTGTGCCGACGGGTCATGATGGCCGAGAACAGGTCATTACACAATGCGGCACGCACATGGGGAAATCGGTTTGCCACCATGGACATCCCAAGGCCGGTCCCGCACAGGAGGATCCCCCGCTGAAAGGTACCGTCGGATACTCTGGACGCCACGCGGATGCCGTAGTCGGGATAATCGACGGAATCCCCGCTATGGGTTCCCATATCCGTCACCTCGATGCCTTTATTTACAAGATAGGCCTTAATCGTCTCCTTTAGGGGAAATGCTGCATGGTCGCAGCCGATGATGATGGGTGATTTGTCTTGAGCCATGTTGAGTTTGCCTTTCCTCTGAGCCAATTTTAAAACGTCCCAATGCCTTGAACTAACTGAAACCTGAGGTGAGCGATTTTTAACTCGATCTGGGCCGATCTCTTGCGCATCGAGCGTTCGCAAAAATTCTCGACAGACCTTCGGGTATGCCTGCGGTTTTTGCGAACGCTCCTGCATCAACATCTCGGTACATCTCTTCGTGAAAAATCGCTCATCTCAGGTGAAACGTTTTGAAACGGGCGCCTCTGGTTTTTTTCTTCGGTTAAGTTACGGTTATACTCCGCTGCCTCCATCGATTTCGGAGACGATCGTTATCAGCCGCGGAATTGGGGCCGGGACTCCGTCGAAACCATGCAAATTAAAACATTTATCATATTATCGCTTCTTCTGCAAAAGAAGAAGGGTTCGAATCATCAGGGAGTCCGCCGGATGCGAGGTGTCAGTCGGCGTCTGTGACCTTTTTGAGAACCAGCGTGGCATTGGTCCCGCCGAACCCGAAGCTGTTGGTCATTGCCATATTGACGGTTGCTTTTCTCGATGTATTGGGCACGTAATCCAGGTCGCAACCTTCCGACGGGTTGTGGTAATTGATGGTGGGAGGAATCGTTCCATGGTGGATGGCGAGAGCCGTGAACGCCGTTTCGATGCCGCCGGCGCCGCCCAGCAGGTGACCCGTCATCGATTTTGTGGAACTGATGGGGATGCGGTGGGCATTGTCTCCGAAGACGTTTTTTACAGCCATCGTTTCCGTGAGGTCGTTGAGCTGTGTCGATGTGCCGTGGCCATTGATATAGTCAATCTCCTCACCGGTAAGGCCGGCACTGTCAAGGGCGGCCTTCATACAGCGGGCCGCCCCGTCGCCATCCGGAGAAGGCGCCGTCATGTGGTGCCCGTCCCCGGACATGCCGTATCCGATGATCTCGGCATAGATACGGGCGCCCCTTTCGAGGGCGGCCTCAAGGGGCTCGATGATCATCATGCCTCCGCCTTCCCCCACCACAAATCCGTCCCGATCCCGGTCGTAGGGACAAGAGGCCTTTTCCGGTTCGTCGTTTCGGGTGGAAAGCGCCTTCAATGCATTGAAACCGGCGATGCAGGAAGGGGTGATCACCGATTCGACACCACCGGTGATCATCGCATCGGCCGTGCCCCGTTTGACAATTTCGTAAGAGTCGCCAACGGCATGCGTCCCCGCAGCGCAGGCGGTGGCCACTGACGCATTGGGGCCCTTTGCCCCCAGGTGGATCGATATCATCCCCGGGGCCATATTTCCGATCATCATGGGAATGAAAAAGGGGCTGACCCGTCTGGGGCCCTTCACCCGGACGTTGTAGGCCGTGTTTTCGAGATATTCCAGTCCGCCCAGTCCGCACCCGGTCAGGACACCGATCCGGTCTGCATTGGTTTCGTCTATGTCAAGTCCCGAATCTTCAAGGGCCATTCGGGCGGCGGCAACAGCGTAGGCGATGAAATGCTCGGTCCGCTTGGCTTCTTTTTTGGGTAAAAAATCTCCGGGTTGAAAGTCTTTCACTTCCCCGGCGATTTTGGTTTCGAATGAAGCGGTGTCAAAGCGTGTAATTTCCGCAATTCCGGATTTTCCGGCACAAAGTGCCGTCCACGTCGGATCTTTTCCCACACCAAGGGGGGTTACCAGTCCGATTCCCGTAATTACGACACGCCTGTCCACTTTATTCTCCCTAATTCGCGTTGATGTAATCGATGGCATCCTTTACCGTGACGAGCTTTTCGGCATCTTCATCCGAAATATCCATATCGAACTCCTCCTCCATGGACATGATCAGCTCTACGAGATCCAACGAATCCGCACCCAGGTCATCCACGAAAGATGCTTCGGGCACTACTTCTTCCAGATCGACACTCAGTTTCTCGGCGATTATCTTTTTGACTTTATCTTCTACAGACATGAAACCTCCTTAATTAGATGTACATACCACCACTTACATGAAGAACCTGGCCCGTGATGTAAGCGGCCCGGTCCGATGCCAGAAACGACACGGCATCCGCCACGTCTTCCGGTGTGCCGGCCCTTCCCAGCGGAATCTGATCCATCATGACCTGCTTTACTTTTTCGGGCAGCACCGCCGTCATGTCGGTTTCGATAAAACCCGGCGCCACTGCATTCACCGTTATCCCTCGTCCGGCGAGTTCCTTGGCCGCGGTCTTGGTCACACCGATGAGCCCCGCCTTGGACGCCACGTAGTTGACCTGTCCGGGATTACCGGTCACGCCAACAATGGACGCGATATTGATGATGCGGCCGCTCCGCTGTTTCATCATGATCTTGGCCGCTATCTGGGAACATCGGAAGGCCGCCTTCAGATTGACATCCAGCACTGCATCCCATGCATCTTCCTTCAACCGGACCAGCAGGCCGTCTTTGGTGATTCCCGCATTATTGACCAGGATGTCCACGCGTCCCGTTTCATCCATGATCCGGTCGAAAAATCCGGATACCTCCAGGTTGTCCGTGACGTTCATGCAGATTCCCGTGGCCGAGCCGCCGGCATCGGTCACCATCTGCTCCGTCTCCCGGGCCGCAGCCTCCTCGGCCTCCGGGTCTCCCGGAGAAAAGTAGTTAAAGAAAATTCGAGTTTCAGCGTCGGCCAGTGCCAGGCAGATGGCCCTGCCAATTCCGCGGGATCCCCCTGTGACGACAACTGTTTTCGCATACGCTTTGGTCATGTGTCCCTTTTCACCTTTCAGGCCTTTTGTTCCCGTTAGTCCGGCAGATTGGCAACCGGAATGGACGAATGCGTGCGGGTGATCGGCGATTCAACCCAAGCTTTTTAGATTTCGTCGGTTTCGATGACCGTCCGATCCTTGTAGTTTCCGCAGCTCGGGCAGGCCCTATGGGGCATCACGGCTTCTCCACACTGGGGGCAGGTGGACAGATTGGGGGCCGTCAGTTTCTGATGGGTCCGCCGCTTGTCCCTTTTTGACTTGGATTTTTTTCGTTTTGGTACAGCCATAAGTAATCTCCTAACTAATTGTAATTTAAAATAATAATCCTTAAAACACCGAGGTGAATTAAGGGTGGCCTTTTAGTAATTGAATTGCCGTGTAATGTCAAGTTTTAATTATTTTTTTTTCTAAGCCGGTTGTGGTATCAATGCGGGTGTGGTATGCAGTTGGACTTTTTGGATGATTCAATTGAATATTTTGTAACATGTTAAAAATATAAAATAAAATATGAATTCGAGCCTTTTGGGTATAGGGCCTGATCGGTTCCAATGCCGAGGAACCGGCGCTGACGGATTCCAGGGTGCATCGTCAAGTGGAACCCATCCAGCGGCTTTTTGACTAATAACTTAAATATATATGACTAGTAGTCATACAGGTCAGCACTAACCGGTGCGCCGGGATAGTTGAACCGATGGTCATGGACCGATATCGGGATTTTCATCAGGTGAGCTCTGAAAAGGGATCTCCCTTTCCATCTACCGGTTTATATTGGATTGACTAGCGTCATTACAAAGAGGATGAAAAAAATGGATAAGATCGTTACCCGCTTTCCACCCAGTCCCACGGGAACGCTTCACGTGGGGGGGGCACGGACGGCATTGTTCAATTGGCTGTACGCCCGTCATCATAACGGCATTTTTGTGCTCCGCATCGAAGATACCGATGTTGTGAGGTCCACCCAGGCATCGGTGGATGCCATATTCGAGGCCCTTGAATGGCTGGGGATCGACTGGGACGATGGACCCTATTTCCAATCCCAGCGCATGGACCTTTACAAGGTGTATATCCAAAGGCTGCTGGATGAGGGAAAAGCCTACTTTTGCACCTGCTCTCCGGAAGCGGTGGAAGCGATGCGGAAAAAGGGTCTCGCCGAGGGGGGAAGGGCCAAATACGACGGTACCTGCCGGGAGAAAAACTTAACGCCCAACGGAAACGGGGTGGTCCGTTTCAAGGCGCCGCAAACGGGCAGCACTCGCCTCGAGGACCGGGTCAAAGGAAACATCGTTTTCGACAACGACGAGCTGGACGATTTTGTCATCGCCCGGAGCGACGGGAGCCCCACTTACAATTTTGTGGTGGTGGTGGACGACATCGATATGGGGATCAATACCATCATCCGGGGGGACGATCATGTGATGAACACCCCGAAACAGATGCTGCTGTACCAGGCCCTGGACAGCCCCCTTCCGGTTTTTGCCCATGTGCCCATGGTACTGGGTGCCGACAAAAGCCGGTTGAGCAAGCGCCATGGGGCCACATCCGTGACGGCCTACCGGGACATGGGGTATTTATCCGACGCCTTTATCAACTATCTGGCCCGCCTGGGCTGGTCTCACGGAGATCAGGAATTTTTTTCCCGAAAAGAGTTGATCGAGAAATTTTCCCTGGAACATATCGGGCGGTCGGCCGGCGTGTTCGATCCGGAAAAGCTCACCGCTTTAAATGGGGATCATATCATGGCCACCTCCCCTGGGGATCTGGCAGAACGGGCGCTACCCTTTTTTAAGGCGGCCGGCTATGAAGCGGTGCCCGGCCCACACCTCGAACAGGTGATCGAAACCCTGATCCCCCGGAGTAAAACCCTTCAGGATATGGCAGGGCAGGCTGCCTTTTATTACCAGGAGATCACATATGAAGAGAAGGCGGCCAAAAAGTTTCTGAGGCCGGTGGTACTGGAACCGGTGCGTCTTTTGGCGCAACTGCTTGCCGCAACGGACCGGTATGAGGAAAAAGCCCTTGAGGATGTTTTTAAATCGGTGATGGATCAAACCGGATTGAAGCTGGGCAAGATCGCCCAACCGGTACGAGTGGCCCTGACCGGCAAATCGGCCAGTCCCGGAATTTTTGAAATCATTGCCATTTTAGGGAAAGAGAAAACAGTGGCACGGTTGAAAACCGCCATTGCATTTATCGAAAACCGGATGTCGGATTGACCGGACCCATGTGACGGGACCTGCTTGGATGAAATCGACCCCATGGATCTGCTTTATACTGTCCGCCGCCGTACTGGCGATCTACTTGCAGGTTGTCGATCACCAATTCCTCTATTTCGACGACGTGATCGATGTGTCGGTCAATCGGCAGGTCAACAAAGGGCCGACCCTTGAGGGCGTTTGGTGGGCACTCACTACCCTCGAGCATGCAAACTGGCTTCCCTTGACCCGGCTGTCCCACATCGGTGTGACCCATTTGTTCGGCAAAAGCGCGGGCACCGGGTTACTGGTGAACGTGCTGCTCCACCTGATCAACTCCCTGCTCCTGTTTGCCGCCCTTGCGGCGCTGACCGGCAGCCGGATAAAGGGTGCGCTGGCAGCGGCCCTGTTTGCGGTCCATCCCCTCCATGTCGAATCTGTGGCCTGGCTGACCGAGCGCAAGGATGTCCTGTCCGGTTTGTTCTTCATCTCCGCCCTGTGGTCCTATGCGCGCTACGGCCTAACGGAAAAGCGCAGCTTTTACCTTCTGACCCTGCTGTTTTTTCTAATGGGGTTGATGTCCAAACCCATGGTCATCTCTTTGCCCATCGTGCTGCTCCTGCTGGACTACTGGCCGCTGAACCGTTTAAAAAGGGGCACGGTTTTCGACCTTGTGATGGAAAAGGTGCCGTTTTTCGCCCTGTCTGTCATGTCGGCGGTATTCACTCTGGCCGCCCACGTCCGTGAAGACGCATTGCTTTCATTGGAGCAGCTGACCATTGGCCAGCGCATCGGGCATGCCGCATTGGCCTACACCGGTTATCTTACAAAAACCCTATGGCCGGCGCGACTGGCCGCTTTTTATTCCCGGCCGGCGCAACTGCCCCTATGGGAGGCCGGTTTTGCCATTGGGCTGCTTGCACTGGTCACATGGGTGTGCCTGCGCACAACCCGGCACCGGTTTTTGGCCGTCGGCTGGATCTGGTTCATCGTTACCCTCATTCCTGTGATCGGGCTGGTGAACTGGGGATATCACAGCATGGCGGACCGGTTTACCTATCTGCCGTTGATCGGCCTTTTCATCGCCCTGGTGTGGGGCGTGGATGCGGTGGCCTGTCGATGGCCCGGAATAAAACCGGTCTTCTCAGCAGGTGCGGTTATCGCATTGCTCCTATTGACAACGGCCAGTTGGCATCAGGTCGGATACTGGCGCAATTTCACCACACTGTTTACTCATGCGGTGAAGGCCTCACCGAATAACTGGTGGGCCATGTTCGCTTTGGGAGGCGCCCACGCCCACGAGGGCAGGGTGGACCGGGCCATCCCGCTGCTTCGGCGGGCATTGGAGATCCGGTCCGATTTTATCCCGGGACGCATTTTGATGGGGCAGGCACTGGCCAAAGCCGGTAAAAAAAAGGAGGCTGTCGAACACTTCGACAAGGCCCTCGAGCTGGACCCCCGCATCGAGGCAGCATGGATTGAAAAGGGGAAACTGATGCTGGAAGCGGGGGAATTGAATGCTGCGGAATTATGTTTTCGAAAAGCCCTCGAACTGAACCCCGGGTCTGCGACCGTTCATTTTTCTCTCGGCAACCTCTTTTATCGAATCGGTCGACTGGAAGCCTCTGCCCACCACTTCAGCCGGAGCCTGCTGGCCGATCCTGATGCATATTCGACCCATAACAACCTGGCGGTGGTGCTCCACGCCCTTTCCCGAACCGATGACGCCATCGTCCATCTCAAAAAGGCGCTGGCGCTCAAACCCGGTTGGCAGGAGGCATCTGACAACCTTGCCCGCATCACATCGATGAAACAGGAACCTTAATCCCATATTTGCATGAAATGCCGCCATCCAATCCTGGTATCTACAATATTAATCTCAACATTCGAAAATGATTTTGATTCGAAAAAATTCGAAATTCGGAGCACGAAATCCGAAACAAGCTCGAATGCGAAAAATACAAATGGCCTAAACAACAAGCAACTGCATTTGGAAGAAAATGGGTACTAAACGTGTTCCATCCAGAAATGGTAGATTTAGGTTCCTGGCAAGGATCGAGGAGGTTTTCAACCGCAGGAATAGCCTGCTATTTTGAGGATTGAAAACGATTGAGGACGCCGCCAGGGGCCGAAAGATGCCGTTTCCGGGTGGAAGCTTGTTATTGGCGCCGATAATCCCCCCTGCTAAAATGCTTCTCCAACCATACATACATGATGATGAAAAAATACCGGCTCCCCATCTCCTTGATCCTGAATTTGGCGGCACCGGTTTTTCGGTTGCGCCAGGTAACGGGAATTACGGTCCAGGAATAGCCGCGAACGATGGCTTTTAAAGGCAGTTCCACGGTGAGGTTGAAATGGTGGGAGAGGATCGGTTCGCTGCCCCTGAGCACCGACCGCCGGTAGGCCTTGAAGGCATTGGTTGTATCGTTCAACGGGATCCGGAACAGATACCGGATGAACTGATTGGCCAGCCGATTGAGTATATATTTGACAATGGGGTAATCGGTGGTCCCCCCGCCCTTGATAAACCGGCTCCCGAACACGCAATCGTAGCCTTCCAAAAGGGTTTTCCAGTACCGCACCACATCGTTGCAATCGTCCGATTCATCCCCCATCATGATGACCGCCGCATCCCCGGTCATGGCATCGATCCCCTTGCGGATCGCGCAGCCGAATCCCCATGGGCCCGGGTTGAAGATGGGAACCAGTTGGGGAATTTTCTGTGCCGTTTCTTTTAAAACCGCCTGGGTGCTGTCACGACTACCGTCCTCCACCACGATAATCTCATGGGTGATGCCGTGGTGGATAAGGGTGGCGGAGAGGTGCGTTACGGTCCCTGCGATGCATCCCGCCTCGTCCCGGACCGGAATGATTACGGAGAGCTTTTTAAGGTTATCTGTTTTGGTCGGCATGGTCCCCATCCAGCGCTTGCTTGCTCATGTTGCGCCTCAACCTTGTAATCAATCGGCATTCGTTTGTACAGCAGTCTTTGCAGGATGCGATCAATTCAACAGAATGTGGGATGGTTCTGCAAAATCCTATTGACTCCGGTCGATCTTTTTTGTATCCAATCCGGATCTACCAGATGAGGGATCGTCTAGCGGCAGGACGACGGGTTCTGGCCCCGTTAACCCAGGTTCGAATCCTGGTCCCTCAGCCAAACAATATCAAAGGCTTACGAACCACCGTAAGCCTTTTTGTTTGGCGCCTATAATTTTTTCCAACCCTATTTCCAACCTACAACCCGTTTTTTCATGTACGACTATTATTTTGGCAGCAATCTTCATATCCAAAAATATTCCGATATTATCGTCGTAGTTTTAGACGAGATCGCCGCTTACGCTTTTTCATCACCATCACCAGGATCAATCCCGAGAAAAACCCACCAATGTGAGCGAACCAGGCGATCCCGCCACTTGTGTCTATTCCATTACCATATTCAGCATACGCGCTTAAAAGCTGCAGTGAGATCCAGTAAATCAAAACGATGTATGCAGGTAAGCGAATTATTTTAACGAAAATAATGATGATCAGAATTGTCTTTATCCGGGCCCGTGGGAATTGAACCAGGTAAGCACCGAGCACACCGGCAATCGCACCGCTTGCGCCGACCATGGGAATCTTAGAATCGAAATGAATGGCGGCATGGGCAAATGTCGCAGCAACACCGCACAGTAGATAAAAAAACAGGTATCTCCCATGACCAAGCCTATCCTCCACATTGTCCCCAATATTCAAAAGCTCAGTTCAATGGCATTTCATTGCCCGACCCTTCGTGATATGATGTTTATCGCTCTCCAGGCTGTGCAGAAAGCCCTGAAAGTGTAAAATCGAATAATTCTCGGGAACTGTCCGAAGTATGGGATTAGTCGGACTACATTGATAAAGGTTGGCATGTCTCCCTGCGGGGCAGTGGGATGTGGATTAAACCTGAGCAAAGCCGTTTTTCAAGCGTTATCCAGCAAATAAGCCACAGTACCCTCGGGGTGTTTATACCAACCGGGATCTTTGTCATAGGATTCCAGGTGGTCTCTTACTTTGACCACTGTGAACATTCCACCCATTTCGATATTGCCAAACGGTCCTTTGCCCATCATCATTGGTAGCGTATTTTTCGGGCCGACCATGTGATCAACATGATCGGCATGATCGGCCATCCCGGTCTCACCCATCGCCATGTACCCTGGAATCATTTTACGAATTTTCTCTTCTACGCCTTTTTGATTCACTCCAAGTGTATTAGGGATGTCGTGCCCCATTGCGTTCATCGTATGATGGGATTTGTGACAATGGAAGGCCCAGTCGCCCGGTGCATCAGCAATGAATTCAACGTCACGGGTTGAGCCCACAGGGACCAGTACGGTTGTCTCCGGCCATTGGCCGGCCTCCGGTATTCGACCGCCGTCAGTCGCTGTCACACGATATGCATGTCCATGGATATGAATCGGGTGTTCATTCATGCTGAGATTGGCAATTCGGATACGCACCCGATCACCGGTTTTCACTACCAGATGATCGATAGCGGGAAAAACTTTGCTGTTAAAGGTAAAGATATTGAAATCCAACATCACGGCAGGGTCCGGACGATAGGTACCGGGGTGGATCGACCACTGATGCAGCATGATGGCAAAATCTCGATCAATTCGTGGCTTTTCCGGTTCTTTGGGATGAACGATAAAAAAACCCATCATTCCAACGGCCAATTGCACCATTTCATCTGCATGGGGATGGTACATAAATGTCCCGTGTTGTTTTAGCGTAAACTCATACACAAAGGTTTCACCGGGTCTAATATGGGGCTGGTTTAAACCTCCGACCCCGTCCATACCGTTGGGCAAAAAGATGCCGTGCCAGTGGATGGTGGTGTGTTCGGGCAGTTTGTTGGTCACCAGTATGCGGACCCGATCTCCTTCAACTGCCTCGATCGTTGGGCCGGGCGTCTGACCGTTATAGCCCCAACATTTGACCTTCATACCTGGGGCGAACTCTCGTTCCACCGGCTCGGCAGTTAAATGAAACTCTTTGACGCCGTTTTTCATTTTATACGGCAAAATGCTGCCGTTTGGTGTCACTACGGGTGCGTAATCAGCACGGTGTCGACGCTTATGAAGCGGCTTATCGTGGTTGTGGCGAAATTTTTTTTTCGAAGCCGCATTCGCGCTGGACAGCAGCGTACCGCCAGTCAGGGAGGCGAAAGCGGATAGGAGAATATTGCGTCTTGTTATCATTTTGATCTACTCCTCGATAGAGATCGGCGGTTATTCCGATTGATTAACCATGGACTATTTTTAAAGAAAAGCATCACCATTATTTGGAAATTATGGTAAGCGGCTTTGGCTCTACTCGCTTATGGGGAGGCGACCCCCCAGAGCTTTTTGCATCTCCGCACGGACAATCCAATAATCTTTGACAGCTCCCAGATACTTTTGAATTGCCTCGAACTCTTGCTGTTTGGCCAACAACAAGTCAAACGCTCCTGTAAGCATATAGTTGTAATTTTTAAGGGTCAGATCTACTATCTTCTTTTTAAGGGGCAAAACAGTGCCTTGATAATGCTCGATTACGTTACGCAGCATGATGATACGGTTCCTTAGGGAGCGCACTTCGGAGCGAATTTTGATGGCTTGGCCAGTCAACAGCTTTTGACTGCGACGCAGCTCAGCCTCCAACCGTGCAATGTCTGTCTGTCGTTGGTTGAATATGGGCAAATCTATCGCCAGAGAAGGTCCGGTCAGCCAGGTGCGGTCTGTTTCACGTTCGGTGCTGATACCGACCTCAATTTGCCCGACCCAGCGCCAATCTATCGTCATACCCAAAGCCTGTGCCAGGGCTTCGACCTCCTTTTTTTCGGCCGCAAGATCAAGCCTGTTTTCGATGGCCATCGTTTCTAATTTTTCCAGTGCGATTTCATCGGCAGGAATATCCGGCAACTGCTTCGGTAGCCGCCATTGCGTTTGTGGCCCCCAAAGGCCCAACAAACGGTTAAGCTGTTCGCGCGCTTCGAGTAGGGCTGTTTCGCTGTCTGCCAACTCCAGCCTGGTTTGCTCATAGAAAGCATTCTCTTTCGCCAAATCCAGTTCAGCGATATTACCAGCAGCATACAGGCGTTGGGCCAATTCATAGGAGCTTTGCGCAGCAGAAACGATCTTCCTTCTCAAATCCCTGAGCTGCCGACTGCTTAGAGCTGAGAAGTATGATTTTTTTACTTCGGCCACCAGATTGATTACTTTGTCGGCCACGTGCAGTTTGGCCTGCTCGAAACGGATGGATGAGAGTTTCGTGCGGGCAGGCAGCATCAGGATATTCAAAAAAGTTTGGGTGACCCCGAAATCATAATTGGTGGACGCCTCGGATTGATCTGACCAGCGTGCTTGTCCAAACAACACCGGGTTTTCCAGCAAGCCCGCTTCCACAACATCGGCCTGTGTAATTCCAAGCTCCTCGTAGACAGCTTGTATATAAGGATTATTGAGCAAAGCAATCTGTACTGCTTTTTCAGACGTAAGCTCATCTTTAAGCAGTTCCTCAACCGCTTTTTCTACCTCGCGGTCAGCCTCAGTACCCTGAATCCATCGCAAACGATAGTCTACGCGCTTGCCGACCAAGCGCTCCACATCGTTGAAGGCCGCTGTTTTGGGAACTTGGGCACACCCCGTTGTTAGCAGGCTCAGAAGCAAAAGAAAAACTATGCATCGGAAAATCGGTTTCATTGTTTATGCTCCTGATGGTGATGGACTTCCATTTCCACATCGGACTTAGTCTTCGATTCCGATTTGTTGTCCATTTGATGCGTCATTGGATGCTGGTGAACAGGTGCCGGTTCATCTTTTGTTACTGGGAAACTGCTTTCGGTCTGCATCTGTATTTGTCCATGAAATGGATTAGGCGGTGGAATGAATGCCGTCTCCTGCGACAGCGTATTCACCGGGTCATTGACCGACCGATCGACTCTAATCGGTTCGCTCGCACAAGCGACCAGGAAGTATGAAATTAGCGGAATTGAAAAAATTTCGTATATTTTATAGAGTTGAATCCTCATCTTCGATATCCTTTTTATGTTTCTTTAAGGCATTTGATCGACAATTATCTCAGACATTATGAAAAGTATTCATCTGCGTGTAAAATGTAAACACATGCACAGTACCACGCATAATCGTGTAAAAATTACACCGAAACCATCCCATTGGACGCAATAACTGACTCACGAGGGGTAAAAATATGATAAGTATCTAAGATAAGTAAATATACCACTTTGTTGTATATTTACTATACACGCGTGTAATTGTCGATACGTCTCACGTTAAAGGATTGGCAGCGCTGTTTATTGTCTGTAAAAAAAGGAACATCCACGACGAGCCAGCATTATCTCGGTTGATCCATTGGGTTTCACCAGTCGAAATAGAAAGTTGATTCTCTAAAAATCGAATCCATATTATCAGTTATGTATTTCTGAGCAGATTGCATGATTTCATATTTTGAGTACGAGGTGAATTACCTTAGACTCAAGTGAGGAGATCAAAATGATCATCAATTCAATTCCCGCGCCTCGGTTGCTTTCATGGTTCATTATGACGATTATCCTGTTTTCTTTTATTTTTTTTCATACAGGTCCAGCCCATAGCCACGGGGGGAAAACCCACGGAGATGTTAAGTTTACTGCGCTCCAGGCGGTACAGAAAGCCCTGAAACTGTATGATCGACTAATTGTTTCGGGAAAGCTGCCCGAAGGATGGGAGGTAGGACTTAATTCGATAAAAGTGGGTACACGAAGTACTGATAAATCAAGGGAATTGGTAGTCGAATTTGAAAGAGCCGAAGGCACTCCTAAAACCGTGTATTTTTTCTTTGACGAAAACGGCAAATACGCCGGCTCTAATTTCACAGGGAAATAAGGAGGGTCGATCATGGATTCTCATTTTGCTGAGTCGAAGGATAAATTGTGGCCCACTTATTCAGTCATGCCTTTTCCTGGAAAGATCCTTGCGACCTGCATCATTGTGGTGATGGCCCTGGGCATGCTCGGGGCGCTGGGCCAGATTGTCGTACACGACATCATCCCCACCTTCTATGAGAACACTGAACACCACGACAACAAGCTCCTTTCGACTCCCCATGATCAAGATGTGTCATCTGATTCAGAATTAAAATCCACTGAGGACCGTGGAGACCTGTTTTCCGAGTTATCGTCTCATGACACAAAACCGAAGTCCGAACCTTTTTATAAAACCGAGCAGTTCGTATGGACCCTTAAATGGACTCACATACATTTGTTTGGCATGAGCATGATTTTCATATTCATGGGTGCGGTCACCCTGTTTTTAAATGCCGGGCCCGTTCTTCGAAGCTGGCTGATCATTCTGCCCTTTGTTGGTGTGATCATCGATATATGTGCCATGTGGCTCAAAGGTTTTGTTTCACCTGTCTTTTTTTGGCTTCACATACCGGGAGGTGGAATTTTTGTTTTGGTTTTTATCTATGTATCGTTTAGGGCGCTTTGGGAAATGTGGATAAAGCCGAAACATGGGGTCCCTTCGGACCTTTCGGATTGATAAAACATTCGTAGCGAATGCGGCAGCATGTTTCAAAATAGAGGTACATATCCATCGAGGCTTGGTTAAGGAGAAAGTGTAATGCTTATACGGCTGACGATTATATTATTACTAATTGCTTCATCTCTGAACGTTTCTGCGGAGCCTATAGAAAAAATACAACTGATTCCTCAGAAAGGAATCCATCAGTTTCCGTTTTTCGATAAACCGACACCTGTCTGGAACTACAACGGCCAGGTTCCAGGACCAACAATCCGTGCAAAGGTGGGCACCACTGTGGAAATAGATGTGTACAACCAACTTGATGAACCCACCAGCATTCATTGGCACGGTCTTCGGATCGACAACGTGATGGATGGCGTACCCGGTGTAACCCAAGACCCTATCCAGCCTAACGACCGATTTGCCTATCGCCTAAAGCTGAGTGAGTCAGGCACATTTTGGTATCATCCTCACTTGAACGCGGGTGAACAGTTGGAGCGTGGATTGAAGGGCGTTATCATCGTTGACCCAGTTGAAAAGCTGCCTTGGTCCCAAGATTTGATTTGGATGTTAGACGATTGGCGGTTGCTGGAAAAAGGTACCATATATTCCCATTTCAATACCCATCATGATCTCATGCATGATGGGCGCTGGGGCAATGTGGTCACAGTAAACGGCAAATGGAATCCTGAGGTGTCTGTATCACCCGGTGAGAGAATCCGTCTGCGTATGATAAACGGTGCAAACGCAAGGGTTTTTCTCCCAAGTTTTGATGGGCTTGAGGCAACAGTGATCGCCGTGGACGGAAGACCTGTATCAACTGCTTTTCCATACAAGAGATTTTATTTGGCACCTGGCAACCGAATCGATTTGGATATTACGATTCCCATTAATGCTGCCGGAAAAACCTATGAAGTCAAAGACCAATTTACCCGCAGCCCATTTCTAATCGCAGTTATGAGGGTTAATAAAGACAAAACACGGCCAACACCAGTCTTTGAAACGCCAAGCAACGAAGATTACATTCCTGCATCGCTTTTTGAAGATGCCCCGGTGGGGAAAATCTGGGATTTGAACGCCATCAGGGGCGGACAATACGGGATAGGATGGTCGATGAATCGCAGACTCTGGCCCGATGCGGACCTGGCAAATCTGCCCATTGGTCAACCCCAAAAGATCGTTTTTAAGAACAGTAGCACCAGACTTCATCCAATGCACATTCACGGTGTTTTTTTCAGGGTTTTAGAAAAAAATGGAAAGCCATCGGTAGAGCCTTTTACGCGTGATACAGTCCTGGTGGGCCCAAGGGAAAGCATCACCATCGGCATGGTGCCTGAACATCATGGAATTTGGCTCACGCATTGTCATATTCAATCCCATGCTGACGCAGGTATGATAACGACCATAACGGTTAAATAGGATTTTTAAAACGCATTTGCAGCTCTCGTATATTCTTCCCAAGATACTACATATTGTAAATCTCAGACCCAACTTATCTCTGGTGCCAGCCTTATCCAAAAACAAAGGAAGTTGAAGTGAGAGAAATTGACAATAACCTGAGAGATTTGTACAGGATGGTTGAGGCAATTGATCAAGACCTTTCATGTAGCGGTGTCGTATCTGAAAAAATTGCCGACTTTATAA
>Ga0066187_1000213_pt1 | contig 23022 bp, 20 predicted proteins | sample WorMetexBAHAMAS1_FD_58706 | JGI IMG/M metagenome (GOLD analysis project Ga0066187, IMG submission 58706) | Marine gutless worms symbiont microbial communities from Max Planck institute for Marine Microbiology, Germany - Inanidrilus exumae... | ecosystem: Host-associated > Annelida > Digestive...
TCTTCAAGGGAAGACTATGGAATGAGAAATACAAGGCAATAAAAAAAAGGCTTAAGACTTTCAATAACAATACTGCAAAAAAGATGGCTAATGACACACAAGAAAGGATTGGATGCAAAGTAAAAAAGAAGTTTTGGTATGGCTACAAAAGACATATAGCTGTCTGTATGAAATTTAGGTTAATTATCAAAGTTGCTGTAACTCCGGCAAATGTGCTAGTATGGTCTAAGGCCTTAAACGTATATGTCCGAAAGAAGGTGCGGTGTTTGGTGGCAAGGGTTATTGTAGCAAGGAAGGCTCTCGTACCATAAAACGAAACGGATGTGTCAGTAAAGTAATTCTAAAAATAATATGAATGGCAAAGATTTTGAGGGAGATCGACGAATTAAAAAGCAAAGAATGCCGTACGAAGGAGTACTTTCTTTCGCAATGTAAACGAGCTTGCTACATAGGAATTGCTAAGAGCCAATTCCAGGGTATCATGCAGGCTATTGCCCACGATTTCAAACGATTGGTTAGAGTACAAGATGCTCTTTTTCAGGGGAGCTGAATGACCTCTCCTTCCAGGATTTCGTGAAAAAGCACGAAGTCCGAAAAAAATTCGAAAAGTGAAAACGAACTTGGTCATAGTCGATCTAAAAACCCATCAAACCTTATCAAGCCTTTTATTGAAGCAGGTGGTTGGTTAGTTCTCAATCCAAAACCCCTAATTTCTCAACACCACAGTAAACTGGGCATAGAGATAGACAGTAGCGAAAACAAGGGCGAGTTATAGTAGGAGAAGATGGTTGTTGTTGTGGTGTTTTCGATGAAACGATGATCGACGATTAGAAAGAACTTTCCCAGCAGTTATCATCTTGTAATGTCGTCGGTATTGGGCTTTATAATTTTTCACAAAACTTCTTGTCGCACGGCGTATGTTTGTTATCAGGTCATCACCTGTAAAGCATCCCTGGAGTGTGCCACGGGCACTCGTCTCGTGAGGATAAAAAAAGGCCGCAATGCATTCACATTACGGCCGGGGACCAGACTATCTCAGTCTGGAAAAAGAAGGGGGAAGCTTAATTAAAGAGAAGAGACATAGAACGTTTCCCTCATCTGTTACCCGTTCACGACAAGTTGTCTTTCCACCCATTATATTTACTCGTTAATTTAACGCAACATGTTTTTTCCATTTTTGGAAATTTAGTTACGGTTTAGGGGATGCACAGAGAGAGTATTCCTCATTGCGCACTCCCTCACTCAGATGATGCAACTTGTCAGATTATGGAGAGAGTTTGTACGTTAGAAAAGAGTTTTTATCTTATCTAAAAAAGACTTGCGTTGAGGAGAATTATGAGAACTTTCTGTTTCTTGGAACCGTTCTAAGAGAGTTTTTTGTTCTGGTGATAGATTAACTGGCGTTTCCACTTGCACATTAATCAGTAGGTCCCCCCTTCCGTGACCACGCACATTTTTTAACCCTTCGCCCTTTACGCGTAACACCTTTCCAGTTTGAGCTCCCGAGGGTACTGTCAATCGCACAGGTTTTGTTGAGAGAAGGCGAGGCAGATCTTTTTTACATCCTAAAGCCGCCTCACTCAAACTGACGGGAAGGTTTATGATTAAGTTGTCCCCCTCACGTTTAAAGATGTCATGTGGCTTTACTCTGATGTAAACATATAGATCGCCGCGGGGGCCACCTCTTTCACCGACATCTCCACAACCGGTCATCTTGAGACGCATGCCATCTTCAATACCCGCAGGGATGGGAATTTTGATTTGTTGCTTTTTCTTTATTTTCCCCACTCCGTGGCACTCGTAGCAGGGGGACGAAATGACTCTTCCCGAGCCGTGACAATGGGGACATGTGCTCGACATGCTGAAGAATCCACGGGTTTGATGGAGGTGCCCTGTACCGCGACATGTCGCGCAATTTTTGATATCTTGAGTGGAGCGTGCGCCACTCCCATGACATTTGGAGCATTGTATATAGTTTGTTATGGCGATCTCTCTCTCAATACCTTTGGCAGCATCCTCGAAATCAATAGAGAGCTGTGCCTCCTTGCTTACGCCCTGCTCAGAATAGCCAGCGTTTTCGTGGAGATTTTGCCCAAAAAATGAGTCAAAAAATGAATTTCCACTGGAAGAAGCGTTGCCAAAAGCTCCCATAAATGTGCGTAAGGCCTCCTCCATTGAGGAAAATCCTGCCCCGGAAGCTCCCATTCCCGCACCCTTTAGAGCTTCAGACCCGTATGTGTCGTACATTTGCCTCTTGTTTGCGTCACTCAAAACTTCGTATGCTTCTGAGACCTCTTTGAACTTAGATTCCGCCGTCTCGTCCCCAGCATTTTTGTCTGGATGGTATTTGACGGCAAGCTTGCGATAAGCCTTTTTAATTTCATCAGAACTTGCCCCCCTGGAAAGTCCCAAGATCTTATAATAGTCTGCCATGGCTGATACTTTTTTGGTCTAATGCCGGACTCCATTATACATCCAGCACTTAAAAAGCTCAAGTGCTAGCGGTATTTTTTGAGCTTATACTTGAGGGCTGCCTTCGATTTAGCACGTTTTCTAATTGAAGGTTTGTCGTAAAAGCGATGTGCTTTTGCAGTCTTCATAATTCCCTCCTTGTCAAGTTTCTTCTTTAACGCTCGGAGAGCTTTATCGATTGGTTCACCAGTTCGAACCTTCACATTTGGCATACTCTAATCTCTTCTTATTGGGTTAGATTCATAAGGTTTTTCCCATTTTATGTCATGATTTCCTTATTATTCAATCTTTCCTTAGTGTTAAAGGTTGTTTGTTAATGCAGTGATCACTTGTGTAGGGGGTGTGTGCATCCGTTTTCTAACGTGGCAGAGGAGATTCCTACACGACTATGACGTGCAGATATAATTCTCATAAATTTCGTGGCAGAAGCGGGCTTCTCCCATTCTAAATTTTTTAAGAAGTAGGTTGGCTAGAGCGGGGAGATTTGTAGAGGAAGGTTTTGGGGCTACCATCTTTTGCATTATTGGCCTTTCAAATGAGATCTCATTACCTTTTCTGCTCCCCTTTAGTAGATAGCAGCTGTGAGACTGAGCCTTGACTGCAATGGTGAAGGGGCCATCTCTGTCGGGCAAGAAACGCTGCAGGCTGCAAAATGGGATGAGTGGAAGGGCACATGCAAAGCCGAGCGCTTTGGCAGTCATCACTCCAACTCTGGTACCTGTGAAGGATCCGGGGCCAATTCCGATGGCGATGAATGCGATTTCGTAACCCTTTAAGAGTTTCCTGATAGCTGGAATAATGGCGTGAGAACATTTTGGAGGTTGGAGGAATTCACTCCTAAGAGAGCTATTGGAGAGGTGGAGAGCGACGAATCCATCATCACCGCTGGTATCTATGATGAGAAAATTCTTCGACATGGCTCCCTCGGCTATGCTTACATATATTGTGTAAGATTGATGACTATAATGCGACCTAAAAATTGGACATGTGAATAGAGGGATTCCGATTGTTTTTGCTACAGCAAGCTAGCATTCGATTCCACCAATTAGAGGTAGCGCCTCGCCTCTTAGCTATCCTCCACCAGCCCAGCAATTCCCGCTGATTTTTAAGTTCTTGGTTGTAGTAAACTTAATCCCATTGTAACATTCCGCTTTCTTAAACCTTTGTGCCTCGAGAGCAACTGATGGAAAAGAAACATCTTTCAGCCAGTAGGATGTTAAAAAGATAACAATTATTTTTTGCGAGAACTGTCGTAAATAGCGTCACAGAAATGGCAGCGTGACCTATCTATCACCAATTTCTGAGAGCGGTGATAGCACATCAAGATCGTAATCCACATCTTAGAATCGCCTTAAAATTTTCTATTCCGGAAAGGACTGTGAAAATTGTGGGTAAATTGCGCTTTTAATGTACAGGTGCTAGACTGCCGACAATGACTTTAACCGAGGGTGGTGTCGTTGACTAAAATATCGGATGAGGAGAGTGAACCACAGGAAGAGAAATCTCCTGACGAAGAATTCGACCTTGCTGAGGCCCTAATCGACAGTGATTTGGAGAAATTGATTGGCAGCAAAAAACAGGTGGATGACGATAAGAAGTTTCCTGAAGAACTGTTTATTTTCCCGCTCACAAGGCGCCCATTTTTCCCGGGGATGGCGGCGCCACTCGTTATCGAGCCTGGCCCCTATTATGAAGTGTTAAAGATCATTGCGAAGTCTCAACACAAGATGTTGCTCGCTCTATTTTTAACCAAAGAGGAGGAGGCCGACATCTATAGCCTGCAGTTCAAAGATCTGTGCACGGTTGGGGTGATGGCTAATATTTTAAGGATTGTTCCCCTAGAGCAGGGTGGGGCCCAAATTGTTCTTAATATGGAGAAAAGGATTAAGGTTGAGAAATCCACTTCCCATTCCAAATATCTGAAAGCAAAGATTATTTACCACGATGATGAAATTACTAAACAACAGTCCAAAATCATCAAAGCCTATTCAATTAGTATTATCACTACAATTAAGGAGTTACTAAAACTCAACCCTCTTTTTAAGGAGGAGTTGCAAATTTTCTTGAGTCATTCTGACTTTACTGAGCCGGGCAAGTTGGCAGACTTCGCAGTCTCTCTTACGACGGCGGGTAGAGAGGAGCTGCAGGATATCCTGGAGGCTTTTGATGTACAAGAGAGAATTGATAAGGCTTTGGTATTATTGAAAAAGGAGCTCGATCTTTCAAAACTTCAGAGCAGTATTAACCAAAAGATTGAGGCGACTATTTCGAAAACGCAGCGAGAGTTTTTTCTCCGCGAGCAACTTAAAACGATTAAGAAAGAGCTGGGGCTTGAGAAGGACGATAAGACCTGTGACATTGAGAAGTTTTGTGAGAGACTTAAGGGGAAAAAGGTTCCAGAGGATGTACAAAAGGTGATCAACGAGGAGATCAACAAGCTGAGAGTGTTGGAAGTTCAATCGGCAGAATATTCGGTCTCCCGTAATTACATAGATTATCTCACGATCATACCCTGGGGTGTTTTTAGTGAGGAAAATCATGACTTGGAGGTTGCTGAAAAGATTCTTCATGAGGATCATTATGGGCTTAAAGACATCAAGGAGCGTATATTAGAATTTATTGGTGTTGGGGCCTTAACGGGTAGAGTTAAAGGAAGTATCATTTGCTTTGTAGGCCCCCCTGGTGTGGGGAAGACCAGCATTGGAAAGAGTATTGCACGTGCTTTAAGTCGTGAATTTTTCCGCTTTTCTGTTGGCGGTATGCGAGATGAAGCAGAAATTAAAGGACATCGTCGTACGTATGTGGGAGCGATGCCGGGGAAAATCATCCAAGCACTGAAAAATACACAGAAAATGAATCCTGTCATCATGATAGATGAGGTGGATAAGATGGGGATAAGTTTTCAGGGAGATCCCGCGTCTTCACTGTTGGAAGTGTTAGATCCTGAGCAAAATCACACCTTTCTCGATCACTATTTGGACGTGCGTTGCGATCTTTCTAATGTGCTTTTTATTTTAACAGCCAATGTCTTGGATACCATCCCAGGGGCACTCAGAGATAGAATGGATGTTTTGAGGCTTTCTGGATATATCAAGGAAGAAAAGATTCAAATTGCCAAAAAGTACCTCATTCCCCGTAACCGCAAAAATTCAGGGCTGAAAACGAGTCAGGTGAGGTTCACACTGAAAGGTATTCAGGGAATCATTGAGGGGTATGCACGGGAGGCAGGTGTGCGGAGCCTGGAGAATAATATTAAAAAAATTCTTCGCAAGGCGGCTGTAGCGGTTGTTAAGAGCAAGAGGAAGGGGTCGCAGCTATCTATCTCCGAGAAGACCTTAGAAAAATACCTAGGTAAACCGATTTTTACAACTGATCGCTATTATGATCAACTTCCCGTCGGAGTATGCATAGGGCTTGCGTGGACCGCACAAGGAGGTGCGATACTCTACGTAGAGGCAGTTGAAACCCCGGCGAAAAAGGCTCAGATGAAGTTGACGGGTCAAGCAGGAGAGGTGATGCAGGAATCGGCTCAGATTGCCTGGAGTTTTATTGAGAGTTCCATGAAGAAATTTGCTCCCAAACATAAATTTTTTGAGGGTGAAGTGCACCTCCATATTCCCGAAGGGGCAACACCCAAAGATGGTCCGTCAGCGGGAGTAACTATGGCCACAGCCCTCCTCTCTCTCTTGATTAAGCAGCCTGTCGTAGAGGATTTAGGCATGACGGGTGAGCTGACATTAATGGGAAAGATACTTCCGATTGGTGGGTTGAAAGAGAAATTGATTGCGGCTAGGCGGTCTAAGCTCAAGGCACTCATCTTTCCCAAAGATAATAAGCGTGATTACGATGAGTTGTCAGATTATTTGAAGGAGGGGATTCAGGTATATTTTGTGAACAGTTATAATGATATATTTAAGGTGGCTTTTCCTAGGAGAAAGTGATGAATGTGCCATGGAAGGAGGTGAAACTTATTAGGTCTGAAGATTTGAGGAAAAGAGTAGTGGCGCTGAATACCAATAGATCGATCAAAGAATATAAGAGCTTGAGTCGTCCTATTCTCCCCCTAGATAATCGCCTTCAGATGGTAGCAGCGCTACAGTTCGCCGATTTTGTCACCCGATTTGATGATGTGGATATGTGTGAGTTGCTGAGAAAAGTCAGGCCAGACATCTACGTGAATGGTTCCGAGTATGGAAGAGAGTGTTTAGAGTCTGAGTTAGTGGAGGAATATTGGGGAACTATTTACATTGTAGAGTTGTTACCCAACATTTCAACAACCACTCTCATTGGGAAGATACGCTCATGCGCTTAATCGGGGAAATTTGTGGAAGTAAGGAGGTCTACATATTTTATTCCTTTCTTCAAGGGAAGGGGATCGAGTGCCGTTATGAGCCCGTTCCCTCAGAGAGAGCAGAGGACAAAGTTTTTCAATTTTGGGTTATAGATGAAGATGAAGTGGATAGTGCGAAGCGTTGGTTAGAAGAATTCAGAAAAAATAGTGAAGACCCCCGTTTTGCTGTGGTGGCGGCGCACATAGTCGATACGGCAAAGGGTGGGAGTGCGCCAGCCAAGAGTAGGCCCCGAGTACTGCCCATTCTAGGTGCGATAAAAAAGTATCGTGTCGGACGAAGCTACGTTCCTCTAACGCGCTTTATTGTGCTCATATGTGTCTTTTTCTTTATATGGAATGGGTTTCAAAGTAACCTTAACGCGAAGAGAATGAGTGATACATCTTTTACGTTTACTCCACTGTTTATGTATTGTGCCTACGATTTACCAGACACCTTTGTCCGTATTGCCGATTTTTTTAAGCGTCACCCTATTGAGACGGCTGAAGATTTTGATGTGTTACCCCATGAGGTAAAAGAGAGCTATAGGAAGATCGAAGCTGCTCCGGTATGGAGAGGCCTTTACGACGTCCTTCTCCGTTGGCCAGAGAGTGAACGAGAGCTTCAGGCGCCGATGTTTGTGAAATTGCGTGAAGGGCAGATATGGAGGCTCTTTACTCCTTGTCTTATGCATGGAGGGTTTTTCCACATTTTATTCAATATGTTATGGTTTTGGGTATTGAGTCGTCAGATCGAGGAGCGGGTTAAGGCCTGGCAGTATCTCTCCATTACGGTTATTATTGGTGTCGTCTCCAATACCCTGCAATATTTGGTAAGTGGTCCCCTATTTGTGGGTTATTCAGGGATCGTCTGTGGGCTGATGGGTTTTATATGGATGCGACAAAGGTGCGCCCCTTGGGAGAGATATCCTCTACAGAGGGGGATTATCGTTTTGTTTGCTAGCTTGATGTGCGGGATGTTATTACTACAGAGCTTCTCACCATTGCTTTCTCGGTTCAATATTCATAGTGTCGTTACGAATATTGCGAATACGGCTCACATTGCCGGTGCATGCACGGGGATTGTCCTGGGGAAGATCCCTTTGTTTAGTAAGGGCTGAGATGCTAGTAGTGGGCTCCATTTTCTATAGATTTTAGATAGCCATGCACTACTTTTGGAGAATATATATGGAGACAAGTTTTAGAGCTTTTATTGTGCAGTATACATTGTGTGTTGTAAGATATTCTTTCAACGCTCTCTCTTCGGCTTTACTTTTTCCAGAGAAAATTCTACACTTATTCCATGTCTAAATAATTTGAGTGGTTCATGTCATCCGTAAAGAAAAAGCGTCGCCTTAAGATTTCTAAGCATAAGAGGAAGAAACGTCGTCGTAGAGATCGTCATAAAAAGAATAAGTAGTCGTTAGCTTAATTTAAGATGTGGTCATACTCTAAGGAATTTGATGTAATCGTTGTGGGTGCTGGACATGCGGGGTGTGAGGCAGCCCATGCTGCGGCACAGATGGGGATGTGCACGCTTCTGTTGACCATGAACCTCGATACCATCGGCAAGATGAGCTGCAATCCGGCCATCGGTGGCACGGCAAAGGGGCATATGGTAAGGGAGGTGGATGCTCTAGGGGGAATCATGGGGAAGCTAGCGGATCGCACGGGGATTCAATGCAGGATGCTCAACGCTACGAAGGGCCCCGCAGTGTGGTCTCCACGTGCCCAATCAGATAAGATGGCTTATCAAAGCGCGATGAAATCTCTCCTAGAGACTACCACCAATCTAGAAGTCATACAGGGAAGTGTTGAGTCCATAGTGACCAGGGATGGTAAGGTGCTGGGAGTCTGCACGCAGGAGGGGGTTTATTATCGATCTAGGGCTCTCATCATCTCTCCGGGGACATTTATGCAGGGGACGTTGCATATTGGTGAAGTAAAAAGCTCAGGAGGGCGTTTTGGAGAAAAACCATCCACTGGACTTTCCAAATGCCTGAAAAATTTGGGATTTAAACTAGAGTATTTTAAAACTGGAACTCCTCCACGCATTCACAAGCGTTCCATCGACTTTTCAAAATTTGAGGAGCAGCTGCCAGAAAAGGGAATCTGTTTCTCCTACGACTCACCAGAGAAAACTTTACCACAGCTATCCTGTCATATTGGCTATACCAATGATGCTACCAAAGGGGTAATTCTCGAGAATCTTTCTCGCTCTCCCCTTTTTTCCGGGAAAATTCAGGGAGTTGGCCCACGTTACTGTCCTTCGATCGAAGACAAATTTGTCCGCTTCAGGGAGAGAGAACGTCATCAGCTTTTCTTCGAGCCAGAGGGAATACATACTAATGAGATATATGTAAATGGATTCTCCTCATCCCTCCCTATAGACATTCAATATTGCGCGTTGCGTACCATTCCTGGACTAGAGTCTGTTGAAATCATGCGCCCCGCTTACGCGGTGGAATATGAATATGTGACGAGTGGGCAAATTACCTCTACCTTAGAAAGTAGAAAGGTTGAGGGGCTCTATTTTGCTGGACAAGTTAATGGAACGACAGGTTATGAAGAGGCTGCTGCTCAAGGATTAATTGCAGCGATTAATGCAACACTCAAAATTCGGGGGGAACGCCCCTTTATACTTAATCGCTCGGAGGCCTATATTGGGGTGATGATTGATGATCTCGTCTCAAAAAGGATAGATGAGCCCTATCGCATGTTTACTTCACGTGCCGAATATCGCCTCCTTCTGCGCCAAGACAACGCCGATCAGCGTCTGCGTGAGTATGGGTATCGGCTAGGGTTAATTAACGCTCAGCAGTATAAGTGCTATGTGCAGAAAATGGAGGAGATCCTTCAGGGAAAAATTGAACTAGAGCGCACCTATGTTAAGTTTGATGGGAGGTCTACGCCGTTAGCTAAGCTATTATGTCGACCAGAATTTAATTACGAAACATTATCGAGACTCTTCCCCTCACAAATAGGAACACGCAGTATGGAGGTGGGCACTGCCATTGAGGTTGAGTTAAAGTATGCGGGATATATTTTGCGTGAAAAGAATATGGCAGAAAAGCTAGAATCCCTTGATTTGCATTTGGTTCCCAAAACTTTCGATTTCTTATCAGTGATGGGGCTGAGGAATGAGGCTCGAGAAAAATTGCACCACCACCGGCCCTCTAATTTGGGACAAGCCTCTCGCATTTCCGGCGTGTCACCGGCTGATATCTCCATCCTCATGGTGGCTATCAGGCGGTAGTGGTCAAGTTGAAAGAGTATGAGAGAGAGCCGTCCAGTTGCTTGAAAAACGTCTGTAACGGCGAGGACGTTCCTAGAAGATTTTTTTACCAAATCCGTGGGAAATTTGCCCACCACAAATATGAGGAAAATAATGAAAAAACTTATCCTACTTGCTCTGCTCTCCTGCTCTTCTTTAGCGCTATCAAAGCAGGAGGAGACTCACCTCCCCCCTCTCTCGCAAGACACACCTAACTCAATCACTCACGATATGCCAGAAAGGGTTACCGCTGCGCGCAAGAGGAGGGCACCTCAAAAACAGGGTGAGATAATCATGATTATCTCACCGGAGGCGCGTGCCAAGGACTTGCTCAGTGCCTTTCAATATCTGAAGAGGGTAAATGGCGCAAAAAAATTTGGAGTTAGGTTAACTGATGGTGCTATTATCTCTAATATCTCCGACATGGAGGTTATGCCTGGAGGTACGATTATTATTTTTAAGATTCATTCGATGAAGGGAGAGAGTGTACGCATCGCCACAATTGAAAGTGTCGTTACGATAGTGCAGACCCATGCCTGAGGAAATACACCTCCTTCATTTCAAGCGGTTGCCTATTTTTGAGCAGCTTAGGATCGAGGAGGCTTTGCTGCGCCTAGATTATAGGAATTGGTGTGTGATTAATGAAGGCTCTCTACCCGCTATCGTAATGGGCATTTCTGGCCGCCCTGAGGAGTGGATTGACATGAAAAGGGTTCAAGCGGCACCACTTCCCATCATTCAGCGTTATAGCGGAGGTGGTGCTGTGGTCGTCGACGACTCCACGCTGTTTGTTTCTTTCCTCTTTCAGAAGGAGGTGCATGACTTTCCCTGCTATCCTGAGCCGATTTTTCGATGGTCCGAGCTATTCTATAAGGGCGCTTTGCCCATTCCGGCTTTCCATCTGTTAGAAAATGACTTTGCGGTTGGCCAATATAAGTGTGGGGGTAATGCCCAGTATATAAAAAAGAACCGTTTTGCTTTGCATTCGACATTCTTGTGGGACTACAACAAAGAATGTATGGACTATTTGCTCTATCCCCCCAAAACCCCCTTCTACCGAAAAATGCGCTCTCATTCTCAGTTCCTTTGTCGTTTAAGGGAGTATCTCAATTCAAAGGAGCACTTTGTTACATGCGTGAAGGAGGGGCTTTCCGCAAAATATAATGTGAAGGAGACCACTTTTGAGACACTCTCTTCTACCATGAAGATTCCACACCGACAGAGCACAAGAACCCTCCCTTCTGAACCTGTAGACTGATCTGATATATGTGGGCGCGCCGCCCTTATTGCAAAAATGTTATCACCAGGGCAAGAGCGGCAAAACATCTCGCAGACATTTTGAGTGCGAACGCTGCAACTGGACAATAAAAGGCTAATACCGGAAAGATTGTTGAAAGAACATAGAGAAGATATTGTGCGGCAAGCGTGTATTGAGTTGTTTTCCATTCGTCTAGCGCTTTTTGCAGGATGTCTTGCTGGGCTTTAATACGTGACTGTGCAGCCCGCTGCTCCCTTGTCTCTCGATCGTCTTGCATGTTGAGCTCCTGAACCTGCTCTTCGCTCTCTTGTTGGGGTATATCCAGATCGATTGGTAAGGAGGAGGAGAGGCAAATCAGGAGCTGACATGTCTCTATTGCTACTTGCGTACCCACACTCTTTTTTACCAGATCTACCATCTTATGGATTATTGTGACTACTTCTATTTGTTCTCCTCTCCTGAACCGCTGTTGAAGCTCTTTTAAAGGGGACGCCGCTATCACGATTGCCGGATTTCCCTCCATTACGGCAGATAAACAGTGATTCAATATATGTACGTATTTTTGAGAGTGACTTGGTATTTTGAGGTCGTGTACCAGCCGATCTCCTAGATTGTTCTCCCTATATATAAGATGAAGTTGATATGTCATCTCTCCAAGCAAACAGATAGCGAGTGTTGACCATAATAGTGAGATGAGTATGGGATTTGTGAGAGCTATTGCAATTACAGACTTAGCTGCATATTTAATACAGAGTGGGCCCACAATCGTTAAGACTCCAATACAGAGCATCAAGAGTCCAGAAAAACACCGGTAACATCCCTCTAACTGGCGATTTTTGCTCAGAGCTTGGATTCCTCGCACAATATAAGCGACGCCACAAAAAATATTGATCGTCCCACTTATAAGCCTACAAAATAAATTAACTACTAGAAGCGTTGCATTGAAAAGTGCAGGTGTTGAAAGATAGATGGAGCAGAAAAAGATCAGGATAAGATGCACCCCTCCCTCGCAAAAGATGGTGGTGAAGATCCTGTTAAATATATATAAGCCCCGTCTCTCTCTCTGCTGAGCTTCGAGACTTCTCTTTTTTTCGCTCAAATTAGAGCTTATTAAGCTGATGAATTCCCCATGATCAGTGCAACCATGTTGCAGATCAATTGGTTCTGTGTGTGCCTCTGAATAAGAGTATGTTGCTGCAACATTCATATGATAGATACCGGCCTGCTATTGATTGTAACATTTCTCCATTTAATTGTAACTATTCAAATAATTAAATAGTTCGTTATGATTAACGAAAATTTATATTATTTAGTTTTGAGTTAAACTTTATTAATCTTAATAGAAAGCTGTGAGGTGTAATTGCCACCGATATCTCCTGGATTGGTGAGAACGCCCCATATATCGTTCCACTCTCCTTCCCACATGGTCATGGGAATTCCACGCTTAGTGAGTGGATCGTAGCGATATAGGTCGAGCTCCAGGGTAGCAGGATTGACTGCAAAAGCAAAAAAATAGTTCAACCAATTTGTGTCAGCAAAGATTAGGGGATTTGGACGTGGGAGGGCGTTGAATAAAAGTGTATCGATCTCCTCTCGACTATGTGTACTGTTTTTTGTAAGGAGAGTATGAAAGCTGGGTGGGGTTAAAATCTCTTCTTGAGGAGAGAAATCCTTGCCGAGCAATGCAGTGCCAATCTTCATTTGATCCTCTCTTCCCAGGGGGAGCTCCTTATAAGCTAGCTGCCCTGGAAGGATTACATTGTCACGCACCCAAGTATAGGTAAAGCCCTTGTCCAACCAACCCTCTATGAATGGGTGCAACCCTGGCTTGAAGAGGAAGGCGTGTACTGGTGAATACATGAGGAGGGAGTATGAATCATCCTCTTCAAAACGTTTCGTCACACAGTATGGTAATGCTTTCATGAGGTCTAGTAAAAATATGAGGAGGTCCAGGGGGTTTTTTACCCTCTTTTTCTCCTCTGCAATCTCCCCTTCGATGCAGTAATAACATTGAAGGAGCTTATGCATGTTTCCTCCAGAAATGTAACTCCATGGGGGTGAGGCTTTTGTAGCAAAGGAGCGAAATTTTTCGCTTTGAAGATAGTGTAAGATAAGGGTAGTCACTTCCTGCAATATCTTCTCTCCCCCTTCCCACCCACAGGTACTTATCAGCAGAGGTTCCACTGCAACGAAAAATTGTTTTAAAGCGCAAGTGTACTCTTCCAAACTATATAGGGGAGACCATGCTAAAGGGTTGTCACGGCCATGTTTATAAATAAGGCGGAAACCTGCTGGGCTGTCTTCGTAGAGGTTGGAATTTTCTCTTACGCTATCTGGATCGAAAATTTCGCAAAAATATTTTTGAAGCTGTTCTGTATACTGTTTGATGAGAAAGGAAAACATATTAGAGAGGCCATCTGCGTAACTTTGCGCATCATCGTACAGATCTCTACATGCTCGAGCATGGTAGGAGCGTGCCTCTAACTCTGCCTTTCGCATATGCGCCTTCCTGTACGTATCTGACTGACGAAGAAGCGCTTGACATGCGCGCGCTTCATCTACTGCCCTGAGATAGTTGTGATGACATTGTGCCGTTTCTTGGTTCGCCATGTCGAGTTTTGTCTGTAAAGCTGTGTAGAGCAACTCCCCTACCCCCCCTTTTTCTTTAGGGTGGAGGCCTAAATTTTTGTACAAATTCCATTGACAAAATTCCTCTTTGTAGTCGGAAAAAGAGGCTAGTGTATATTCCCACACACGCAAGAGAGGGTGATCACCCCCCCTCCTTCCACAGGTGGGGCTGATAGGAATTACATATTCTCTTCCGGCAAAAGTGCGTTTGAGTTGGCAAAGCATCAAGAGGTCGTGTAGATCGATGAGAAGGTTTTCCTTTTGTTCGTTTTGGATATGGATAGCTGGCGCTGTGGCAAAGCAGGATCCTACAAATTGACGCAAAGGGTAGAAAAGGGCGGATAGGACCGCCCGTTGAAGGTGGGCATTTGTCAACTTTACCCCCTTAGGTAAGTTAATCGATCCCCTCACGATCGCTTCAATGTAAGCATTGGCTACCGGGAGTGTGAAGCGTTTGATAAGGGCTTGGGCCTCTTTGTGATTGCGCAAAAAGATAAGCGTCCTCATTACATGTCCACCATCACATTTTGCAATTAATTCATCCAAATTAGCCCCCGCAACGATATCTGCGCTGAATTTCTGAGCTATTTTAAAATTATGGAGGAGAAAGTCGTCGCCCATTACTGCATATCTGGAAGAGGTGGACCAAAAACCACGATGTTGGAAAGATACAAAAAAAGGATTTTCTCTTCTAGGAGAAAAGGTGGATAGTAGTGTCGTCATAAGATGCTAGATCACATAGCAACTTAACGACCTGAGGCCTTCATGCTAGAATAACTCTTGATTACTAATACATCGCACCTTCCATCGGGAATATATATCTTAAGGCCTCCGTCTATTCTAGCACATTTCTTGGAGTTACAGCAACTTTTGTATCCATACCAAAACCTCTTTTTCTATTTGCATCTACTCCTTGCTTGCGAGAGCCTTACTTCTGAGAGAATTTTTATGGTTTTTTCTAGCATGGGTGCTTATACTTCGCCCCATATGGAGGTGGAGTCGCTATTATGCGGGGAGTGCTTCTTTTTATCGCTAGAGCGCTTTTTAGTTTACCCTTTATCATTGATGGCATGGGCAAGTTGTTGGATTGGCCCACTGCGCTTGCAGCATTGAACGAGGCTCTGTACAACTGGCAGATCTACATAGAGAGTTTTGGAAGTGTGGGTTTTGTTGGTGACGTACTGCAATATGGTGTTTCTAAAGCCACATTTGTAGTGGGAGCTGCGATATTATTGGAGGTGGTAGGAGGGGGGCTCGTATTGGTATCGGGGTGTACAACGCGCGTTGGCATATCTCTCCTTCTGATCTTCTCTCTTTTAACAACGCTAATTTTTCATCCTTTTTGGTTAGATATAGGAGAGGATTTTCATATTAAAGTAGTGCTATTTTCAAAAAACATCTCTATTGCGGGGCTCTCTCTCTATTTGTTAATTGCTCCGCAAAAAGCTAAAATAGCGGCATGAGAAAAATCTCCATCTTATTTGTCCTTAGCTGGTTAGTTGTATCGCTTGGACAGCCCCAAACAAGTGCTTTTCTCTCCCTGGTGGCGAGCATGATGGGTTTTGCGCTGTTTTGGCTATCTCTTGCTTGTGTGAAAAGGAAGCGTTTCCTCTACAGTATGATTTGGTTTTTTTTTGTCCAACTGGTCCAGCTTTCTTGGCTTGCCTCTACAGCGTATCAGGGAATATATATCTTATTCGTGTACGTGGGGCTCTCACTCGCTTTGGGGTTGCAGTTTGGGGTGCTCTCCCTATTTTTCCCTAGAAAGCCTCTATTGACTGTGTATCATTCTCTCGGGATGGCAGCCCTTTGGACATTGATGGAGTGGAGTCGTTTACATGTGTTTTGTGGTTTCGTATGGAATCCTGTGGGTTTATCTCATACGGCCTCTCTAGTTGGTGTGCAGATGGCCACAATTTGGGGTATATTTGGACTTTCATTTTGGGTGATATTTGTTAATTTATTGATGGTTAAAGCGATTTTTGATCGTTGTAGAAAGAGTATATGCTTGTGTGGCGGAGCGTTTCTACTCCCTTACCTCTTTGGAGTGTGTCATATGCAGTACCATAAGGCGAGGATTGTAGACTCAATTAAACCCTTTAACGTTGTCCTGGTGCAAACAGCACTTCTGCCCGATCAAAAAAGCTATTTTCATCAGAGCAAGGGAGAGTACGTTTGCCCTTACAGGCAATGGGAAAACATCCTGTTTTATTTGGAAGAACATAGGTCAAAGAAGTTAGATCTCATCGTTCTTCCGGAGGCAGCCTTGCCATATAGTGCGTATACCCCCTTTTACGACTGTAAAGAGGTGAAGCACATTGTGGAAACTTTTTGGGGAGAAATCGACCTCAGCCCACTTTTGACAAAACCTCTGGCTTCGGTGAGGAAAGAGGGTTGCTATGTCAGTAATGCTTTTTGGGCACAGGCCATCTCTAACCACTACAATGCAGAGGTCGTGATTGGCTTTGACGATTGTGATAACGGGCACTATTACAATGCAGCCTTTCACTTTGTTCCTGGAAGGCGTGTCATCACACGCTACGAAAAAAGGGTGCTCTTACCCCTTGCCGAGTACCTTCCTTTCTCGTTTTTAAAGCCGCTCATTCGTCGTTATGGGATCGATAATTTTTTTTCCCACGGGAAAGAGGCAAAGGTGATAGAGGGGAGATGCCCTCTGAGCATCTCCATTTGCTATGAAGAGTGTTTTAGCCATCTGATGAGGGAGGGACGTCAAAAGGGGGCTCAACTATTTGTAAATGTGACTAATGATGGGTGGTATCCCTTCTCACGCCTCCCTCAGCAACATTTTGATCATGGAAGAATACGTGCGATTGAGAACGGGGTGCCTCTGGTGAGAGCTTGCAACACTGGGATTACCGTTGGAGTGGATAGTTTAGGGCGGGTTATTGACGAGTTTAAATGTCCGGAGTGGGGGCGTGGAGTGGATGGAGGGAGCCTATTCTTATCTGTCAATCTCTATACATTTCCCACTTTGTATACGATTTGGGGAGATAGTTTTATTGTGATTTTGTCGTGCGTGTGTGTGTCTTTTTTGAGGAGAGGGCGGGGATTTTTTCTTGATGAAAACTGAGAAGTTTGGGTAATCTCGATGTTAAGTAAGTTTTTGCTTTTCGATTTAAGCTTTATTATGTCTTCTTGTAGTGAGCAGCTTTGTTTTGATGAGCCTCAGAGATCTTTGGGGGGGGCTGCTTCATTGGAGGGAATGGGGTTGTTTACTGGGTCACAGGGTAGGGTAAGGTTGTGTTCAGCTCCCGAAGGGTTTGGTGTTGTGTTTCAGCGTATGGATTTACCGGGGCAGCCACTCTTTCCAGTCCACATCAAGAATGCTTGTAACATGTCGCGTAGGTCTACTACCTTGGGATCAGATCCTGGACAACAGGTTAGAACCGTTGAACACCTACTCTCAGCAATTAATGCTTTCGGCCTCGACAATGTGCTCGTTGAAATGGATGGCCCCGAAGTTCCTATTTGTGACGGGAGCGCTCTCCCCTTTGTCGCGCTCATCGAAGAGGCTGGGGTGGTGACGCAAGATGCAAAAAAGAAAGTCCACCACTTAAAGGAGCCTGTCTATTGGTCTAAAGAAGATGTTCATCTCGTTGCTCTTCCTTCTGAAGAGTTTCGTGTGAGTTATGCCTTAAGTTTCTCAGAGGATGAGTTACTTGGGGCGCAGTTTTGCACGGTGATCGTGAATGAACAGACATATAAGAAGGAGATTGCTCCTGCCCGTACTTTTGCCCTATACGATGAAGTGGTTTTGTTGGCGGAGAGGGGGGAGATTAAGGGCAGTTTGGATAACGGTGTGGTGATTAAAGATGGCGCCGTCCTCAATCCTGGAGGATTGCGTTATCGAAATGAGATGGCGAGACACAAGATTCTCGACATCATTGGAGACCTCTCTTTAGTTGCCCACCCTTTTAGGGCACACGTCGTTGCTATCTGTTCTGGTCACTCTTCTAACCGATCTTTTGCTCAAGTTTTATTAGACTGTTTTGTCAAGGAACCGCGGTGATGAATACGAAAAATGTTACCATTTTGGATATTGAAAATATTAAAAAAATTTTGCCCCATCGTTACCCCTTCCTGCTCGTCGATCGTGTGATTGCGCTCGATCTTGAAAAGGGGACAATTACCGCGGTGAAATGTGTGACTGCGAATGAAGAATTTTTTAAAGGGCACTTTCCCGAAGATCCTATTATGCCGGGAGTTCTCATCTTAGAAGCTTTGGCACAAACGGCGGGAATTCTCGTCCATCAAAAGGGATTTACAAAAAGAACACCCATTCTCCTTAACGTAAACCGTGCAAAGTTTCGCCATCCAGCACTTCCTGGGGATGTCATGTATTTGTATGTGCACGGAACCTATTTGGGGTCTAGAGGTGGAAGGGTGTTTGCCAAAGCGGTGGTTGATGATCAGATAGCGACTGAGGCGGAGATAGGATTTACCTTTAAAAAGTTTTAACATATAAGAGCGCTATAGCCATGTCAAATATTCATCCCACAGCAGTGATTGACTCCAGTACGAAAATTGGAAAGAGTGTTGTGATCGAGCCATACGTCGTTATTAAGGGCACTGTCGCAATTGGGGATGATGTGACGATAAAATCTCATGTTTATCTCGAAGGAAATATAAGTATTGGAGAGGGGTCTGTGATCTATCCCGGAGCGAGTATTGGGACTAAAGCCCAAGCGAATATGGCGACCATTGGAAGTAATTCTCTTGGTGATGTTGTGAGTCGTGTGACGATTGGTAGACACTGTGAAATTCGAGAATTTGTGACTATCAATTCTCCATACAATGAGGGGTCTGTCGTTTCCGTGGGTGATCATTGTTTGATTATGGCTTATTGCCATATCGCTCATCACTGTAAAGTAGGCAAACACGTTATTATGACCAACGGAGTTACACTTGGTGGTTATGTTGAAGTTGAGGATTACGCACACATTGGGGGGCTAACCCCTATTCATCAATTTGTGCGTGTGGGATGTTTTGCTATGGTTGGCGGGTTAAGTCGTGTTGTCAACGATATTCCCCCTTACACATTGGGGGGTGGTAATCCTTATCGGTTGGGTGGGTTGAATCTTGTGGGATTGAAACGCCATAAGTTTCGGCTCAATCTTCGCAAAAATCTTACTAAGGCTTTTAAGCTGACCTATCGCAGTGGCTATCGTCTCGATGAAGCACTTAGGCGTGTAAGTGAGGAGGTTGAGTTAAGCGAAGAGATTCAGCATTGGATCGATTTTTGTAAACACTCAAAGCGTGGGCTGATTGGTTTGCAGCCGGCGGTTAATATTGGGCTGGACAGAAATGAAATTCCCGAATACACAGATCTTCTTGAGATATAGGGATATGTGAAATTCTCGATGTGATACGCATTACGCATGAAGGTGATTTTTTTTGGGACCCCTCATTTTGCGGCGGATGTACTTGCTTATCTGCTTGTGCGCGGTGTCGACGTGGTGGCGGTTGTAACCAAGCCCGACAAGCCTCGCGGGCGCTCTAGCATGCCCTCACCTTCTGCTGTCAAACGCCTCTGCTCCCAGATTTGTCCTCGTGTTCCACTGCTCCAACCCAATAAAGCTTCTACGCGATCTTTTGTTAAGGAGCTTTACCCTTTTGAAGTCGATTTATTTGTGGTGGTTGCTTACGGGGAGATCATCAGCCAAGAGATTTTAGATCTACCTAAATGTGGGTGTATCAATTTGCATGCCTCTCTTTTACCGAAATACCGAGGAGCAGCTCCCATTCAAGCTGTTTTGTTAGATGGAGCGAGATATACTGGAGTGACCGTTATTGAAATGGCTCTTAAAATGGATGCTGGAGATATTCTTCTTCAAGAGAGGGTTCCAATTGAGGAGGAGTTGAATTTCCAAGAATTGGAGTCTAGGTTATGCAAAACTGGGTGTCGATTACTTTTTGAGGCAATTAGTCAATATGGGAGTTTGACTAGAACGCCACAAAATCACCATGAGGCGACTTATGTTAAAAAAATTGATTCTAGAACAGCTAAGTTGGACTGGAATTGTTCTGCGGAACATATTCATAATCTAGTGCGTGCGTTCAACCCGCACCCTGGAGCGTGGTGTAATGTTGAACTTATGGGACAACAGAAAAGGTTTAAAATTTACCGCTCGAAGGTTGGTGAAGGATCAGGGGCCCCTGGAGAGACTCTCTCTTTTGAGGAGTGTGGGTGGCGTGTCGCGTGTGGAGAAGGCGCATTGTTAATCCTTGAGGTTCAAGTAGAAGGAAAGAAAAAGCTTCCCTTTGCAGAGTTCTACAGAGGAATCTCTAGCCCTCCTGAGATCAAAAAATAGTGAAGATTTTGATTCATTTGAGATTTTTCTGTAAATTAAATTCTGTTTATGCTACGTTTCCTCCCTTCAGGTTGATTTTGGAGATAGGGGTATTCCGTGAATTCTACGAGTTCCGTCAATTTACTTGAACGTGTAGTGGGTTTTTATAAAGAGCCGCGAGAAAGTTTTTTGCTCGTCTTATGTGTGTCGAATTGCGTGGGTAGAGTAACGAAGTATCTGCTCCTTGACAGAGGGTTAGGTGAGGGCCTTGTTAAAGCTGCTCAAATGTGTGGTGGAGCCCTCGCCTTCTTAGAGATTTACAGAGCTTCAAAGAATTTTCGGCTGTTAGCGATTGTTGCCCAAGAGGTAGCGCTTGTTATTTGGAGATCGGTTTTTCCGAGGAGCCCGGAAGCAGGGAGCGCTGAGGAAGCATCATTAAAAAAGTCTTTGCGAGGTTTAATCCTGCCTGCTCTAGAAGTTGTGGCGGCTCTTATAGGCATCTATAGCTGCGGTGTTTCTTATGGCATAATATCTGGTGTTTTCAGCACCACCCTTGCGGCCCTTGGTTTCATGACGGAGATGGTGCTTTCGGTATGTGCAATGGTAAAAACGGCAGAAGATTTGGGCAACCCGGATCATGAGATCCTAGATGTCATTCAGCATGAACATGAATCGATTGTTTCAGAGTATAATGCTTTGCGTTTAAAAAACCTAAGCGATAGGTGGTACAAAGACCTTGTGTTTGTTTTTGCGCAGTTTGTAGAATTGCTAAACATTTATTCGTCTGTGGGCTCCGGGGTGGTAGAGAGCTTGGTGTGTAGATGGAGCAGTGATGTAATACTTTTCGGATATGGAACTGTTTTAGTGATTAGTTTGAAACAACACCTCTTTTCTGGCGCAAGAATGAAAGAGATTGAGAAGTGTATAGCGCGTCGTGAAACGCCGCAGCAGTAGGGAGGGTGTATCATGACAAAGCTTATTACGGCTACAGAGTTTGCGGCGACAGAAGTGCCCAAGTCTCGTCAGTTTTGTCGCCTTGCGCAGAGTGTGTGTTTTGTGCTCAGGGAATTTGGTGTATGCCAAATTCCCTTGCCTGGAATGCAAATTTATTTAACGCCTGTCATGAAGTTCTCAGAAGAGGTGGATGCCATGTGGTGTATTCCATCGATTCTGGAAAATGTCGAAAAACTTTGTAAGTGTGTCAGCAAAGCGTGGGCGAATTTTTATGGCATTTTAAGTGCGGGATCTCAGCGGCAATTTCAGAAGCACAAAATTGTTGCATACACTAAGCTTATAGAAGCGACGCAGTGTAGCGCAAAGTTGTTTTGCGAGGGGATTACATTGCTGAGTGCGATGGTTTACTTTGGTGTCCTTTCTCAGGCATGTTCTCCGGGGCATGTTCTGAAGGTAGCGAAGGTGTGTGTGAATGTCTACTTCGTGTGCTATGGAGCGCTTGAGGCTGTGCTCGATTTGTGTATGCAGCAACCTGGAGAGACGGAGGAGTCTCCGATCACTTCTTACCTTCTGCAGTATGCGGGGGTGGAGGAGTCCTCTGCATTACAAGAAAGTAGATCGAAAAGAGTGAAGAAATTGGTAGCGTTGGTAATGAGCATTATCGGTCTTTCTCTCTGTTTCATGGGCGGTGTGGCTCCACTCATCTGGCGAGCTTATATTGTCAACGAACTAGCGTTGAACAGCTTAAAAGGTGGTGTCCAAGTTCTTGGTCTCACAAAAATGCTGATCGAGAAGGTGATAGGGACGGAGACAGCATAGTAACAATTGTAGGCGCATTTTCCTTTCAAACAGGTGGGGTGCTTTGGGATCTCGAGAATGGTTTATACTCATACTGTTTTTGGTGTTGTTATTAAGCGTGATCATTATCTCTAAGCTTTCGGATTGCAAGGCAGATAGGGAAATAGATAAATATGTGGGATGTGTATTGTCACCACCCCCCAGCGTGGGAACGTGCAGAAATAGATTGTTCAATTTTGTTGTATAAAATATGGTATTCTGCTAGCTTATCCGATGTGAGTGTGAATGGGTTTTTCTGTCTTGCGCAATTAGCTCCAGGAGATTGGAAGAGCTAGAAGATGAGGGAATGTGCTATGTCTCTACAGTTGATGGGAAAGAAGAGGGGAATGATTTCTATCTTTGATGAGAATGGCGGTTTTGTAGTTTGTACTGTAATCTTTGCGGAACCTAATGTGGTCGTACAAGTGAGAGAGAGTGAAAAAGATGGGTATGTGGCTTTGCAGCTTGGTGTGTTCAAATTTCCCAAGCTGAAGAAGAGGAGTGTGAAGAAACCACTCATCGGACATTTTTTGCGTGCAAAGGTGGAGCCTAGGCGCCATCTTTTTGAGTCGTGCGTTGAAAGTGGGGAAGAGTACCAAACTGGCCAGGAGATTGCTTTGGATTATTTTTCGGGTTGTCAATATGTTGACGTGAGTGGCCTCTCTAAGGGAAAGGGGTTTCAGGGTGTGATGAAGCGCCACGGATTTTCCGGTGGACCGGGAGCGCACGGGTCGAAATTTCATCGCAGTGCGGGCTCCACAGGCATGTGTTCCTCTCCCGGAAGAGACCTTCCCGGAGGAAAGAAGGCTGGGCAAATGGGGTCAAAGAGGGTGAAGGTGAAAAATTTGAAGGTTGTTCAGATTGACGCTGGGAGGCAAATGATGTTAATTCGGGGAGCCGTTCCAGGTCCAACGAATGGGTTGGTGTATATCGAGAAGTCGAGAAAGGGCGGGTGAAGGGG
>Ga0066187_1000214_pt1 | contig 22925 bp, 25 predicted proteins | sample WorMetexBAHAMAS1_FD_58706 | JGI IMG/M metagenome (GOLD analysis project Ga0066187, IMG submission 58706) | Marine gutless worms symbiont microbial communities from Max Planck institute for Marine Microbiology, Germany - Inanidrilus exumae... | ecosystem: Host-associated > Annelida > Digestive...
GAGCTTTATTCAGATCGGCCGAAGGCCAAATCCCACTTGCTGCCTTTTTTGTAACGGAACGGAATTCTGACAACCACTCTAACCCGCGAAGGACGCCGCTAACTGTCCGCCGTAGCCGGACGGGAAAAAGGGCCATTTCTGGATGAACACTATTTGGGGTAGGTGTCACTCATAGGGCTCAATTTGGTCGGCTTTCATCGCGTATCCAATGTTGATTTCGGCAGAGCCGTCCACCAGGTATAGGTCCTTGACCATCGACTGGATCGATAGAACGCCCGTTACCCACACCGGGTCATACAGCTGTTTGTTTTTATACCCTTTTTTAGAGGCTGTTTTTACTAGTACGATTTGATTGGGAGGGGGTGGGGGAACGTGTATGCAGGCGCCCAAGTAGGGTACCAGCAAGAATTCGGTAACCGCATTACGGGAGATTTCTAATGGGAGCAGATAACCGGGGATACGGACATATTTCCCATTTAATTCTTCAGCCATTGCCGTTCTGATGCGCTTTCTTTTTTCCATGACTGCGACAATATCGATACCCGCTTTTTTCAATGCAGGCATCGCTTTATCAATTTCTTGATAATATTCTTTTGTTTCGGGTCCACGTTTCGGAAGGCTTTCAAGCGTGTTAATCACCCAGTGTACCATGTCTAGTTGATCTTCATCCAAATCCTTCAATAAATCTTCAGACTTGAGGTGCGCGGGAATCAAATTATCCCAGTTGATTTGGAGCGCCTTTTCATCCGCGGATGCAATAAACACGCCGCAGCAGAAAATGACAACCCATGTCTGTATGGTTATTTTCATCATGACCTTCATGTTTCATACTCGTATGGTCATGCCATCAGCAAGGGAGTATCGATAGATCCGATAGCCGGGAATGAGGCCGATGACAACACCTGCCAGACAGACAATGACGATGAGCCGCAGTTCGTTAAGCGAGATTGCATTGATTTCAAGAAAGATGCCTAGCCTTGTCAAGATCAGCGGTTGACTGACAAGCAAGAGCCCATACAATAAACCGATCCCCACTGCGACCCCCATGAAGGTCAGCAGGGCCGATTCACCCACAATTAGCGAAAAGATGTGAAACGGCCTGGCACCGACGGATCTCAAAATCGCCATTTCGCGGCGTCGTTCATTTAGGCTTGTCATCAAAGCGATGAGCATGCCGGAAAGCCCGACGACAACGACAAACCCGGAGACCGCAAGCAGCGCTTTTTCTGCCACGCTAATAAGATCCCACAATTCTTGAAGGGCCACGCCGGGTATTATGGCCAAGAGTGGTTCCTTGGAAAACTGATTGACCAAACGCTGCATACCGAAAACGGCGATGCGGGATTTGAGGCCAACTAAAAATGCTGTCACCGCTTTTGGTGACAGGTCCATGTTAATTACCTTTTGTGCTGAAATCGATTGTCCGGGAACAGGTGCACCGTCCTTCCAGTCGATGTGAATCGCTTCTATGCCTTCCAAGCGCACATGTACGGTCTGATCCACCGGTGTTCCGGTTTGTTCTAAGATTCCCACCACCGTGAACGGCTTGTCGTCGTGTTTGATAAAGCTGACTTTACCCGCTCCGTGTGCAATGATGATCTCCTCCTCTACCCGATAACCCAATGTCTTGGCAACGTCCGAACCCAGTACCGCATCAAAGACACCTTTAAAAACGCGACCTTCGGACATCTCCAACCGGCGTCCACCCGCGAAGCGGAAATACTTGAAATAATCCTCATTGGTCCCCATCACGCGATAGCCATGATGTGAATCTCCCAAAGATATGGGGACGGTCCAATTGACATTGGGGTTTCGAGAAATTTCCTGGTAGCTCTGCCAGGAGATATTGTTAGTCGCGTTGCCGATGCGAAATACCGAATAGAGAAGGAGCTGCACCGGACCGGTTCTGGCACCCACAATCAAGTCGGTTCCTGATACGGTTTTGGTGAAACTGGCTTTTGCCTCCTTGGCAATTCTCTCGACGCCCAACAATAATGTGACGCTCAACGCAATGGAGGCAATCGTTAAAATGGTTGTAAATTTACGGTTTTTCATACTTTTAAGGGCCAGCGTGAACATAACGTCTTCCTGATGTGCTGTCTATTGACGCCCCAACCCAGCAGAGCTGGATAAGACCCCTGGGCATCAAAATCGATAGGCTTCCTGCAAGATACACGCAAAAGCGTAGATGATTTTGCCAAAGGGTCTAGCTGTATTAATGTCTTCAAGCCTTATCTTCCGGTCGAACAGCGTTTCAAGTGTCGTGTCGTGACTGACATAAATGATCGTTGTGTCTTTTCGGTCACATTCGTTGAACAACAGTTTGATAAATGCCTCTCGGTGATCCATATCCAGGGATGATGTGGGTTCATCGGCGATCACAATTTCAGGAGTACCGATCAAAGCGCGGGCCGCAGCCACACGCTGCTGCTGGCCGACGCTCAACTCGGTTACGGGCTTTTCAACCACATTTCTGTCATCCATGCCCAAGTGATGGAGAAGGCGCAGGGCATCTGCATTGACTCCCGATGAAATGCTTTTACAGCGATCCCGTCTTTGCGATGAAAAGCGGCAGGGCAGGGTGACGTTTTCAACCACGGATAGATAGGGAATCAGATTGAACATCTGATAAATGAATCCGATGTTGTCAGCTCTGAACCGGTCTCGCGCTGCACGACCTAACCGATTCAAATGACAATCATTGATCCTGACCGTCCCTTGTTGAGGCGTAATCACACCGGCCAAGATACTTAGCAGGGTTGTTTTTCCGCTGCCGCTCGGCCCTACAATGAACACCCGCTCTCCCTGTTCTATCCGCAGGCTTTTGATTTTCAAAATGGGATCGCGGCGATTCCATGAAAAGTGCAGTTTCGATATTTCAACAACTGGGGTGATCTCTTTTTTTGTTGGCATTCTTCGTTACATGTTAGAATTGGACTCTAATGTTCCCCTTATCAAGTTCAAGGGCCGTTTGCTTTGTACGAGTCAAAATTTGAACCTTAATGTGTTCGATACCCTTATACATTCGAAACAGCATAACGTCTATATAATTGAGTTTTTCAGGATTTTTGCATTTGAATCGATACACAGCCTTGAATTCGCTGTGGTGTTCGTGTTCATCTTCACCATGATGATCTACCTCATGTTCATGCGAGTTGTCAGATTCATGTTCGGAATCCGATTCAGTGTGATGTTCGTGTTCGTCTTTGTCATGATGGGCTTTGTGGATTTTTTCTCCTTTTCCATGATGATGATCTGCTTCATGTTTATGCGTGCCCTCAGATTCGTGTTCGGAATCAACTGCTTCTCCAGCCTCCACGACGGATTCTATAAGCCTGGCACCGGCACGATGAGATATGGAAAAGAGTTTTTCTCCGGCCTTAAGCGCTTTTATCGCCTCGTTTAAGGCTTTCTTCTCTATTTCGGTTCGAGGTTGATGCTCAAAGCCGACAATATTCGCGGCTGGACTAACGAACTCAATATACAATTCGTTATCTTCCAATGCGATATTAATATGGGCAATACCATGAACATGGGCTTTGTGATGGCGCTGTCCCTCTGCCATGACATAGGGTGTATTCAATCCGACAATAATGACGCAAATCGATAAAAATATAATTATAATTGGGAAGTTAGAATTGTTGTGTGAGACCATAAACCCCTCCCTGTCTGTTGCAGAAAGCATAAAGCCGTCTCCAGAACGGCAAAACAATTAGATTTTGTTCCCAAAAGGAACCCATGGTGTCGGAAATGAGGCTCTATTGAGAGAAACAGCCGGTGGGGCGCGGGGTCCATTGCTGCTGAGGAAAGCCGTTTCGATGTTTGATGGAAATATTGATGCGAAGTTGGCAAAAGGCGCATCTGTAACGGGAAACGAAACCGAAAGGGTATTGTGCAATGGGCTTGTTGAGAGGAAGTCGCATATGGCGCAATCGTGGTTTTCTGGTGCGATCAGAATCTGCTGGGAATGATTGATACAGCATCCCACTATCTGATGGTCGTGCGCAAATGATTCGTGAACTTCAAGATGAATCAGTGGCAACCCTATGGTGATATATAGAATCGCCAGTAGACCCATCAAACTGCAGATTCGTTTATTTGTTGTTCCTGTCAACATCGATAGAATTAGGGGTGCGAATTAATGATCTTTTTGTACAATGAAAATCCCACAATCGGTTCGATCCGGATCCCTTTTGATTGCGGCGACGACATTCTCATGTTCCTTTAATTTTTCAACATTAGAAACATCACCGTGGATTTTGCGGTATGCCCGAATACGCTTTTCGAGAGGGGCGCCGTAGTCGGTCCACCAGAAGCGCTTCGGCAGGATGTGCTTGCCCACGAGTTGGTAACAAAAGTCTTGGATTATCGTCCGAATGCTGTCGAACCACAAAATGGTTTCGTGCATGACAAGAAATCCACCCGGCTTGAGGAGTCGATTGCACTCCATAAGGCTTCTGGATGCATCCAGCAGATGCAGGACACCCTCCTCCCAGATGAGATCAAAGCTGTTGTCGTCGAATGGATTGTCGAACAGGGAGACAGGAATGACCTTGATCCGAGCGCCCATGCTGCTGTTCGCGATTCGCCGGCGCAGAATTGAAAGTGCGGCTGGGTCGATGTCGATGCCGACCACCTCGCCCCTGCTGAGGCGTGCCAGTTCCATGGTTTGCTGGCCTCTGCCACAGCCAATATCAAGAATCCGCGGCTGTTCGAGCGAAGGCAACAACCGATAAGCTTGCCGCGAATGCGATAGAAAGCGCCCACGTAATTCCTCGACATTCAGTGCTTTATCGATGTCCATGGGCGGCTCCTATTTTACCCGGTGCAAATACCATACGCCTCAAGCTTTATTGTTTGCACTAAACGTGCTCAACCGGAGTGAAGTTGGATACCTCGGAATTTACGGTACAAAGATCCGATGCTGACAGGTTGTGAATATTCTTTTTCCCCGTTAGTCTTGCAAAGTCTTTCAATTCACCCGATGTGACGTTTAGGAAATTTTCAAGGCGCCTGGCAGACTTGTCCACGTTCAAATTGGTCCGTAGCGCCGGGTCCTGAGTGGCGATTCCCATGGGGCATTTGCCGGTATTGCAGATCTTGTACTGCTGACATCCGATTGCCATCAAAGCTGCCGTACCGATGGCCACGGCATCTGCGCCCAATGCCAGCGCTTTGGCGATGTCTGAAGATATGCGGATGCCGCCAGTTATGATCAGACTGACGTTATTCGCACCGTTTTCATCCAGAAATTTCCGTGCTCTGCATAGCGCAAAAATAGTGGGGACACTGGTTGAGGCTTTCACATACTTTGGCGCGGATCCGGTGGCGCCCGCCCGCCCGTCGATGGTGATAAAATCCGGTTCTGCAAACAGCGCTGCCTCCAGATCTGCCTCGATATTACCGGCTGCGAACTTCACACCGATTGGCCGTCCCTCTGACACTTCTCTTAGCCAGTCAATCTTCTTTTTTAAATCCTCACGAGATTGAATATCATCGAATTTTGATGGGCTGGAGATGCTTTCCCCCGGCTGAAATCCTCTGATTTCAGCTATTTCCCGGGTCACCTTTTCAGCGGGAAGATGCCCGCCCATTCCAGGCTTGGCAGACTGGCCGAACTTGATCTCGATGGCGTCAACCCTTTTTAGATTGTCTTCAGTCGCGCTGTAACCATTGGGAACGTACTCAAAGATGTACCTGAATGCGTTGTCGATGGAACTCGGCAGAATCCCGCCCTCGCCGGAACACATGGCCGTCTGAACAGCGGCCGATCCCTTGGCCAGGGCTGTTTTCGCTTCCGGGCTCAAGGCGCCGAAGGACATGTGGGTGATATAGACGGGTGTTTGAATTTTTAAAGGCCTGGCGGCTTTGGGTCCGATAACGGTTTCGATATTGACGGGTTCGTCTTTGTTCAGAGGCAACGTTGCCAGTTGTGCGCCTTTAATCAGCAGTTCGTCCCAGGAAAAGGCGGGTTTGCGGGTGCGCATGGGTTCGGTAATCGATTCTCCTGTCTCGGACATTTGATGAATATCTGCCATGTAGGTTTCGATTTCATCGGATGAACGCATCAAAGAATCGTCCGGACCCATTTCGGGTAGTGTTTTGCTTTCTGCGGAGATGGTATCCGCTACAGAAGAATCTTCTTCGACCTTCTCGTGGAGCTTTTTTGCCGACCCGCAGACCGGGCACGTGTAATCGTCCGGCACATCCATCCATAGCAGGTCGTTTTTATCCTCGTCATAGGGGAATTCGCAAACGAGACATTTATATTTGGCCATCACTGCCTCCTTACACATCCAAATTAGCGGGTTCGTAGTATTCTTGAGGATGTTTGCAATAGGGACACCTCGGCGGCGGTTCGGTGCCCTCATAAACATAGCCACAGATACTACATTTCCATTTGATCGGCTCATCCCGTTTATACACCATCCCCGTTTCAAGCAGCTCCAGAAGCTTGCTATAGCGTTTTCTGTGGTGCTTTTCGATTTTTGCTATCTGGGTGAACAGAATGGCCGCGTCTTGATGGCCTTCCAGTTCGGCCTCTCTTGCAAATTGTGGGTACATCTCTTCGGATTCGTAGTTTTCTCCCCCTACGGCCGCTTTTAAATTGTCCAGGGTCGATCGATTTCCGATCAACAGCTTTATTTCCTCCATCGCGTGATACTTTTCGTTTTCGGCGGTTTCCTCGAAAATTTTGGCAATGTAGTGATACCCTTCTTTGCGGGCGATATCGGCAAAATAAGTATATTTGTTGCGGGCTTCAGATTCGCCTGTGAACGCTGCCTTTAAATTATCGAGTGTTTTACTCATCTCGATCTCCTTTTAAATGGAAAGCTTTGCATCCGTATTTCGCTAATTTTTACTCCTCCGCACGGCAGGCAACAATAAAAAAGGCGCCGGGTCGTATGACTGGAAAATGTTTTTTCCTCCCGGCGCCATGTTAATTCAATCCCTATGGAATATTATAGGTTACCAATTCTCCCCCAACAATTCAAAGTGTGCCTTGGGATGTGCGCAGGCAGGACACATTTCCGGGGCAGCCGAGCCTTCATGCAGGTAACCGCAGTTTCGGCAGCGCCAGAAGACCGCTTGATCTCTTTCAAATACCCGGTCGGCTTCTATATTGCCAGCCAGTTCTACATACCGTTTTTCATGTTGTTTTTCAGCAACTGAAATCATTTCCCATACCATTGCAGCCGCATCAAAACCCTCTTCTCGGGCCACTTTGGCAAAACCCGGGTACAGCTCTGACCACTCAAAGTGCTCACCGGCTGCTGACACCTTCAGGTTATCCAGAGTAGATCCAATCACGCCGGCCGGGAACGCAGCAACAATTTCGACTTCACCACCCTCTAGAAGTTTAAAAAACCGCTTTGCATGTTCTTTTTCATGGTTGGCAGTCTCGGCAAAAATGTCGGCGATTTGTACATAGCCGTCTTTTTTGGCCTGGCTGGCAAAATAAGTGTAGCGATTGCGGGCTTGTGATTCTCCTGCAAAAGAACCCAAAAGGTTTTTTTCGGTCTGACTTCCCTTTAAAGATGGCATCTTCATCCTCCCTTTCGTTTGTTGTTATTCTTCTTTTCCACACAATCAATGCATACGCCATTGACCTCTACTTGTGCCGTTTCAATATGACCCATTTCGGTTACAGATTCGGGCAGCTTGATATGGTCCAGTTGCGCGCTGTAAAAATCTTGTATCAACCCACACCGAGTGCAAACGAAATGGTGGTGTCGGTTCAGGTTTGCATCGAAGCGGGTTCGCTCTCGTGGAGATCCAAGCGTTTCGATCAAGCCAATTTCCTTCAGCCACCAGAGGGTTCTGTATACCGTGTCTTGGGAAATGGTGGGCATCCGCTCACGGACGCTCCGATAGACTTGTTCAGCGTCGGGGTGGACACTTGCCTGGGCCACCTCTTTATATATTTCAATGCGTTGATGCGTAAGCTTGGCGCCCGACTCCCGGCAAACCCGGGTAAAGCGATTCATGCGCCTGTCGAGTTTTTCTTTGGACATTTTCATCAAGCAGTCCTAAACAATAATTATTCCTATTTAGGTTTGATTTCACAACCGCATAAATATGTCAAGAAAGATCTCTCCATAAATCGAGACGATTCGGCTTGAGCAGGGTGATATCTCTTGAAATTATTCAGCATCTTTAATCCTTTAGATTATTTTTATTATAAATTCGGATAGATATTGATGTTTCCATTTTGTTATATATTTTTTTATGGACTCAAATACTAATAAATGTAACAATTGATACATAATATTTGTATCAATTGAATTTGGAGATGTGAAATGCCTGAAAAATCGGCGAAATGGTTGGCACTCATTCATCAGATTCCTCCAAAACCCGACGCCCTGAGGGTAAAGATATGGAGAAGATTGAAGCAAATAGGGGCTGTGGCCATCAAACAATCCGTCTATGTGATGCCGTTTTCAGATCAATCACGGGAAGATTTGGGTTGGACGCTCAAAAAGATCGTTGAGGGTGGCGGAGATGGATCTATTTCCGAAGTGCGGTTTGTGGCCGGCTTGACCGATGAACAAGTCATCTCGCTGTTTCAGAACGCGCGCAAAGCAGACTACGAAAAAATGATTCAGGACGCAAACCATCTGCTTGCTCTATGGTCTTCCGAAAACACGGATCCCAAAGACCCTTCGGTAAAGGCGATTGCACAGGTGGCGAAACTCCAGCGAGAATTTGACAGCATTACCGCCATCGATTTCTTTAAGACTCCAGAGAGGGGAACGGCCAGCCTGTTGATCAAGGATCTAACCGCCCGATTATCGGGGGATGGGCCCGATACCGTTGCCATAAAGAATGACCTTGATGACTTAAATGGCAAAGTCTGGGTCACACGCAGGAATCTATTTGTGGACCGAATCGCATGCGGTTGGCTGATCCGGCGTTTTTTGGATGAAAACGCAATTTTCAAATATGTCGATTCCGACACATATGCCCCCTGTCCCGGCGAAATTCGATTTGACATGTTTGAAGGGGAATACACGCACGAAGGCGATCGCTGCACCTTCGAAGTTATGGTCCACCGACTCGGTCTTCAGAACCGTGGTATGACCGCTCTTGCCGAAGTCATTCACGACATTGATCTTAAAGACAACAAGTACAATCGTCTGGAAACAATGGGGCTAAACGCCATGCTGACCGGCCTTGCAGCGTCGGAGCCGGACGATGAAAGCCGTATGAATCGTGGCGCACAGCTGATGGAAAATCTGTATGCCTTTTTCCTAAGACAAAAGGAAAATTGATCCACTGCGACCGGTCAATCAAAATTAAAAGCAAAAGGAACCGATGACAACTTCTGAATCCAAAAAGTCCCATACCTCTCGATTGACCGCGTTTCTCGGCCTGCAACGCAGCACCGTCGGCGTGCTGGCCATGGTGGTGCTGGTGGGAATGGGAGAACGCATGGCAGAACGCTTTCTGCCGATTTACATGCTGGCCCTCGGCGGCGGAGCGATGGCCATCGGTTTGCTGCAGGCCATGGATAACTTCCTTTCGGCCCTTTATTCCTTTCCCGGCGGCTACCTGTCCGACCGCATCGGCATGAAAAAATCACTGATCCTATTTAATCTGGTCGCAATGGGCGGATTCGCGCTGGTGATCCTGATGCCGACCTGGCAGGCGGTGCTGGCAGGTGCCGTGTTTTTTATTTCATGGTCCGCCATTTCCCTGCCAGCCACCATGAGTCTGATATACAAGGTGCTGCCCCAAAACAAACGCACCATGGGCGTGAGTATGCATTCACTGGTCCGTCGGATTCCAATGGCGTTGGGGCCATTGGCGGGCGGCCTGTTTATCAGTATCTGGGGAGAGCGGGACGGCGTGCGAGTTGCCTTCGGAGCCGCCTTTATAATGGCTGCAGTCGCGCTTTTCATGCAGCAGCGAATGATTGAGGCCGATAACGGATTGGATGCAGACAGCGGGGATACCTGCGAACTGACGCCTGAGAAGAATCCGTTAAGGCTGTTCAAGCTGATGAACCCATCCATGAAAAGACTTCTGATACCCGATATCCTCATACGGTTCTGTGAACAGATCCCGTATGCCTTCGTGGTCGTATGGAGCATGAAATTCATTGCTGCGCCGGTAACGGCACTGCAGTTCGGCGTTTTGACAACCATCGAAATGGTCACTGCCGTACTCGTCTACATTCCGGTGGCCTATCTTGCGGATCGCAGTACAAAGAAGCCTTTTGTTGTCATCACATTTGTCTTTTTTACGATATTTCCTCTGGTGCTGCTATATAGCCGATCTTTTGAAATGTTGATAATCGCTTTTTTCATAAGGGGGCTAAAGGAGTTCGGCGAGCCCACGAGAAAAGCATTGATCATGGATCTATCACCAAATCATTGCAGGGCTGGAATGTTTGGCCTTTACTATTTGATCCGTGATGTAATTGTTGCGTTTGCTGCCATTATAGGGGCGTTGCTTTGGAAGATCAGCCCGGAAGCAAACCTTGTAACCGCATTTGTTTTTGGAATCGTCGGGACCATCGGATTCACGGTTTTCGGACGAGACATACAGGTTTTTACAGATAAAAAGGAGGCTGCAAATGGGTAGGAATGAAAATACCGATTCGAATGAACCGGCAAAGGATGATGATCGACTTAAGGGTCGTGGAAATGAAAGATACACCCTCTCATCGGTGGATATTGAATTGCTGCGGGAAAGCGGCGTATCGGAAGATGATATTGCCCATTGCATAAAGGTGGCGGAAAAAGCGCTCGAAATCGCCTATCGAACCAACAGCAACCTGGATTTTGAGTTTGTCGGCCGGGGAGCCCTTTTCCACGACCTGGGAAAGGCCAAAACCCATGATATCATACATGGTAAAATTGGGGCCGAGATGGGCAAAGCGTTGGGTTTGCCGGATCGGGTCAATGCCGTGATGGAAAAACATATTCGGGGTGGGCTTACCGAAAACGAGGCAGTAGAACTAAACCTTCCGGTCAAAGACTATACACTGCACTTATTGGAAGAACGGATTATTATTTATGCAGACCGTCTCGTGGATATCATTACTGAGGATATCGTTACAATTGTTGAAGAAATAGAGGCGGAAGAACGATTTGAAGAGATATTGAAGACGATTCCGAAATATGGAAAAAATGACATCACCCTTACCCGATACGTTGGCTATCATCGGGAAATACAGCGGCTGATGCAGCAATGAGACTGTCTGACGGCCATTTATGATACAAGAAACTCCGTTGTAAGCGCAGCGAAAAGGAAAACGATCAATATCGCCCAGCCTAACAACTGCCATACTTTCGCAGGCGCGCCCTGACGGTAAAATCTTCCGCTGGACATGAATTCAAATGTTTCGCTGAATATGATTACTATCAATCCAAAGGAGAGTACCGCAAGCATTCTACCAAAATGTACGACGTCTCCCCAAGCCTTGTGTATGAGGTAGCAGTCCAGGGCATAAAACAAAATCGCAAAAATCTTCAGCCTGTATTTTATAGCGGTGAAGATGCCCGGAGCATCTTTTGGAACATAATCCCATATTTCTTCTGTCGTGTAGTTCTGGACCGCGTATACGTAATTTGCCAAAACCCAATCCGCTTGTGGGCCCGAATCCTGAGGCCTGTTGTTCAAGTACGCATCGTATTCTTTGCGTCTATGCTCATGGTTTAAAATAAAAAAAGCCTCCGCTACTTTCATGAACTTTTCTTTCGCCTCAGGCGTGTGGAACTGCCCGGGCCCCAAGGGTTGATATTTACGGGCAAGTTTTCGGTATGCCTTTTTTATATTTTGGAGTGAGGCATCAGGGGCAACGCCGAGAGTCGAGTAATAATCTTCCATGTTCAGTTATTTTCGAATACGTGTGGGTGTCAGTTCAAAGCAATCAACTGCAAATTTAAACCAGGTGGATTTCCTGGCTTTTCCGATGACTTTAAATACTACTTTTTGCCCATCATCGGGGATATGGATTGCACCCAGACGGATTGGTCCTGTGGGCAGCACAAGGGGCGAATACAAGTCGATCGGCACGCCCAGTTTTCTACCGCCTGCAAAAACCTGGACGATGCCGAAATCGGGAGCCTGGCTAAGATAGGCCGTCAGTTCATAAACCCCGGGTTTGGGAGCGGCTAATTGAAAGGACACCGCATCCCCGTTTTGGGTCCCGCAGAAAAGCTGCGCGTCCTCGGTCCATAAAAAAGACCCAAATCCTTTCATGTTTTGTCTGGTCGTCCATGCCCGGGTGTGAAACGCCAGCCGGTCCGCTTCAATCGGTTTTCGGGCCTTTAAATTGGAAGGAATCTGCATATCCCATTTCAACCTCTGATTTAGCACCCAGTTGACCCGCTCGATCTGCTGGTCGGACAGGATGGCTCTCTCATCATAATAGGACATGATATTATTTCTTGGAAGCACAAAAGTCCGGTGGCCTAGCCGGACCTTAGAAATGGGTTTGCATCCATTACCTTCAATGAAGGGGTCCAAATGCGTGTCACTGAAACCATCGCCGTCAAAGAGTTCATTCCTGTTCTTGTTTGCAATTAATGCCCTCAAGGCCTCTTTTTTGGACAGATATATTCGCTGGAACGTATGAAAAAGTCCGAAATAATGACCGAGCTCATGTGCAAAAGCATCAACATGGGGATGACCACAGTTTCGCATGGATTTATAGGGTCCCATTATGATGTTGTTCATTCCATGTCCGGAAAATGCATGACCCGTCGGGTGATCATACGGCCCCCATCTGACAATGACGGATATCCTCCCCGGATATTGACCTGCGAGTTGTCTGGCAAACCGAAAAACGGAGGGGGGAGAGGTTTCCACTATGTTGTTTAAGCCTGTGTTCTGAATGGTTGTGATGTCATCCGAATTGCCCTGAAAGGTGAATCGAATACCAGCGGGCTTAAAGGTTTTATTGGCAAACCCGATCCATTTCATCATATCAGAAACGGATGTATGTGCCCTTCTTCCCCCATCGTCATCACTTACCGTAATCAACTGAATGGGGATGCGCTTGACAGGCAACTTTTTTACGCTTTGAGAATGAATGTCCAATGGCGCCAATACTCCCAACAGTGCAATGATCAGAAGCCGCACCGCAACTTGTATTAATCTGCTATCGTTTGGGATATCTGCAGCCATCTTTTGTTTAGATGTCGTAAGCAGCTCTGAAAATAAGCTGCCAGAATTCATCCACAAATGGACGGAGCTTTTCAATCTCGTCATTGGGGGCAAAATCAATCATGATGATAAAGCGCTGGACAGCGGCTCACCGATCTTGAATTCACATTAAACGGGCTCCGGGGAAGGTGGGCACTATCTTTACTGCCATTGGCAGGCACGAATTGTGAACCCAACACCGTTGGTTTTCCCATACACCGATTGCAAGAATTTTATAGAGCGATGAAATTGTATATGGAGACGTATTGATATGCAAGGGGATGCAACAATGTATTGAAATTTGGCATAAAAGAAATTATAAAATCATGATTCTCTATTGATACGCTACCTGCCTGGTTCCATTGGTTCATAGTTCGCACGACTTCGCCAGTGTTCTAGTTCAGGCCGATCATCGGCAGCCTGCAGCTCTTCTTTAATACCTCAAATTTCCCACTTGCTTCAAATCTCGCATTAATTATTTCAAGGTCGGTGATTCCTTTCGACAGCATTTTTAGCCACATACTGTGCAGCAGATAGGTGCTTATCTGAGGTATCACGATTTGGATATCGTCGAAATCTTTGAACCGATTCCGAAACCGGACTTCGTCCGCCATTGTCCATTTGCCCTTCGGTTTGCCGGAGATGCAGATAATCGCGCCTGTTTTCAAAGAACTCTCCTTTAATGAGAAAAATAATTATCTCCTTTTGATGACCCTTCCAAATCACACGAACGCCAGTCGTCTATACTTTAGGCCAAATCGGATCAGGGGGAGAACCATCCCGCCGTTGGGAGACAGTGCAACTTTGGGATGGCCTCCTGCCGCCCCCTGACCACTCTGGGTTTACCTCCTGCCCGTCTCAGGAGATAAAAAAGCCCTTCAAACGAATCTGTTTGAAGGGCTGCACCCAGCTTGCTTGGCCCTAAACCATGCCGTACTTTTAAGACTTCCGCGGAGGTACGGCTTCCAGTCAAGGCAGGTCTTCTGGCTTTCGGGTCGTTCTACTTTCCACGCCTTCCCATCCACCTGAAGTGAACAGTGGCAATAGTGGATTTCGTCCCCGATTACAGCGGCGGGACCGCTCCGGATTTTAACCGGATTCCCTATTAAGCCCGTTGGGCACCTTGCGGAATGAATCTATCTTATGGGTTGCGTGTCAATTCGCACACCATCGATTATTCAAAATGGCCAAGCGGACCTCCGATGTGCTCGACCCAAATGTCGACATACGCGTCAAATTCTGCCGTACCTTTTAAAACAGGAATGCACTGGATACCGGCCTTTGTCAGGATCGTTTTCCAGGAATCCTCTTCATCGCTTGCCATGTCATTCTTGGCGTGATCTCCTGCCACCGACATGAAAGGTATCAGATAGGCTTTTTTTATTTTCTTTTCGATCAGCATTGCTTTTATCGAATCTATTTCAGGATATCCTTCTACGGTACCAACAAAAATATTGGGATCCTTGAGTTGCAACTGGAACATCAGAGCTGCATAAAACGCATTGGACGGATGATGCGTCCCATGGCCCATGAGCACCACCGCATCATCCATTTTGCGATCTTTTGGAATTGAGGAGATTGCGGCTGCAACCGTCTTTTCCATATCTTCCTGTGTGGCCATCAGGGGATAACCCAGGATCACCTTTTCAAAACCGCCCATGATTTTAAATGCACCCACGGTACGCCGCAGATCGTGGTACTCTGAACCGCCGATGGTGTGGAGGGTCTGAACCGCCACATGGGTGAACTTTTCATCCATCATTTTTGCCAAAGCCACCACCGGTGAGTCGAGATGTTGGCCCTGTTTGGCAAGTTTTTCTCTGATGATATGCGAGGTATAGGCCCAGCGGACAGGAATGCCCGGATAGGCAGCCTTGGTTTTTTTATCTATGTTTTCGAACGAAACCTGGGCGGATGCCTCGCTGGACCCAAATGCGACGAGCAATATGCCCGTTTTTTTAGGGCCTTTATGGCCATGGCCGCCCGATGCAAAACAATTCGCTGAAGCCAGAAACAGTACACATACCAATGCGATGCCGATCATACATTTCGTTCTCATACCCACTCCTTGCAAATTAAAAAATGTTAACGCTTCGAATCGGCATTCATTTTCTATTGAGTTGGTATCAGGGGGCCAACGAGCCCGGATTCACTTACGCTGGAAATATCGCACCCCGTGTGCTTCAGCAGTAATCTCATTCGGACAAATAACCATGAATGCCAAAAATAAAAAACCCCTCAAACTCAAAAGTTTGAAGGGCTGCACCCAGTTTACTTGACCCCTGATATGAAACTGTGCGTCATATCACCGTATCTGCACAGATGGCGTTAGGCAGGTCTTCTGGCTCTCCCGCTCTTTCAGCGGCCTTCCCAATCCGCTTCTCTTCGGATCAGTGGCGCACGATGGCTGAAAAAGCTATTTCCAATTCAGGAAAAATGGGATTACAGCGGCGGGACCGCTCCGGAATTTAACCGGATTCCCTATTATGCGTTTTCACACCTAAACGACTCTTCCCATACGTTGAAAAAAAGAAGAAGTCAACAATGAAAATGACAATGCTTTATTCTCTCGGCGCGTCCAGGCATATCTTGCGATTTGCCGTGATGAACTGCAGACTATGGGATTTTTTTACCATGGGGATCCTGTTTGGGGCTGCCGAGTTTTTCTTTCAGGTAACCCACCGTGTCTTCTTTCCGAAGATGCTCGAGGTGGTGCGCAGTCGAATGCACCTCCCTATCGGGCGTTCCGATACTCTCAAGGTACGTCTCCCAAAGCCGGTGCGCCTGAAGCACCTTGTTCGCCTCGCTGACGCCTTTTTCCGTCAGGGTATATTTGGAGTCCGACTGTGTCAGCAATTCATCCTGTATCATCCGCTTTAATGCTTTTCCAACGCCCTTTTTTGCATCCACATACTGGCGTATGGTCGTGATGGGGGTGGGTTTGCCATACCGAAGGGTGGTGGTCAGAATATCTTCTATGAGCTGTTGCGGGACGAGGTTTCTCAGCCGCATCCAGCGCGATAAAAGCCCGTATTTAGGCGCGATCGTCAATACAACGAGGAATTGAAGCGTACAAAACAGCATAATCGCACCGCCGCCGGCAGAATCCAGCCAGACACAGAGATACAGGCCCCCGGTGACACTGGTGACGCCAAACAGAGCGGCAAGAAGCATCATTTTGTCCAGGCGGTCACAGAGTAGATAGGCAGTGGCAGACGGTGTGATGAGAAGTCCCACAACAAGGATGACGCCCACCATGCTCACGGCACTCACCACAACCAGAGACACACAGATCGTCAGAAGATAATCCAGCAGCAGCACGGGAAGTCCTATCGATGCCGCCATGACCGGGTCAAACGTGGCAATCTGGAAATGCCTGAAAAAAAGGATCAGGATGGTGAGAACGGTTGCGGCAGCGAAGGCGCTGACCCAAAGGTCCGTATCCGCCACACCGAGAATATCCCCCATGATGAAATGCATCAGGTCGATGTGAATGTAGTGGCGAAATATAGACACTGCCACAACGCCCAGGGCAAAGATGCCCGTGTACATGATGCCGATGGCCGTGTCCTCCTTCACCCTGGATATTCTGGAGACAAAGCTGATGAGCGCGACGGTTGCCACTGCTGCGATCAACGATCCCATCAGCATGCCCGGTGCATGGGCCTCCAGCCCGAACAACATCTTCATCACGAGGTATCCGCCGGCAACGCCGGCAATCATGGCATGGGAAAGCGCATCCCCTAAAAATGCCATGCGGCGCAATACCACCAGGCATCCAACCGCTCCGGCAACGATCGCAACGATGGATCCGCCGATCAGGGCCTTCTGGAAATAGGTCTCTGTCAGAGGGGCAAGAAGAAGATCTGTCATTTGGGGATCTCCTTTTTGACCACATCGCTGAAGATCCTCAACCGGCCCTCGTAAACCTGGCTGAGCAGGTCCTCCTGGAGGACCGCTTCCGGTCTACCGTACGCGTATAGACGCTGTTTGATGAGAAGCAGTCTATCGAAATACTCGGCGGCGGTGGAAAGATCGTGGTGAACCACAACCAACGTCTTTCCCGCCTTCTTGGCACGTTCAAGTACATCGAGGATCGCTCTTTCCGTTGCCGCATCCACGCCGGCAAAAGGCTCATCCAGCAGGAGGATATCACTTCCCTGGGCAAGTGCCCGTGCCATGAATACCCGCTGCTGCTGACCTCCGGAAAGCTCTCCGATCTGCCGCAGCGCAAAATCGTTCATCCTGACCATGCGGAGGGCTTCGACGGCGGCATCCCGATCCGCCGACTTTGGTGAAGCGAACCACGGAATCTTCTGGTATCGACCCATCAATGCCACCTCTTCAACGGTAATGGGGAAATCCCAGTCCACCGCCCCCCTTTGGGGAACGTATGCGACCTGGCCCTTCACTTTCCGGGCATTTACGCCATTAATGCGGACCGTGCCGATGTCCGGTTTGACAAATCCGAGCACCGCTTTTATCAGCGTTGATTTCCCGGCTCCGTTGGGTCCGATAATGCCGACAAGCTGATCCGTCTCGATATCGACGCTCACGTCAAGCAGGGCGGGTCGAGCGTTGTAGCTGACGGTAAGGTTCCGGACTTCGATGGCAAACGATCCGTTAGTGGTCATGTCCACCTTCCTCAACGGGCGAGAACTTAAAATTGATGGTTCCTGACACCAATGTGCCATCCCCGCCCCATATCGTCCGGTCAACGACAAGGTGCCCACGATCGGTGAGTACCACCCTCAATCCATGAGATAGCGAGGATTCCGCAACGGGAGGGCTCCCCTTGACGTAGATTTCGTTAAATCCGACCAGTAGCCTTGAAAGCGCCGGGATCTTGATCACCTCTCCCCGTTTTATGCCTTCCTGCGGCACGTCAAGCCGCTCCCCGTTGAGACGAACCTCAAAGGAAGCAGGTGCTTGATGGTCCGTCTGAAGGGCAAAGGGGTCTTTTTCAATGGAAAAAGTAGGGGTGATTTCCAGCGAGAAATGACCTACGACCTGCTGGACGGCCCTGGCCACGGGCGGGGTTTTTGAAAGCCCGGCATCCCGGAACCCTGTATAGGACCACAGGCCCCCGACAATGACCAGCCAGATGAGAGCGCAAAAGAAAAAACGCATGGAGTGCCTATTTCAATGCATTTACGATGAGCAATGTGTTTTCACGCATCATGCCGATATATGTCTCGCCTGCCGAACCTTCCGGTCCCATGGAGTCGGAGTACAGCTCACCCCCGATTTTTACACCGGTTTCCTTGGCGATCTCCCGGATCTGTTTGGGATTGATGGAGGTTTCAACGAAAATGGCGGGGGCACCGGATTCCTTGATGGATTGAACGACTTTTCTGCGGCGTTCGGGTGTCATCCCCGCGCCGACTTCCGCCCCAGTGGACCAGCCGACAGGCGCAATCGACAGAAAGTTGTTGCTTTCATTGAACTTATACTCCCTGCACAGATAATTGAATGCATCGTGGGTCGTCACCAGGATACGCCTGTTCGGCGGAATCTGGTTGAGTTGCTCACGGATCCAAGCATCCAGGACTCTCAACTGCTGTAAAAAGAGTTTTCCCCGGGCCTGGAATTTGTCCCTGTTGTCAGGATCCAGATCGCCCAATCCCTTGACGATATTATTGATGTAGATGGCCGCATTCCGCGGTGAAAACCATGCATGGGGATCAGCTATGGATTCACCGCCTTCGTCGATGGTTAGAGGCTGTATACTGTTCGTTGTGGTTATTAAGGGTTTGTTTGCGTCCCTGGCAAGGGTGGCCATCCAGCTTTTGCCCTCCAGGTGCAATCCGTTTTCAAGACATAGATCCGCACCTAAAACGGTCTGAACGTCGTTGGGTGTGACGTTATACGTGTGGGGGTCGGCCCCCGGGGCAAGAATACTCTTCACGACGGCCTGGTCACCTGCGACCTGCCGCGCGAAGTCTGCAATCTGTGTGGTGGAGGCGACAACGACAGGCTTTTTATCCGACGCGAACGCAGGGAATGAAAACAGCGTCAAACATAAAAAGCCAATCAGCAGAATCCGCGAAAGTTTTAATGCAACCATGATCTTACTCCTTGATTGGATGATTATTAGAGCCAATTTGAAAACGTCTATTTTTTACCCATCCGGCAACGGCGGATGCCTTCCGGCAACGGCGGATGCCTCCCGGCTACGGCGGATGGATCATAAAAAAATGAATTTTACCCTTTTTTCTGCGTATCGGTCAATACAGCACCAGCGAAAAGTCCATGAAGCCGCTTTACGAAAAGCTCATAACATAAAGTTAAATGTTGGATTGCCTATTGAATTTCCAGCAGTTTTTTTGCTCCCTGTATTAATTGCCGGGTCAGCCTTTCCAACAATTTTGAATTCAAATTCCAGCAATGCCAGTAGAGCTTTACCGGCATGGGGCAGCGTGGGGCGGTATCGATCAGCAGACCATCCTTAACAAGCGCCTGGCCTTGCAGAAGCGGCATCATGCCGTACCCGATCCCCATGCTAATGAAATCTGAAAATTTTTCAGATGACGGCACATAGTTGATCGGCATCGAATCGGGTACTTCACCGAGTGCTTGCCGCAAAAACTTATGATGCAGCTCGTCTTTTCGGTTATAGATGATGGCCGGGGCATGTTTTGCATTTTCCACGGTAAACCCGTTGGGGAACCACTGCTTGGCAAAATCAGGTGCCGCAAACAGGTGGTATGTCATTTGTCCGAGATAGTCGATTCGACATCCCTGGAGGGAATGCTCCTGGGTACTGATACAACCCATCACATCCCCGTCCTTCAACATTCGATGGGTCTGGTCCTGATCGTCGACCCGGAGGTCCAACAGGACGCGTTCCTTAATTAAAAAGGGTTGGATGGCGGCTGGGAACCAGGTGGCAAGGCTGTCGGCATTGAGCCCGATAGCGATGGACGTGGAGCGTCCGTCGGCGGATGCTTCCATTTCCCCAGCCAGGTCGTCCTCCAGCCGTTTGACCCTGAGATAATGCCTCAGCAATCTTCGGCCTGTCGCGGTAGCCCGAGGAGGTGTCGTACGGGCGATCAATATCTGGCCCGTATACTCTTCCAGCAGCTTCACTCTCTGGGACACTGCGGATTGGGTAATATGCAATGCACTGGCGGCCTTATCGAATCCTCCCTCCCGGACAACCATCGCCATCGCTTCAATGAGTTTATAATCTAACATCACAACGATACATTAACATTTCTAACCAAACACGGTGGATAGGCGCTAGTGAATCTTCTATCTTTAGGATGATTTCCAGACGATTTTAGCTGCAACCGTGTCTTCCAATTCTCAACACTTGGCCGCCTCAAACGGATTCAAATTTCAATTCTCGATGCTTCATCCCCGCTATCAGCGGAACCTACGTTTCACTCCGACCCGCATCCAAAACTTTCCGGACCGTTTTTGCTAAATCAGCTTTGATTATCGGTTTGTATGTAAACGCTTTGATTCCAATTTTAGCAGCAGATTCATCCGTCATTCTTTTGCTGTATCCAGTGCAGAGAATAACAGGTATATCTTTTCGGACTTTCATTAACTCAATTGCCAGCTGGTCTCCACTCAAATTTGGCATCGTCATGTCCGTCACCACTAAATCAAAATCATTGGGTTTGGCCTGAAACAGCGCCAAGGCTTCAATGCTGCTTGTCCGGGTGGTAGCTGAATATCCCAATCGGTCTAAAATTTGACGGCCCATCTTAGCGATGGACAGCTCATCGTCAACGAACAATATCCGTTCAGTCTCGGAAGGCAATTTTTCACCTTAATACGGCCGATAATCCATGTGCTTTTGGGTTGGGATTCATAACGTTCCTTGTCCCGCTTGAGATAGGTATACAAGTGCTCAAGAGAGTGGTCATTCGAAATCACTAAATCAATTAAGTCCGGGGTTCGTTTTTTGTAGAAGGGAATCGCGTACTCATAATCCTTTTTACCCAACATGAATTCGGCCTTTATACCGGTCAGGTTTTCAATGGCACGATTCCAGGCCAGGACTTGACCTCCATGGTCGATGACATAGGTGGCGTTGGGCAAAAACTTGATAATCTGATGGAGATTCTGGTGGGGGAACGCATTAGGGTCTTCATTGGCCCGAACACGCTGGTACTTGGCCTTCTCCAATTCACGGATTCTGTTTTCCAACTGCTCATATGTGGGCTTTTTCGGCATGGTTTTTTACTTTCCGCTCTCGATTCATGACACTCTCTTTTCCGCGCTGAGTTCTTCATGTACTCACCCGGATCTCCGATTTTTTCAGAATTGGTAAGTAGACTGTCCGCGTCTGTGGAACCAGTTCGATATTATTCTGGCGGCATTGAAAAGCACACTGCCCGCAGCCGATGCATTTGGCTTCATTGAAGCTAATTTTTTTGTCGTTCTCACGCATAGCCGTCGTAGGGCAGAATTTTGCACAGGTCCCACATCCCTTGCAGTTTGAATCTGTCTTGATGTGAGCAATATAGGAGGCGTTGTACATTAATGAAAGCGCGCCCATGTTGTAGGATTTCAGGATGCCGCAGCAATCCCAGCAGCAGTTGCAAATGGCTGCAACTGGAAGGCGTTCATCATCTTTTTCATGGATTACCGAATGGACGGCGCCTTTCTCGCGGACTTCCTTGAAAATTTCCAGAGCCTCCGCTTTCGATATTTTCCGGCCATAGCCATAGCTGGCCCACTGGCTGCCCGTTGAGCCAAAGGCCACGCACGATTCTTTGGGCATCGCAAAGGCGCAATCACCGTCGAGGACGGTTTTACCGTGCCGGCAGACGCAGGGAAACGCGAAAATGGCGTCTTGCTCCCCGAATTTTTTAACCAGTTCATCAACCTGAAAGGTAGGGTAGACTTGTGCAGTGTTGGAAATGCTGGCGTTGATGGGAATGGTTTTGCGTTTGTTCTGACTTTTGTGGGCGGGGTCCAGCAACGCTGCGTCTTGGTTTGGCTTGAGGTAGTTGCGCAAAAACAGGTCTTGGGCGTTGCGCAATGGGAAAAAATTGAATTTCTTGAAGAATTTGAAGAATGCAAGCCACTCTTCGGAAAAAGCACGTTCTTCAGGTTTTCCCACCAGGTAATGCATCATTACTTCGTACCAGCCCACTGCGATGGCATTTAGCCGATATTCTTCTTTTCCGGCGCTGTCGACTTCTACATGGATCAGGCCCTTGCGCTTCATCTTATCTAAAAAGGCCTTAAATTGGTCCTTCGGCAGGTTACCGGCAGCCAGGGCCGTCTCGTAGTCGTAAAGCCCGGTTCCCATTTTCAGTAGGTAGTCCAGTTCCTCGTCATGGGTCACCAGGTTCATCATCCGCACCAGCGGTGGCGCAATCGGGATGAAGCGTTCATTCTGCCGGTTCATCATCGCCAGAATTTTTTTAATTTTCTTATTTCTATCCGGTGTCAAGGCAGCATGTGCCATTATGATTCCTCCTGTCTGTCATTTTACAAGAAGGTGAAATAAGTTGGGCAGCAATGGTTCAAAAAATAGATGCTTGCCAGGCCTATCCCGCAAACAAAGGTAAATTGCTCTGAAACCATTATAATAAGCGGTATTGAACCGAAATAGAGATCCAGGAGTTATGAATTGTAATTCGTACTATTCCGGCCAGTTATGATGTCTTACCTTTTTTTGCGGGATAGGCCCGATGTTTGCATCATTCTATAATATAATTGAAAGGTTACCGAGTTTCAGTTTAATTCGGAACTGAACCGCTTCGCGGATTGCCTTATCCCTGCCAATAAGGTCTTGCCGACCAAAT
>Ga0066187_1000215_pt1 | contig 22909 bp, 19 predicted proteins | sample WorMetexBAHAMAS1_FD_58706 | JGI IMG/M metagenome (GOLD analysis project Ga0066187, IMG submission 58706) | Marine gutless worms symbiont microbial communities from Max Planck institute for Marine Microbiology, Germany - Inanidrilus exumae... | ecosystem: Host-associated > Annelida > Digestive...
CTCGATATAGGCGTCCTGAATTGCGTAGGCGTCGGTCAGCGATGCCGGGGCCGGCCCCGGAAATTCGGTCAGAATACGACCGGCCACCCGGGCCGCGACCAGCTGCTCGGCAATCGCTTCGGGTCCCCCGTTTGCAGACGTCATTCTGCTGCCTCGGCTCCCGCGCCTTGGGCGGCGACGACGTCGTCGGCCAGCCGACCCGTCAACTCGTTCAAGTGATCGAAGGACCAGTCGAACGTTCCGACGCCCTGCGTCAACGAGCGCAGCTCGATGATCAGGTCCCGCATCTCCGATTGCGGCAGATAGGCCTTCACCTCGTCCCAGTTCTGCCAGCCGCCCTTGGCGTCGAAGCCCAGGATCTGGCCGCGCCGCCGGGTGATGATGCCCTGGGCCTTGGACGTGTGCTCGTTGGGCACCGAGATCGTGACCTCGCAGATCGGCTCAAGCAGGACGGGATTGCATTTCGGCATGCCTTCCTTCATGGCGGCGATGCCTGCCTTGCGGAACGCCATGTCCGAACTGTCCACCGAATGGTGCTGGCCGTCATAGAGTGTCACCGCCACATCGACAACTTTGAAGCCCAAGGGACCGTGATCGAGGTATTCCTTCACGCCGGCCTCGACGGCGGGGATGTATTGCCGCGGCACGGACCCGCCGACCACTTGCTGCTCGAACTGGAAGCCGGTGCCGCGGGGCAACGGGCCGATCCGGACATGGACATCGCCAAACTCGCCGTGGCCGCCGCTCTGCTTCTTGTGGCGGGCGTGTTGTTCGGTGCCTTTGCGAATGGTCTCCTTATAAGGCACCCGAGGCTGCTGGCTTTCGATCTCCACGTTGTAGATGCTCTGAAGCCGGTTACCAGCAACGGACAGATGGATATCACCCTGTCCCCAGAGAATGAGTTCGTGGGTGTCCTCATTGTGCTCGTAGGTCAGCGAAGCGTCTTCCTCGCTGAGGCGGGCCAGACCGGTCGACAGCTTGACTTCGTCCTCGCGGCGCTTGGCATTGATAGCCATGCCGTAGACCGGTTTGAGCGGGTCGGGCCAGTCGACCGCGTCCTCGATGACGCCGTCTGGACCTAGCACGTCGCCTGTCTTGACTTCGTCCAGCCGGGCCAACGCGACGACGTCGCCGGGACCGGCGGTGGCGATCTTGTCCAGGTGATGGCCCTTGATGCGCCCAAGGCCGCTGACCTTGTGTGCACCCAGCGCCAGCCCGTCCTTGATGTCGCCGGACCAGACCCGTCCGAGCGAGATCTTGCCGGTATGGGGCATGTAGTAGGTCTTGAAGACCTGGATCACCGGATCGCCCGCCGGCACGCCGTTTCGGGCTGCGGTGGCTTCCGATCCGGGGCATTCGTGCCGGAGAGCCTTCAGCAGGCGCAGGACGCCGCTACCCTGTTCGGCTGCGCCGAGAAAGACCGGCACGATCAGGTCTTCGCGGAAGTCCCGGGTCAAATGGGCGTAAACGTCCTGTTTTGAGGGGACGATATCTTCCAGGAGCTGCTCAAGCAGCGTGTCGTCGAAGTCCGCCAGTGTCTCCAGCAGTTCCTGCCGCGCCTCGGCCTCGCGATCCTTCACCGACTCCGGCAGCGGGACCAGATCGGACGGCCCGCCGGCCTTGTATTCGTAGGCGCGCTCTGACACCACGTCCACATAGCCGGTAATGTGGTCGCCGTCCCGTATGGGAACGTGTCTAAGCACGAGCGGGCGCGAAGAAACCGACTGCAGCGCTTGCATCAGTTCGCTGATGCGTGTCGTCGCGGTGTCCATCTTGTTGATGAACAGCATGTGAGGGATGTCGTTGTCGTCCAGGAAGTGCAGGATGGGCGCCAGCGCCAGGGCTTTGTCGACGACCGGTTCGCAGACGACGATCGCGGCATCGGCCACCTTCAGCGAGGCCAGGCTCTCCTGCAGAAACTCAACCGAGCCGGGGCAATCCAGGAACGTCCATCTCTCGGACAAAAAATCAGCGCTCGCGGCGCTGATCTCAATGCTCATTTGCCGGCTCCGCGCTTCTTCCGAAGCATCGCCGACGGTATTTCCTTCGCGCACAGTGCCGCGGCGATCAATCGCCCCGCAACTGTGCAGGAGCGCCTCCAAGAGTGTTGTCTTTCCGCTGAGATAGTTCCCGACGATAGCGGCGCAACGGGGCGCCGAAGGACTGGAGCCTGGCATCGCGACCTCCTGTTCTTATTGATCCGGCGGCCGGTGCGGTGGCGCCCCGAACGCCGGTCCAGATGCGATCGTTTCCGGTCATCGCCCGCTGAGCCGGTCCGTTAACCGTCGGGGCGACATCCTCCCTTGTCTTCTTCCATGCTCGCAAAAAGCCCCGTCAGTGCCAAGCGGATTCCGGTCATCGAAGGGTCATAATCGCCATTGGGCTGCTTTACCCCAGACGGAATTCGAGGGTTCCACCGCGGGTAGCGGCGGGTCGGGCGCGGTCGATCAGGCGGGATTGGTTAATGCGGGTGTCACAACCCCAGCCGCTGAGCGACGGCGGGGTCGATGACAAGGAGCGCGCCGGCCTCGTAGAGGCGGTCGGAATAGCCGGGCTCCGCGGCGCGGCTGATGGCGATGTTGTCGAACCGACCCAGGGATACGAACTCCCCGTCCGCCTCGTGCAGGGACACCATGACGTCGGCGGCGCTGGCGGTCGGCGGGAAAATGGCCATAACGGCCTCGCCCGGGCCGCCCGGTGCGGCCGCAGGACCGGCAAATCCCAGCAGCGCCGCCAGGCACAGCGCCATGCTGAAAAGCAGTGGCCGTGCCGACGGTTGCCCAGCGCGCCGGCGGATGCGGGTCTCCGCGGCCGTGCGGCTGGAGAGGACGTTATGCTGCTGAACTGTCATCACCGTGTTCCGTACCCCTGTTGGTTGGCCAGGAGTCTAGGGTTTGGTGGTTTAACAACGTGTTAAGGATTGGAACTCGATCAAATGCCGCGGATTCGGCGCAACGCCAGCGTTCCTGCGGCACAGGAACGCTGGATGACCGGCAGCTGTCTGCGGTGGATTGACGCGGTCTCGCCGGTCAGGAGGACAGGGCGCCGCAGGCGCGCTGGATCCGGGTGCAGGCTTCTTCCAGCGCCTCGGTGGACGTTGCGTAGGAGATCCTGAAATAGGGCGACAGGCCGAAGGCGGCGCCGTGGACCGCCGCCACGCCCTCGGACTCCAGAAGGTAGGTTACGAAATCCTCGTCGGTCTCCAGTGTCTTGCCATCGGGTGTCTTGCGGCCGATGACGCCCTTGCACGAGGGGTAAACGTAGAACGCACCCTCGGGCGTCAGGCAGGAGATGCCTTCTGTCTGGTTCAACATGGACACGACGAGGTCGCGCCGTTCTTTGAAGACCTTGTTGTTGTCGGCGATGAAGCCGTGATCGCCATTCAGTGCCGCCACCGCGGCCCATTGGCTGATCGTGGAGGTCGATGTCGTCGACTGCGACTGGACCTTGTTCATGGCCTTGATCAGGTCGACCGGTCCGGCGGCATAGCCCACGCGCCAGCCGGTCATGCAATAGGCCTTGGACAACCCGTTCAGGGTCAGTGTGCGGTCGAAGAGCCCGGGCTCTACCTCGGCAATGGTCGCAAATTCGAAGCCGTCATAGACGATGAATTCGTACATGTCGTCGGTCATGACCCAGACATGCGGGTGCCGGGACAGCACGTCTGCCAGCGCCTTCAAGTCGTCGCGCGTGTAGCAGCCGCCGGTTGGGTTGGAGGGGCTGTTGAGCATCAGCCATTTCGTCTTTGGCGTGATGGCGGCTTCGAGCTGGTCGGGCGTCAGCTTGAAGCCGTTGTCGATGGAACATTCGACGACGACGGGAGTGCCTTCCACCAGCAGCGTGATGTCTGTGTAACTGACCCAGTAGGGCGCCGGTATGATCACCTCGTCGCCGGGATTCAACGTGGCCATCAGGGCGTTGAAGATCGTTTGTTTGCCGCCGCAACCGACCGTGATCTGCTCGGGCGTGTAACGCAGATTGTTATCCCGTTCCAGTTTGGCGCAGATCGCCTCGCGCAGTTCGGGAATACCGGCGACGGGCGCATATTTGGTTTTACCCTCTGCCGCCGCCTTCGCCGCGGCGTCCTTGACGTGCTGCGGCGTATCGAAGTCCGGTTCGCCCGCTCCCAGTCCGATGACGTCCTTGCCGGCGCGTTTGAGTTCCTGTGCCTTGCCTGTGACGGCAAGGGTCGGCGACGGCTTGATGCGGCTGAGACGGTCGGCAAGGAACGACATGGGGGCATCCTTACGGCTGCGGTTGGAAGGGCCGGGACCGCCCGGTCAGCGAGTCCGGCACCCGAAACCTACGCCGTCGACCGCCCCGGTCGCAACGGAATTGCTGTGTCTCAGGGCAGAATGCCAAGCTCGACGCGGCGCCGATACTCTTTCGTGCGTTCTTCGCCGAAACCGCGCTCCAACTCGGTTAGCACCGCGTCCGCGTCGGACCGCCCGTCCGCGGAATACAGCACGAGCCAGCCATAAGCTGTCACCGAATCCCGGGCGAAACCTTCGCCTCGATAGAGCGCCATGCCCAGATCCCGCTGTGCTTCGGGGTGACCGCCGCGCGCCGCGTCAATCAGGAAATCGAGGGGCTGTTTGCCGGGCCCGGTTGCCATCTCACCGTCGCGAAGCGCCTGATACATCCGATACTGCGCGGGTGCGTAGTTTGCGAGCGCCGAGTATTCCAAAACCTTGAAGGCCATGTCGCTGTCTATCGGCACGTCCCGGCCGGTCATGAAAGCATTGAACAACCGGAACTGCCGCGCGCCCGTCCAGCGGTCGCGGATCAAGGCGCGCCACTGGTAAGCCTCTTTCAGCTCGGACCACACATCGAAGTTTTTCGGCAGTTTGGCGCGGGCGTACGGCCAACTCTGTTCGATGTCCTCCTCTCCAAACATCAGCAACGCCATTTTGCGGAAGTGATGCCGGGCCAGTTCGGGATTGCGCTGCACGCCGAGACCGTCGCGGTACATGATTGCCAGGTGCACGGTACGCATCTGGCAGTCGCCGAACGCGAGCGGCGCATAGAGATCGGCAATGCCCGCATAGTCGGGCGGGCCGTAGAGACCGTCGAACATGATCTGGGCTTTGATGCAGCGGGCGCGGGGAACCCCGGCCGCGACCCCCTCATTGAGCAGGCGAAGCGCCCGGTAGTCGTCGCCGCTGAGGTAGGCCTGCCGGTACGATTCCGCGTCCCAGCCCGAGACTTCGGTCTTCTCGGCCGAACGGTCCTGCGCTGGTTGCGCGCACGCAGCCAGGAACAAGAGCCCGGCAATCCCGTATGTCCGCGGCCGTCTCATGCCCGACCACCATAGCGCCGCGCGCCGGATCGCCATACGGTCACGCGCTTCTGCCGCAGAATTGTCAAAATTGGCCTCGTTGACGCCGCATGTTCGCGCGTTCGTTGCCGCGATTCGCCGCTGAAATCCATCCGTCTCATTCGGTGCGTCCCAACAGTCGGAGGAAGTGTTCATGCGTGCGGTCCAGACGATTGGTTGGATTCTGGCCGGAGTGGTCGCAATCCTGGTTTATGCCTTGCCGGTCCCTGCACAGTCGTTAAGTTCCGGCCTGCAGTTGCTGATTCCCGACAGGCCGGGCGCGCGGCGCCAGGCGCCGCTGGTGGCTTCCCATGTCAATATCGACGTCGCCGGCCCGATAGCGCGCGGGACCGTCCGGCAGAAGTTCGTTAACCCCGACGGTTTCTGGGTCGAAGGCATTTACGTCATTCCGTTGCCGGACGACGCGGCGGTCGACGTTCTGTCCATCAGGGTCGACGACCGGAAAATCCAGGGTGTGATCCGGGAGCGCGAGCAGGCGCAGCGCGACTACGCCGAGGCCCGCCGGAGCGGTCAAAGGGCATCCCTGCTGGACCAGGAACGATCCAACGTGTTCACCGTCTCGGTGGCCAACATTCCGCCGGGGGGAGAGATCAGCGTCGAGATCGGCTGGCAGCAGACATTGGTGCCCCGGGACGGACTGTTTTCGTTGATGATGCCAACGCTGGTGGCGCCACGATACATTCCGCCGCGTCTCCCAAAGATGGTGGGCGTTACCGGCGCTCCGGACCCCCGGGACGTTCCGGACTGGCCGCGCGTCACTCCGCCCTACCAAGGACGAGACGAACCCGACGGACCGACCGTATCGTTCGCGGTGACACTGGACTCCGGCGCCGCGCTGACCGACCTGGAAAGCGCCAGTCACATCGTCGAAATCGAAAGCGCCGGGACCGTCTACCGGGTCGCACTTGCGGGCGGTGCCGTTCCAGCCGACCGTGATTTCCGGCTGCAGTGGCGCCCGGTCGCCGCGAACGGCGCCGCGCCGGCACTGTTCGTCGAACAGACAGAAGACGGACGTTATCTGCTGGCCGCGGTGACGCCGCCGGCTCGACGGGCGGTCAAGGAAGGCGTTCAGCACCCCCGGGAGATCATCTTCGTCTTGGACAAGTCGGGCTCCATGGACGGACCCTCGATCGAACAGGCCAGGGAAAGCCTGCGCTTTGCCCTGGACCGGCTGGCCCCGACCGACTCTTTCAACCTGATCGTCTTCGACGACCGCGCGAAGGTTCTTTTCTCGCAACCGGAACCGGCAAGTGGCACGACGGTCCGGCTCGCCAAGCGTTATATCGACGGTCTCGAAGCGGACGGCGGGACCGAAATGGTGCCGGCTCTGCGGCATGCCCTGACCGGGCCCACGAACCCCGATCGCTTGCGCCAGGTGGTGTTTATCACCGACGGCGACGTGGGCAACGAAGAGGGGCTGTTCCGGTTGATCCAGCGTGATCTGGGGGACGTCCGCCTGTTCACGGTGGGCATTGGCTCGGCCCCAAACGGATGGTTCATGCGCAAGGCGGCCGAGCTTGGCCGCGGCAGCTATACCTATGTGAGCCGGCTGGACGAGGTCGGCGCTCGGATGCAGGCGCTGCTTGCGATGTTGGAATCGCCCGTGGTCACGGGCATCGAAGTCAGCGTCGACGGCAGGACGCCGTCGGAGATGTATCCGCCGATCGTGCCGGACCTTTATGCCGGGGTACCAGTCTTCTTCATCACCCGGTTGGAAGACGACGCGCGGCTTATCCAGGTGAGCGCCGACGGGGGCTGGCGGGTGGCCATGGATGTCGACGCCGCCCGCCGGACCCAGGGCGTCGCAAAGCTTTGGGGGCGCCGCCGGATCGAGGCGCTTGAAGATGCCGGCCGTCGTGGTCTCGATGCCGACACCGTGCGCAGTGCGATCGTCGAAGTTGCGCTAAAGCACGGGCTTGTTACCCGCCACACCAGCCTCGTTGCCATCGACCCAGAGGTCGTCCGCCCGTCGGACGAGCCCGTGCTGCGCCAGGAGGTGCCGTTGACCCTGCCCGAAGGCTGGTCGGAAGAGAAAGTGCTCGGGCAGAAGGTACTGGCGCCGGCAAGCTTGCGTCAGCCATTTCACGGGCCTGACACGGCGAGCCCGATGTTGATTCATCTGCTGACCGGCTTGTCTTTTGCGGTCCTTGGCATCGTGGTCGTGCTGATCGGCCGTCGCCGGATGGCGATCGGGGCGGCGTGACCGCACGGTCGCGCCTGACGCGGCGGCTTACCCTGCTCGCCGCCGGTCTGTGTCTGGCCGTCGCCGGCTGGCAGCTGGCTGCCGCCGCGGCAATACCGCTAAAGGCGCAATTGGCCCAGTTGCTTCTGTCGCGCGCCTGGGGCGAAGCCGTGCGCGGCGGCGACGCCCGTCCTTGGCCCTGGGCGGACACGAGACCGGTCGCCCGCTTGTCGGTACCCCGTCTCGAGGTCGAGCAATTCGTCCTGTCCGGCGCGATCGGCCGGTCACTCGCCTTCGGACCGACGCGGTTGACCATCGACATCGACGACGCTCCAATCGTGCTGTTCGGACACCGGGACACCCATTTCCGCTTTCTCAAAGGATTGCGACCGGGCGATACCGCGAACCTGACCGAACCTGGCGGCAAGGCCCGGCACTTTGCCGTCGTCGAATCCCGCGTCCTGCACAAGGACTCCCTCACCGCGCCGGTCGGCGACGGCGTTGAACGGGTGATGCTCATCACCTGCTATCCATTCGATGCGGTAAGGCCAGGCGGGCCGCTGCGTTACGTGGTTCTGCTCGAAGCCGTCGCTGATGCGGGGTCCGCCGTGGTCAACCATAGTCCCGCGGCGATCAGCGCCGCGCCCGACAGGTGATAGGCGCGAAGCGACTCGTCCAGGAAAACGATCGCGAGGATCGTGCCGAACACGGGCATCAGGTGCATGAAAAGGCCCGCCTTGTTGGGACCGACTACCTGGACGGCGGGGTTGAAGCCCAGATAGACCAGCACCGATGCGACAATGCCCACATAGGCCACCACGATCACGCTTTCCCAGGTGAGCGGCATGACGGCCCCGCTGGCATGCTCGACGACCAGTGCCGGCAACAGGAACAAGGTCGCCAGGAACACGGTACCGGTGAGCATGGCATTCGGGTGAAGGCCCGCCGGCTTCCGGCGAACAAGGGTGGAGTAGCCGGCCCACAACACCATCGCAACCAGCATGACGGCGTCACCGTGGGTGAGTTGCAGGTTGAACAGAATCTCGATGTCCGCCCGGCACACGATGACGACCACCCCAACCATGGAAACCGCAATGCCGGCGGCCTGACGGGCGGTCAGCCTCTCACCCCAGACCAAGCGAGACATCAGGGGGATCACGGCCGGGGTGATGGCCATAATCAGAAGGGCGTTGACCGCGGTCGTGGTGTGCACGGCGTAGTAAAGCAGCGAGTGAAAGGCGGCCATGCCGATCACCGCGAGCGTAGCCAGATACGGCAATTCCCGCTTCAGGATTGGCAGGCCCGTCCGGAGGTGTGGCCAAGAGAGCGGCAGCAAAACCGCCAGCGCCAGGGCCCAGCGCCAGAAGCTCAGGCCGACAGGCGGCATATCGACGGCGACGGCCCGCCCGATAACGACGTTGCCGGCCCAGGCGAGGGAGGCGAACGAAAGCATGAAATAGGCGGTGCCAGGTTTCATCTTGCCGCCCAACCTAAGGCCCAGCCCCTTTGTTTCCAATGGTTGTGACGCCGTCTCCGCCCGGCCGTGCAATGGCAGTGGGATGCCCTATATACTCGAAGTGCCATGAACGAGCTTGCCGAAGACACAAGACCGGTATTCATGCGCAAAGCGGAGCGGCCGCTGACGGAAGCCGGCGTCCCGTTTGCGCTTGAGTCCGAGTTTGAGCCAGCCGGCGATCAGCCAGAGGCGATCACCGAGCTGTCCGACGGGTTGCGCAATCAGGAACGGGACCAGGTTCTGCTGGGCGTCACCGGATCGGGCAAGACCTTCACCATGGCGCATGTCATCCAGTTGCTGCAGCGGCCGACCTTGATCATGGCGCCGAACAAGACCCTGGCGGCGCAACTCTATGGCGAGATGAAGGAATTCTTCCCCAACAACGCCGTCGAGTATTTCGTTTCCTACTACGACTACTACCAGCCCGAGGCTTACGTCCCGCGGACGGACACGTATATCGAGAAGGAAAGCTCGATCAACGAGCAGATCGACCGGATGCGCCATTCTGCCACCCGGGCGCTGCTGGAGCGGGACGACGTGATCATCGTCGCCTCGGTATCCTGCATATACGGTATCGGATCGGTCGAAACCTATTCGCAGATGGTGGCGCCGGTTCAGCAGAATCAGAGCCTCGACAGCCGGGATCTGATGCGGCGCCTGGTTGAGCTGCAGTACCGCCGCAACGACAACAACTTCACGCGCGGTACGTTCCGCGTGCGCGGCGACACCGTTGAGGTGTTCCCCGTCCACTACGAGGACCGCGCCTGGCGCGTTTCGTTCTTCGGCGACGAGGTCGAATCCATCCATGAGTTCGACCCTCTGACCGGCGAAAAGGCCGGCGCGCTGGAGGCGGTGAAGATCTATGCCAACTCGCACTATGTGACGCCGCGCCCGACGCTCCAACAGGCGGGCAAGCAGATAAAGCACGATCTCCGGCTCAGGCTGGAAGAGCTGACGGGTCAGGGCAAGCTCCTGGAGGCGCAACGTTTGGAACAGCGCACGACGTTCGACCTGGAAATGATGGAAGCCACCGGGGCGTGCGCCGGGATCGAGAACTACTCCCGCTATCTGACCGGCCGGGCGCCTGGCGAACCGCCACCGACCCTGTTCGAATATCTGCCGGACCACGCGGTCCTGATGGTGGACGAGTGCCACGTGACGGTGCCCCAGGTGGGCGGGATGTTCCGCGGCGACTACAACCGAAAAAGCACACTGGCGGAGTTCGGGTTTCGTTTGCCCAGCTGCATCGACAACCGGCCGCTCAAGTTTGAAGAGTGGGACGCCATGCGGCCGCAGACGATCTATGTGTCGGCAACGCCCGGCCCATGGGAACTCGAGCGGACCGCCGGCGTATTTGTCGAGCAGGTGGTCCGCCCCACCGGCCTGATCGACCCCGTCTGTATCATCCGCCCGACGGACAGCCAGGTCGACGACCTGCTGAACGAATGCAAACAGTGCGCCGAACAGGGCCAGCGCGTTCTGGTGACCACGCTGACCAAACGTATGGCCGAAGACCTGACGGAATATATGACGGAAGCGGGCTTGAAGGTCCGGTACCTCCACTCGGATGTGGATACGCTGGAGCGTATCGAGATTATCCGCGATCTCCGGCTTGGCGTGTTCGACGTGCTGGTGGGAATCAACCTGTTGCGCGAGGGGCTGGACATTCCGGAATGCGCATTGGTCGCCATCCTGGACGCCGACAAGGAAGGTTTCCTCAGATCGAAGACGTCACTCGTCCAGACCATCGGCCGGGCCGCCCGGAACGTTGACGGTCGCGTGATCCTTTACGCGGACTCGATGACCGAATCACTGGAATACGCCATCGGCGAGACCGATCGGCGTCGTGAAAAGCAGCAGGAATACAACGCCAAACACGGGATTACGCCCGAAAGCGTCAAGAAGCAGATCGGCGACATCCTGCAAAGCGTGTACGAACGCGACCACATGACGGTGGATACGGGCGATGCCGAGCGCGATCACCTGGTCGGTGTCGATCTGAAATCATATGTGGGCGAACTCGAGAGCCGCATGCGCGCCGCCGCCGCCGACCTGGAATTCGAAACGGCCGCGAAATTGCGCGACGAGATCAAGCGGCTTGAAGGCTACGACCTGGAGATGCCGGCGGCCCAGGCGCCGCTGGACGGCGAAATCGCGGCGACGATCAAGAACGTGCCCATGGAAACCGTGCCCAAAGGGCGGCGGGCTAAGCCCGGCGGTCGACGCGGGCGCCGGCGAAAGGGACCCTGAGACGGTCCAAAGCGGGCGGTCAATCCGTCTGAACGGCTCTGTGCCGGGCGGCCAACTCTTCCAGCGTGGCATCTGGATCCTGCCGAAAACCGGCGATCAGCCGGTCGATGTCATCGTTCGCAAGCCCGGCTTCCCTGAGACCCACCGCGGCAAGCTGCAGACAGGATTCGATGGATTCCGGCACCACGGTATCTGCGCCGACCTGCTCCAGCGCGCCGCTGTGAGAAGGATCGTGGGATCGGGCCATGACCGGCGTCTCCGATGAGATCTCCCGGGCCGCCCGAACGGTGGCGACCGCGCGATCCGTGTCGTCGAAGGTGATGATCAGGCCTTGCGCACTTGCGAAACCTGCGGCGGCCAGTACCTGGCGATGCGTCGAGATGCCGAAGAAGACCGGCAGTCCGAGCCGTCGGCAGCGGCCGACCAGACGAATGTCGTTGTCGATGGCGATCCAGGGAATGCGGCGCGCGTCCAGAACCCGACTGATGATCTGTCCGAAGCGACCGAAGCCGGCCAGAATGATGTGATTGTCGACGCTTTCACCGACATCGGAAAGCTTCGCGGTTCGCGGCGAGCGCCGTTGCGCCAGGACGGCGTCCAGTCGTTTGGAGACCGGTCCGAGGAAGGGAACCACCACCATGCTCAGGGCAATTGAGGCCACCAGCAACTGGCCGTGCGAGGCAAATACCGCGCCGTGAACAACGGCCAGTCCCAGCAGGACAAAGGCGAACTCGCTGCCGGAGCAAAGCAGGATCGCCGTTCGCGCCGATTCGGCCCAACTCAATCCGAACAGACGTCCCAGGGGCGCGATGATCAGGCTTTTCCCGACGATCAGCGCCAGGGTGATGAGAACGATCACACCGAATTCGGCAACGAGGAAGTGGAAGTTGATGGTCATGCCGACGGAAATGAAAAACAACGAAAGCAGCAGCGCCTTGTAAGGTGCGATGTCCGCCTCGACCTGATGATTGTATTCGGTGTCGGCAAGCATCATTCCGGCCAGGAAAGCGCCAAGTTCCATCGACAATCCGGCATATTCGGTGGCCGATCCCGTGCCCAGCACCAGCAGGATCGCCGCCAGCGCGAACAATTCCGTGTTGCCCGTCGCGGCAATCGCCCGGAGCGCCGGACGCAGAATGGTTCGGCCGAGAATGAAAACCACCGCGATCGCCAGCGCGGCCTCCAGCGCTGCATCGCCGAGCGCCGGCAAGAACCGGTCGGCGGCGCCCTCCATCAGCGGGATCAGGGACAGCATGGGGACGACCGCGAGATCCTGCATCAACAGGATGCCGATCGACGCCCGGCCGTGCAGGGTCACCAGTTCCGCGCGCTCGGCCAGAAGTCGGAGAACGATGGCAGTGGACGAGAAGGCCAGGCAGATCCCGACGACGATCGCGGTTTGCGTATTCTCGGTGAGCAGAAACACGATGGCGCCGATAAGCGTGCCGGTAACGAGGATCTGTGCAATCCCCAGGCCGAAGACCAGACGGCGCAGCAACCAGATCCGGTTGAGCGGCATTTCCAGGCCGACCGAAAACATCAAGAACACGACGCCAAAGTGACCCAGCGTTTCCGCCAGTTCCGCCGAACCGACCCAGCCGAACGTCGATGGACCGATGATCACGCCTGCGACCAGATAGCCGACCACGGGGCTGGCCTTTAGTCGCTGGAAGACCAGGACGGCGATGATGGCGGCGGCGAGGATTATGAGAAACTCGCCAAATGGCCCGAAGATAATCATGGCGCTGAAGTCACCGGCGGATGATCGATCGCCAGCGTCCTTGCAATGAAAAGCGGGGGCTCAATAGTATTGGGCCATGGGGATTGCAAGTACCGCTCTTGTCACCGGCGCGGCCAAACGGATCGGCGCCGCTATCGGGCTGGACCTTGCGAAACACGGATACAATCTGGCCGTGCATTACGGTTCGTCGGAGCAGGAAGCGGAGTCCGTCGTCCGGGCCGCCGGTGAGTTCGGCGTCAAGGCGGTGGCCCTGAGCGCGGATTTGTCGGTCGAGGCGGAGGTGGAAACGCTGTTGGATCGAACGACGGCTGCTCTCGGTCCGGTCGGTGTTCTGGTCAATAACGCCTCGGCTTTCTTGAGAGACGACATTCAGACGGCCACGCGCGAGACCTGGGATGCACACATGGAGGTGAATCTTCGGGCGCCTTTTGTCCTGTCGCAAGCGTTTGCAAGGTCGCTGGGGAAGGACGGCGAGGGGGCAATCGTCAACATCATCGATCATCGTGTCTGGAACCTTACACCCCACTACATGACCTATACGCTAAGCAAGTCGGGCCTGTGGGCGTTGACTCGGACCATGGCACTGGCGCTCGCGCCGGCCATTCGTGTCAACGGGATCGGACCGGGCCCGGTTCTGAAGAACGAACGCCAGACGGATGAGCAATTCCGGGCCCAGTTTGAGGCGTTGCCCCTGAGACGGGCGGTGTCGCTGGACGACATCTGCGCCGGCGTTCGCTATCTGATTGAGAACCGCTCCATGACCGGACAGATGCTTGCGATCGATGCCGGAGAACACCTCGCCTATGCACAGCCGGATCCGGATGCCGGGTCTCCGGACTGACAAGTGGTGTTTCGGCTTCACGATCTATGCGCGAATCGCCTGTGAAACAACGCGGACTGTTCAACTATTGGTGATTCTTGGTTCTGTTGCCGTGGCATAGGGGGCTGAAAATTCGTTCGAAACAGCGTCATAGGTATCCAGGTTGTGCACAGGCATGTGCAATTTTGGCCTCTGATGAATATTACAAGCGGTTTTATTGAGCCTTCATTGTTTCTTCATTATTGCAATCAAATACTATTATATATTTCAATAGGTTAGAAGATATGCCCAAAAAATAGGCAATGGGGGCCAACCGCCCGTAACCTTTGGCAGTTGCCGCGCCGGGGTGCCTCTTGTGAACAGGATTATCCACAGAATCGGTGGACAACACTTTTGAATGGACGAAGCGGCTCTGATACCGTGAAACATCGTCGCCGCCGGCCGTCGCTAAGTCTCTGAAACGTGAACGCAATTTATCAGGATTGATGTCCGACTCCCGATCCAGCGCGAGCGCTAGCGATCCCGACGCGGTTCCTTCTGGCAGCCCGGAGTCCCGAAGTGTCAGGAGCGGCCTCACAGTCATCGAGGGGCACGTAAAGACGCTTCCGAATGGTCCGGGCGTCTATCGAATGCTCAACGCCCGGGGCGACGCCTTGTATGTGGGCAAGGCGCGGTCGCTCAAAAAGCGAGTCGCGGCTTACACACAGCTTTATCGGATGCCTGTGCGGCTGCAGCGCATGATCGCCGAAACCACCAGCATGGAGTTCGTCACGACCCATACGGAGGTCGAGGCGTTATTGCTGGAGTCGAATCTGATCAAGAAGCTGAAGCCGCGATACAACGTCCTGCTGCGGGACGACAAGAGCTTTCCCGACATCCTCATCCGCGGCGACCACGACTTTCCGCAGATCGTCAAACACCGGGGCGCCCGGACGACCCCCGGCGACTATTACGGTCCGTTTGCGTCTGCGGGGGCGGTCAACCGCACCATCACTGCCTTGCAACGCGCGTTTCTTTTGCGCAACTGCTCCGATTCCGTCTTCGGAGCGCGGACGCGGCCCTGTCTGCAGTTTCAGATCAAACGATGCTCGGCTCCGTGCGTGGACAAGATTGGCAAGACCGATTACGCCGAACTAGTGGGACAGGCGCGCGATTTCCTGACTGGTCATTCCCGGGCGGTGCAGGAGCGACTCGCCGCCGAAATGGAAGCCGCGAGCGCCGGGCTGGAATACGAGCAAGCAGCTGCCATCAGGGACCGTATCCGGGCGCTGACGCAGGTTCAGGCCCACCAGGACATTAACGTCTCCGGCGTCAAGGATGCCGATGTCATCGTCGTTTACGGCGAAGGCGGTCAAGTCTGCATCCAGGCCTTCTTTTTCCGCGCCGGCAGCAACTACGGCAACCGGGCCTACTTCCCGACTCACGACCGGTCTATGGAGATCCCGGACATCCTGGCGGCCTTTCTCGGACAGTTCTACGAGAACCGCACGCCGCCCCGCGAGATCCTGACCAGCCCGGCCCCTTCCGAAAAGGCGCTCCTGCAGGAAGCGCTGACGGTCCGGGCGGGTCGAAGCGTAGCCGTCACCGCGCCTCAGCGGGGTGACAAGCGCAAGCTGATCGATCATGCGCTTAGCAACGCAAAGTCGGCACTGGGCCGTCGGCTTTCTGAAAGCGCCTCCAATCGGAGGCTTCTGGAGCAGCTTGCCGACACAATAGGCCTGGAATCGGTCCCGGCCCGCATCGAGGTCTATGACAACAGCCATATCCAGGGAACCAACGCGGTCGGCGCCATGATCGTGAGCGGCCCGGAAGGGTTGGTGAAGAACGCCTATCGCAAGTTCAACATCAAGACCGCGGTTCCCGACGGCGAGGCCAGCGCGGGCGACGACTTCGCGATGATGCGCGAGGTGCTCACCCGGCGTTTCACTCGGGCGCTTAAGGAAGACCCGGACCGAGACCAGGAGACTTGGCCCGATCTGGTCATGATCGATGGCGGCAAGGGCCAGCTATCGGTTGCCGGCGAGGTATTTGCGGAGCTGGGTATTGGTGATGTCCCGTTGCTGGCAATCGCCAAGGGGCCCGACCGCAATGCCGGACGCGAGACGCTGCATGTCCCTGGCCGCGATCCGTTGATGCTCGAGCCCCGCAACCCGGTGCTATATTACCTCCAGCGTCTGCGGGACGAGGCCCACCGCTTTGCCATTGGCAGCCATCGGGCCCGCCGGTCCAAGGACATCGCAGCTTCGCCGTTGGACGACGTCGCCGGCGTTGGCGCCAAACGGAAAAGAGCATTGCTGTTGCATTTCGGGTCGGCCAAGGCCGTGGCCCGTGCCGGACTTTCCGACCTGGAATCGGTCGACGGTATTTCGAAATCTGTAGCCCGGAAAGTTTATGATTATTTTCACAGTGATACATAGAATGCCGCCGCGCGCGGATGATCCGGCGCGCGAGGGACCGGTGACAGACCGATGATCACGAGCCTTCCAAATCTTCTGACTTTGTCCAGGATCCTGGTGATCCCGCTGATCGTGGCGCTCTACTACGTGGATACGCCCCTGGGTTATTGGGCCGCGTTCGCGCTCTACGTGGTCGCCTGCATCACGGATTTCTTCGACGGATATCTGGCCCGTCATTTCGGACAGTTGTCAAATCTGGGCCGGTTCCTGGACCCGATTGCCGACAAACTGCTGGTTGCCTGCATCATCTTTATGCTGGTAGCGCACGACCATCTCGTCGGCATCCATGTCCTGGCGGGCCTGGTCATCCTGTTGCGTGAAATCATCGTATCCGGGCTGCGCGAGTTCCTGGCCGATCTTCGGGTCAGCGTGCCCGTCAGCCGTCTGGCCAAGTGGAAGACGACATCCCAGATGTGCGCGCTCGGTTTCCTGATCGTCGCGCCAGCCAGCCCGGAAATTTTTCCGTCCCAGGTGATCGGGCTTATACTGATCTGGATCGCCGCGGTCCTGACGCTGGTGACGGGTTTCGACTATCTGACGGCTGGCCTGCGGCACATGACGGCACCCGAGCCAGGGACCCCGGCCAAGCGGGACGCGGATCCCGGCCATGAGGGCGCCGCCGGTTCCGGCTAGGGCAGGAAGGCGGGGGGCCAAGAAAAACAAAGGGGACGGCATGAAGATCTTCGGGATTGTGGGGTGGAGCGGAAGCGGCAAGACGACCCTTCTGATCGATCTGATCCCGGTCCTGATCGGGCGCGGCCTGACGGTTTCCACCTGCAAACACGCCCACCACGCGTTTGACGTCGACACGCCGGGCAAGGACTCCTATCGGCACCGTGCCGCCGGTGCGACCGAGGTTCTGGTGTCCTCTGGCGCGCGCTGGGCCTTGCTGCACGAATTGCGGACGACGCCCGAGCCGGAACTGGACACCCTGGTTCAGCGCATGACACCGGTCGACCTCCTGCTGGTGGAGGGATTCAAGCGCAATCCCCACGAGAAACTGGAAGTCTTTCGCCCTTCTGTCGGCAAATCCATGCTGGCGAACAAGGATCCGAAAATCGTTGCGGTGGCGAGCGACGCCAAGATCGACGGGCTGCACGTCCCGGTGATCGATCTGGACGACGTCGAGGCCATCGCTGCATTCATCATGGCGCATTGCGGGCTCGGCTCGAACAAGGACGATGGCGCAGCTTTCGGATGATTGTTTCGCCTTCGGCGGCGACCTGCTCCGGCTGGACGACGCGCTGATGCGGGTTGAAAAGGCGGTTGCCTGTGTCGCCGACACCGAGTCGGTGGACCTCTCCGGGGCGGCGGAGCGGATCCTGGCCGAGACCGTCACGGCCGGGATCGACGTACCGCCTTACGCGAATTCGGCTGTCGATGGGTACGCAGTCTATTTCGAGGACCTGAACGGCGATGGCGAGACGATGCTGCCGGTCGGCGGCCGTGCCGCGGCGGGGCACCCGCTGGTTCGGCCTGCGCGCCGGGGCGAGGCAATCCGCATCTTCACGGGCGCGCCCATGCCGCAAGGCGCGAATGGTGGGCCGGACACGGTGATGATGCAGGAGGACTGTGTCGAGGAGGCCGGCCAGGTGCGGATCCGGCCAGGCATCAAACGCGGCGCCAACGCCCGCGATGCAGGCGAGGACATCGCAGCCGGGCAACAAATCCTGAAGGCCGGTTTACGCCTGCGGCCGCAGGACGTTGGCCTCGCGGCCTCGGTTGGCCGGCGCCGGCTTGTGGTCTACAAACCGTTGCGGGCTGCCGTGTTCTCCACCGGCGACGAGGTGCGCGAGCCGGGCAGCGCTCTGGGCCCCGGCGCCCTGTACGATTCCAACCGTTATGCGGTGGCCGCGGCATTGCGTGGCACGGGATGCCAGATCACCGATCTGGGAATTCTGCCCGACGACTTCGAAACCATCCGGACGACCTTGCGACGGTCCGCAGCCGACTACGACGTGCTCGTCACCACGGGCGGCATGTCCACCGGACGGGAAGACCACGTCCGTACGGTTATGGAGCAGGAAGGAAAGATCAGCTTCTGGCGCCTGGCGATCAAGCCGGGCCGGCCGGTCGGCTTGGGCACGATCACCGGCGACGGCCGAACCGTGCCGTTGATCGGACTGCCCGGCAATCCGGTCGCCGCTATGACGACGCTTCTGTGCCTGGGCGCGCCCATCATTGCGCGCCTGTCGGGCGCCGAGTGGCGGGCGCCGCGCCGGTACAGGGTGCGGTCGGCATTCGACTATGGCAAGAAAGCCGAACGGCGGGAGTTCGTGCGCGGGGTCCTGCAGACCGGCGAAGACGGGCAAACGGAGGTCCATAAGCATGGCCGCAGTGGGGCTGCCATACTGTCCTCGCTGTCGGGTGCCGACGGTTTTGTGGAACTCGCGGAGGACGTCACCATATTGAAGGCGGGGGAATCCGTTGATTTCCTGCCGTTCAGCGAGTTGGGGCTGTGACCATGAAGGTTTTGTACTTTGCCTGGCTGCGACAGCGGACCGGCGTCGGCGAGGAGGAAGTTGCCGTCCCGGCCGGGGTCGACGACGTTTCCGGACTGGTCGAGCATCTCAGGACGCTGAGTGACGGACATGCGGCTGCTTTCGCCGACCTCAATGCCATCAAGGTGGCGGTAGACCAGGAATTCGCCCCGTTCGATGCATCGATTGCCGGGGCGCGAGAGGTCGCGTTCTTTCCGCCGGTCACCGGCGGCTGATCCGGAGTCGCTTACCCATGTCAGTGCGCGTTCAGCGCGAGGACTTCAATACCGGGGCCGAACTCGCAGGGCTGACCGAAGGCAGGACCGATGTTGGCGGCATGTGCGTCTTTGTCGGCCTGGTCCGAGACATGGCGGGCGACAAGACGGTGTCGGCGATGACGTTGGAGCACTACCCGGGAATGACCGAGGGCAAGCTCGCTGAGATCGAAGCCGAGGCCCGGTCCCGCTGGCCTCTCCAGGACAGCCTGATCATTCACCGCTATGGCCGGTTGGAACCAGGCGACCGGATCGTTCTGGTGGCGTGTACCAGCGCCCACCGGCAGGCCGCCTTCGATGCCTGCCAGTTTCTGATCGACTGGCTCAAGACCAAGGCGCCTTTCTGGAAGTTGGAGGAGTCGCCTGAAGGCGGGCAGGATTGGGTCGAGGCCCGGCAAACCGACGACCACGCTGCCGAGCGCTGGGATGAGAAAAAGTAAGGCCGGGCTCCCACGGGAGCACCGGCCCGTTTCTGAGACTTTCGGTGCGTTCGGCTAGGCGGCGGAGTGGCGCACGACCGCCGCGGCCTCGTGCGGACGGCGGACTTCCTCGTCGTAGTCTTCCATCAGCACCCGCGTGATTTCGCCGGGTGTGAACATGTGGGACCCGATTTCGCGCACCGGCGTGACCTCGACTGCCGTTCCCGTCAGAAACACTTCGCTGGCGTCCGCCAGTTCTTCCGGCCGGATCTGGCGCTCGATAACCTCCATGCCGCGCCGGTGGGCCAGGTCGATGACCGTGCGTCGGGTGAGGCCGTCCAGGAAACAGTCTGGGACCGGCGTGTGCAGCTTGCCGTCAATCACCAGGAAGATATTCGCGCCGGTCGCCTCGGCGATCAGGCCGCGATAATCCAACATGAGGGCATCGTTGTAGCCTTCGGCTTCAGCGTCGTGCTTGGACAGCGTGCAGATCATGTAAAGCCCGGCGGCCTTGCTATTGGTCGGTGCGGTGTCCGGTGCCGGACGACGCCACTTCGACATTTTCATCCGGATGCCTTCCATCCGGGCCTCCGGCGTGAAATAGGCGGGCCATTCCCAGGCGGCAATCGCCAGGTTGATCTTGGTCTTCTGCGCCGATACGCCCATCATTTCCGAGCCGCGCCAGGCAATCGGGCGCACATAACCGTCGGAAATACCGTTGGCCGAGACCGTGGCATAGCAGGCTTCATCGATCTGAGCGACCGACCAAGGGATCTCGAAGTCCAGGACGCGGGCCGAATGGACGAGCCGCTCGGTGTGTTCGGTGAGCTTGTAAATCTGCCCTCCATAGACGCGCTCGCCTTCGAATACCGACGAGGCGTAGTGCAGAGCATGGGTGAGGACGTGGACTTTGGCATCACGCCAGTCCGTCATTTCACCGTTGAACCAGATCCGACCGTCCCGGTCGTCAAAACTCATCAGGGACATGCCACATCTTCCCTTATGCCATTTCGCCGAAGGTGCGCCCCCGGGCGATTCAGTGATCCTTGCCGTCCAATCGCGCAGAGGAACCCTGATCCTACACGCATTTGGTTAACATTATTGCTTGGTTGGGGCTCTGGTTCGTAATTACCTTGCCCCAATTGCCGTCCCCGGGTCACATTCGAACCCTAAAGACGGTTGCGCGATGTAGCAGTTCACGGCATATATGTCAACATGACTGACGTAAAATTACCGGCCCAGGGATTGTCGAAGTCCGGCGCCAAACTGCATGCCAATCCCCTGTTCCTGCGGGAAGACGAACTGCGGCAGGGGATGGAGCTGCTTTTTTACGCCTATCGCGATTTCATATCCGAACCCGACACTATCCTGGCGAAGCTCGGTCTGGGCCGTGCCCATCACCGGGTGATCTATTTCGTCGGCCGCTATCCGGGCATGACCGTTTCGGAGCTGCTGTCCATCCTGAAGATTACCAAGCAGTCCTTGAGCCGGGTCCTCAGCCAGCTCGTGGAGCAGGGTTATGTGGCTCAAATCGCGGGCAAGAAGGATCGCCGCCAGCGCCTGCTGCACCTGACCGAGCGCGGGCTTGAACTGGAGCAGCAGCTATCCGAGAACCAGCGCGGCCGGATCGCACGTGCGTACCGCGAGGCCGGCGCCGAGGCCGTCGAAGGTTTCCGCAAGGTGATGCTGGGCATCATGTCGACGCCGTCCGATCGGAAACGGTTCGACCGCCCCAAACGGTGAGGGTGGAGCAACGTCTGTAACAGCGAGCGGGCATTGCCCTATACTGCATCCATGAGCGAGCAAGTCGCGGAAGCGGCGCCGGACACCGGCGCCGAGTTGACACATATCCTGGTGGTCGACGATGACAGGCGGTTGCGGGAGCTGCTGCGGAAATATCTGACCGACCAGGGCTTTCGCGTGACCACAGCACGGGATGCCAGCTCCGCCCGTCGCAGTCTGGAATCCATGCAGTTCGACCTGCTGGTGGTCGATGTCATGATGCCAGGGGAGAGCGGCCTGGAACTCACCGAATCGCTACGCGACACCAGCGGCGTGCCCATTCTGATGCTCACCGCGATGAACGAGATCGAGAACCGGATCGACGGGCTCGAGGCGGGCGCGGACGACTACCTGGCCAAGCCTTTCGAACCTCGAGAGCTGACGCTCAGAATTCGCAGCATTTTGCGGCGCGCTGGCAGCGCACAGGCCGATGATACGCCGACGGCGATCCGGCTCGGTACGCATCGATTCGATCTGAAGCGCGAGATCCTGTTGTGCGGCGAAGAGCAGGTGCGCCTAACCTCCACCGAGACCGCTCTTTTGCGCGCGTTGGCCAGCCACCCGGGCCACGTCATGACGCGAGAGGAGTTAACACAGCGGTGCGAAATCGTCGGCGGCGACCGGGCAGTCGATGTCCAGGTCACCCGACTGCGCCGCAAGATCGAACCGGATCCGAAATTGCCGCGGTACCTGCAGACAGTGCGCGGGCGCGGTTACGTGGTTCGGCCTGACTAGGACGGGGCTTGAAGATGCCGGCTGATCAGGTCGAGAGTTGGCGTTCCACAATGTCGGTGCGGGATTTCGTCAAGGGCATTCTGCCCCGCACGCTGTTCGGACGCTCGCTGCTGATCATCGTCACGCCGTTGATCCTGTTGCAGGCGATCACCGCTTGGATCTTCTACGACCGACACTGGGACACCATCACCTGGCGCCTGGCCTCCTCGATTGCCGGAGACATCGCGGCGGTGATCGACCAGATGAACCGCGAACCCGACCAGGTCGACGTGATATTTTCCCGCGCGCGACGGCATATGGATCTGCAGTTCATCGTGCGGCCCGGCGAGATCCTGCCGAACGACCAGCAGGAACTCGAAGGGCTGATGGATCCGCTGCTGGGCAAGGCGCTGGACGAGCGGGTCGAGCGGGCGTTCCGGATCGATTCCTCCTCCTTCAAGGAACGGGTCATCATCGACGTCCAGCTGGCCGATGGGATTCTGACCGTGATCACGCCGGGCAAACGCCTGTTCAGCTCCACCACCTACATATTCATGCTGTGGATGGTGGGCACCTCGCTGGTGTTGTTTGCGGTGGCGTCGATCTTCATGCGCAACCAGGTGCGCCCGATCCGCCGGCTCGCCCGGGCTGCCGACCAGTTCGGCAAGGGCAGGGAACTCGAAGAGGACTACAAGGCCGAAGGCGCGCAGGAAGTGCGCCAGGCGGCGCACGCTTTCAATCGCATGTCAGAGCGCATTCGCCGGCAGATCCGTCAGCGCACGGACATGCTCTCGGGCGTCAGCCACGACCTGCGCACGCCGCTCACCCGCATGAAGCTGCAGCTTGCGATGCTCGGAGAGGACCAGGAAATCGACGAGCTGAAGTCGGACGTCAACGAGATGGAAAAGATGATCGAAGGCTACCTGACCTTCGCCC
>Ga0066187_1000216_pt1 | contig 22904 bp, 24 predicted proteins | sample WorMetexBAHAMAS1_FD_58706 | JGI IMG/M metagenome (GOLD analysis project Ga0066187, IMG submission 58706) | Marine gutless worms symbiont microbial communities from Max Planck institute for Marine Microbiology, Germany - Inanidrilus exumae... | ecosystem: Host-associated > Annelida > Digestive...
GCCCTTGCGGTCGGGGATCTCATCCAACGGCCCGAGAACCGTTCCGGGCGCCGGCGCCCGCGGCCGGGTGCGCCAGTAGGTCGGATCGCCGGTCATCGTCTGATCAGGCCGGCGCCAGAACGAAATCGTACGCCACCTTGTAAAATGGCGAGCGCACGTTGAACCGGCTTGCTTCTTCTTCCGAGTCGGTCAAGTCGAACGGTGTGACCAGCGTTTCCCGGACGCCGAAAACAGCGTCCTCATCGAGAAAGTCGTCGTTGGGATCGAACAGCTCGGTCACCAGCGGATGGTAGCCGCTCTTCTCGACCTTGAAGTGGAAATGCGCCGGCCGCCAGGGGTGCCGGCCGACCGCACGCAGGATATCGCCCACCGGCCCGTCGTTGGGCACCGTATAGGGCTTCGGCTTCACCGTGGTGACGCGATATTCGCCATTCGCGTTGGTGAACATTTTGCAACGCAGATTGGGACCGTCCAGCGCCGCATCCTGGGAGTCGTAGAGGCCGTTGTCCGCGTTCTGCCAGATATCCAGCAGCGCGCCTTCGATCGGCATGCCGTCGGTCGTCAGGACCCGCCCCGATAGGACCACGGGTTCGCCATTGTTGTCGCCGATCATATCGCCGCCGACCTCGAGCTGTTCGGCGCCATCGACGAAAAACGGTCCGAGGACGCTCGTTTCCGTGCCCTCTGAGTGGCTGTTCACGATGTCGACCAGCGACGAGATCCCCATGATGTCCGACATCAGGATGAATTCGTTGCGCTTGTCGTCGGAAATTTGGCCGGCCTGGAGCAGGAAGTCGATCGCGACCTCCCACTCCTCGTGCGTGAGGTTTGTTTCCCGCACCACTTCGTGCAGGTGGGTGATCAGGCTCGACAGGATTTCCTGCAAGCGCGGGTTCTCCGTCCGGGCAATCGAGTCGATGACCGCCGGGGTGATGTTCTCTCTCGTCAGTCTGAGCATTCTTGATGCCTCCCGAGATTTGGTCTGCGCTTTCTGAAGCTTAAGCGAACCAAACGTTTTGGCGCGGTCTCAAACCCGCTCGATGATCATGGCGATGCCCTGCCCCACCCCGATACACATGGTACACAGCGCATATCGCCCTCGGCGTCGCTGCAACTCATAGGTCGCCGTGGTCACCAGGCGGGCGCCGCTCATGCCGAGGGGATGCCCCAGGGCGATGGCGCCTCCGTTGGGATTGACGTGTTCGGCATCGTCCGGCAGGCCCAGGTCCCGGGTCACCGCGAGCGCCTGGCTGGCAAAGGCTTCGTTGAGCTCGATCACGTCCATGTCGCCGAGTTCGAGACCTGCCTTTTCCAGGACCCGGCGGCTGGCCGGGGCGGGACCGAATCCCATGATCCGCGGCGCCACGCCGGCGCAGGCCGTTGCGACGACCCGGGCCTTGGGCGTCAGCCCGTGCCGGGCGGCGGCTGTCTCGGAGGCCAGGATCAGTGCACAGGCGCCGTCATTGACGCCCGACGCGTTGCCGGCCGTGACCGAGCCGCCGTCGCGAAACGGCGCCTTCAGGCCGGCCAGCGTTTCCAGCGTCGTGTCGGGGCGCGGATGTTCGTCGGTATCAACCAGGACCGGCTCGCCACGGCGTTGCGGCACCGGCACCGGCACAATCTCTTCGGCCAGGCGCCCGGCCTCCTGGGCGGCCCTGGTTCGGGCTTGGGAGCGAAAAGCGAATGCATCCTGGTCGGCGCGGGTGACCTGGAAGTCCTCGGCCACGTTTTCCGCCGTTTCCGGCATGGAGTCGACGCCGTATTGCTGTTTCATCAGCCGGTTGACGAAGCGCCAGCCGATCGTTGTGTCTTCGATGCTGGCGGCCCGCGAGAACGGCTTGTCCGCCTTGGGAAGGACGAACGGCGCCCGGCTCATGCTCTCGACGCCGCCGGCGATCATGATGTCGGTCTCGCCTGATTTGATCGCGCGCGCCGCTATTGCGGTCGCATCCATGCCCGAACCACACAGCCGGTTGACCGTGCTGCCCGACACGGTCTCGGGCAGCCCCGCCAGCAGGAGCGACATGCGGGCCACGTTGCGATTGTCTTCCCCCGCCTGGTTGGCACAGCCGAAGACGACGTCCTCGACGGTGTCCCAGTCGACGCCCGTATTGCGGGCCATCAATGCCTTCAGCGGCACCGTGCCGAGATCGTCGGGCCGGATCGTCGACAAGCCGCCGCCATAGCGGCCGATTGGCGTGCGGACCGCGTCGCAGATGAAGGCGTGCGTCATTTGTCACCTTCCAGCAACGTCACCCGCCGCTGAACGGGGAAGAACTGGATGTCATAGCGCCGCGCAATCAGGCCCCACACGCCCTGAGGCGCAAACAGCATCACCAGGACGGCGATGGCCCCCATGATGACGAGATACCAGCTGCCCCAGTCGGCCAGGAGCTCGCGAAGCGCAAAGAAGATAATCGTGCCGATGATCGGCCCTTCGATGGTGCCGATGCCGCCGATCACCACGATGAAGATGACGCTCGCCGTCCAGTCGCCGAGTGAAAAACCGGCATCGGGCGAGATGCGCAGCTTCTGCAGGAAGATCAGCGCGCCGATGACGCCGGTTGCGGTGGCAGCCGCGATATAGACCGCGATCTTGGTCCGGAAGTTGTTGACGCCCAGGCTCTCGGACGCCGGTTCGGAATCGCGGATGGCGGTGAGCGCAAGGCCGTTTCTGGAACGCAGCAGCCAATAGACCAGGGCAACGGTGCCCACCGCGATGATCAGCGCCACCAGGTAACTCACTGTGTCCCTGGCAAAGGTCGAGCGGACGCCGAACAGCTCCTTAATGAACTCGATTCCCCAGGTGGACTTGGCGACGCCGCCAGGCAGGCTCATGCCCGAACCGCCTCCGAGGGCGCTGACCTGGGCAAAACCGAGGCGGTACACCTCCGCCGCTACCCAGGTGCCGATGGCGAAATAGGCGCCCCGCAGCCGGAACACGACGAATGCCGTGGGGATCGCGAAGACCGCCGCCACCAGGCCACTGAGAGGAATCGCCAGCAGCGGATTGATGCCCAGCGTGGTCGCCATGACGAACAGCGCATAGCCGCCCAACCCAACGAATGCCTGCTGTCCGATCGAAACCAGACCCGCATAGCCGGCAAGCAGGTTCCACATCTGGGCCAGGGCCAGGTAATAGGCGATCTCGACAATCGTGCGCATCTCGGCCCGCCCGCCCCAGACCGGCAGGGTGAATAGGAGTATCACCAGCAGGACGATGGCGATGCCGCCAAAACGGCTGGCCCGGGTGGAGCGCTGAACGGCGAATGCGGGAGCTGATTCCATGTCCTCGCCCTCCTCAGTCCACTGCCCGCGGGAACAGCCCGCGCGGCCGGAAAACCAGTATCAGCAGGAAGGCGATATGCCCGGCCAGGATCTGCCAGCCCGGATCGATCTTGGCGCCGATGCTTTGGGCGACCCCCAAAATGACGCCGCCGGCGAGCGTTCCCCACAAGCTGCCGAGACCGCCGATGATGACCGCTTCGAACGCATAGAGCAGCCGGGCCGGCCCGATGGTCGGGTCGATGTTGGTGCGAATTGCCAGGAAAACGCCGGCAACGGCCACCACCGAGAGCGCGATCGCCATGGCGAGTCCGAAGACGTGCCGGTTGTCGATCCCCATGAGGCGGGCCACGTCCTGGTCGTCGGAGGTCGCGCGAAACGCCCGGCCGAGTTCGGTCCGGTAGAACAGGATCTGAAGTCCGGCGATCACCACAAGCGCGGTGACGAAGATGATCAACGGAAAAACGCCGATCGCCATGGTCTCGCCCAGCGGGATGCTTGCGGTCTGCAGGGCGCCGGCCTGCAGCTTGCGGCTGTCGGCGGTGAAGATTTCCAACAGCAGGTTCTGGATGATGATGGAAAGCCCAAAGGTCACCAGCAGCGGCGGCAGGATGTCTTCACCCAGGGTGAAGTTGAGCAGACCGCGCTGCAATGCGTAGCCGACGACAAACATCACCGGGACGACGATTATCAGGCAGAGCAGCGGGTGCATGCCCAGACCCTCGACCACCGCAATGCCGATGAAGGCCGCCAGGATGATCAAGTCGCCGTGGGCGATGTTGACCAGCCGCATGACACCGAAAATGAGCGAAAGGCCGGTAGCGAACAGCGCGTACAGGCCGCCCAGCAAGATCCCCTGGACAAGTGTGTCAATCCATCCCGCCATGGCCATTCACATCCCGAAATAGGCAGACTTGATCTGCTCGTTGGTCAGGTTGGCGGGATCGCCTTCCAGCGATACCCGCCCCTCCTGGAAACAGTAAATGCGGTCCGACACCGCCAGCGCCTGGTTGATGTCCTGTTCCACGACCAGGACCGTCGTGCCTTCGTCGCGAATGCGCGGCACGGCCTCGTAGATGTCCTTGATGATGATCGGCGCGAGGCCAAGCGAGATCTCGTCGCACAGCAGCAGCCGTGGGTTCGACATCAGCGCACGGCCGATCGCGACCATCTGCTGCTGGCCGCCCGACAGCGCGGTGCCTGGATTGTTACGACGCTCCTTCAGGATCGGGAACATGCCGTAGATACGCTCCAGGGACCACGGACCGGTGCGACGGCCATAGTTGCCGATCAACAGGTTCTCCTCCACGGAGAGCGACGGAAACAGCTTGCGACCCTCCGGCACCAGCGCGATTCCCAGCTTGACGATGTCGTTGGCCGGCTTGTCGCCGATCGGCGAGCCGTCGAACTCCACGGCCTCTGCGTTCGAGGCTAGAAGCCCCGTCACGGCGCGCATGAAGGTCGTCTTGCCAGCCCCGTTGGAACCGATGACGGCGACGGTCTCGCCCTGCTCGATGGTCACATCGATCCCAAACAGGGCCTGGAAGTCACCGTAGAAAGCAGTCAGATCGTTGGTCCTGAGCAGGGTCATTCGCCGCTCACCCCCATGTAGATCTCCTGGACGGCCGGGCTGTTCATCACCCGCTCGGGTTCGCCCTCTTCGATTTTCTGTCCGAAATTGATGACGATGAGACGCCCCACCACCGCCAGCAGCGCATGCACCACATGCTCAATCCAGATGATCGACGTGCCGGCCTTGTGGATAGACTTGATCGTATCCACCAGGCTGACGCATTCGTGCTCGGTCAGGCCGCCGGCGATCTCGTCCAGCAGCAGGACCTTCGGCCGGGTGGCGAGCGCGCGTGCCAGTTCCAGCCGCTTGCGCTCCAAAAGGCTGAGCGACCCGGCAAGCACGTTTGCCTTGGGCAACAGGCCCGTCTCGTTCAGAACCGAGACGCAATCCTCGTAACAATCCGCTTCCGTGCGGTCCGAGCCGAACGTGGCGCCGACCAGGAGGTTTTCGAACACGGTCATGCCGGTGAAGGGATGCGGGATCTGGTAGGACCGCCCGATGCCGGCCTTGCAGCGGTCGTAGGGCGGCAGCGCGGTGATGTCGTCGTCGCCGTAATAGACCTTGCCCTCGTCGGGCTTTACGCCGCCGGCGATGAGATTGAACATCGTGCTCTTGCCGGCGCCGTTGGGACCGATCACGCCCAGCGCCTCGCCGGCATCCAGATGCATGGTGAGGTTGTCGGTGACCCTGAGCGAGCCGTAGTTCTTGGACACATTGTCCATGCGCAACAGCGCGGTCATCGGCGTATCTCCGGTTCCCGGTGGATCGGGGAAAGTGGGCCGGCGGCAGTAGTCGGCACCGCCGGCCCGGAACGCAGCCTAGGCGATTGCTTCCATAGCGCCGCCGGTCGGAATCGCTGGCGCCGTCTGGTTGTCGGTGATGACGAGGTCGTACTTGAAATCACCGCCAAGCCGCCATTGACCGCCGACCAGAGGTGTCTTGGAAACGTTCTTGACGGGACCCGAGCCCCAGGAAATGTCGCCGACGATCGACTGAACGTTGGTCGCCGTCAGCGCTGCCATGGTGGCCTCCGGATCGCCGACCTCTTCCGACCGCTTCATCACGTCGACGGCCACTTCGAACAGCGCATGCACGAAACCGATCGGCTGAGTCCACTGCTTGCCGGTGGATTGCTGATAGCTGTTCGCCAGATCCGCTGACGATTCTCCGGTGAGCGACGAGCTGAACGGATGGTTCGGGCTCCACCACACCTCGGAGCTGAGATTGTGGCCGGCCTCCCCCAGCGCTTCGACGGCAACCGGGAACAGCAACGCCTTGCCGACCGAGGCCGCCTTTGGCGTGAAGCCCTGCTGTTTGGCCTGGGTCCAGAAGGTGGTCCAGTCGGGCGGAATAACGACGCCGGTGACGATTTCCGCATCAGCCGCCTTGAACGCGTTGATCTGGGCTGAGAAGTCGTCGCTGAGGTTCTGATACCGGCCCGGATCGGTGAGCGTATAGCCGTTCTTTGCCAGGACCGGCGGGAAGCCCAGATTGGGATCGCCCCAAGCATTGCCGTCGCCGTCATTGGGGAACAGGCCGCCCACCGACTTGTTGGTGTCCAGCTGGCCCCACATGTTGAGGAAGACGGCGATGACATCCTCCAGGCCCCAGAAGAAGTGGTACGTCCACTCGAATCCCTCCGCCGGGTCGCCGCCACGGGTGAAGAACCAGGGTTGCCACGGGGCGACCGTGGAAATGCAGGGGATCTCGTTTACCTCACACTGATCGGACACGGGATTGGTGGTCTCCGGCGTGGAGGCGACCAGCATGATGTCCACCTCGTCCGACAGGATAAGGTCGGAGGCGACCTCGGCCGCGCGGTTCGGGTTGGACTGGCTGTCCTTGACCAGGATCTCCACGGGATGGGTCTCGCCGCCAACCGTGATTCCATCGCCCAGCGCCTTGACGACGTTGGATATGACAAAATCGTCGGCTTCGGCAAACGGCGCCAGCGGGCCCGTCTGGGGGCTGACATAGCCGAACTTGATCGTGTGGCCGCTGGAGATCGCCGGCATTGGAAAGGCGCTGGAAAGGGCTGCCGCCCCGGCCCCGAGCCCGGCCGCCCTGACGAATTTCCGCCTTGTGATGCCGGGCGTTTCGCTACGCTGTTTTTTTGTTTTCCTGACCGTCATTGTTACCTCCCTTGGTCGGTCGTTTGTCTCAGGCCGCCGGCCGACGTCCATGATAGGCGTCTTCCAGCAATTGGCGCACCGCCTCCTTGGTGACGGGGCGCGGGTTGTAATAGGGATTGAGGGTGGCGAGATCCGCCGCCTTGTCCAGGTCGTCGGCCGTCATGCCGATATCCTTGAGCGCCGTTTTGGCGCCGATAGAAACGGCGAGATCGTAAAGGCCGCCGGGCGCATCATCGGTCCCCAGCGCCCGGCCGATCCGACCCATGGCGTCGGACGCAGCCTCGCGGTTGTAGTTTGCCGCGTGGGGGATGATGACCGTGTGCACGTCTGCGTGCGGCAGGTTAAAGCTGCCGCCCAGCGTGTGACAGAGCTTGTGATGGATGGCCATGCCGACCGCCCCCAGCGACGCGCCCGCCAGCCAGGCACCGTAAAGCGCGGATGCCCGCGCGTCGCGGTCGTCAGGCTTGTCGACGATCACAGGTAGCGCCTGGGCCAGGGCACGAATGCCCTCTTCTGCCATCAGGGACGTAATGGGGTTGGCCGTTTCCGAGTACAGGGCTTCGACGCAATGGGCGATCGCGTTCATGCCACTGGGCGCGGCGATGAAGGGTGGCAGCGTCAGACTCAACGTCGGGTCGTAAACAACTGTTTTCGGGAGAACTTTTTCGTCCCGCCCTGTGCGTTTGACGCCGTCCTCGGTGAGGCCCCAGATCGGCGTCATCTCCGAACCGGCATAGGTCGTGGGCACGGCAATGATCGGCAGGCCGCTTTCGAGCGCGATCGCCTTGCCCAGCCCGATGGTCGACCCGCCGCCGACGGCGACACAGCAATCGGCGCCGCGGGCCGTGGCTTCTTCGCGCGCCGCCGCCGCGCTTTCGATCGGAACATGCATGACGGCGCCGTCATAGGTCCCCGCCGACCGGTCTCCCAGCCGGCTCGAAACGTCCTCGGCCTGGTCCTGTTGCTGCGGTGTGCACAGGACCAGCGCCCGCCGGCAGCCGAGGTGATCGACTTCGTCCGGCAGCCGGTCAAGCGTGCCGTAGCCAAAAACCACACGGCTCGGAAGCGCCTGATAGATGAAGTCCATCATAAGCTGGCCTCCTCAGCCATTCACCGCATGGGCGTTGGCCGTGCGCACTTGCAGGTCGCGCAGCGCCGCCAACTCGGCTTCTGTCGGCGGCGAGGTTTCCGCCAGATCGTCGGCTATTTTCAGATCCCACCCGGTCTCGTCCCGCGCCTGATCGGCCGTGACGCCCGGGTGCAGCGACGTCAGGGTGAATTCACGCGTTCTGTCGTCGGGCATCAGGATGCCCAGGTCTGTGATGATGCAGGTCGGCCCCTTCCCCGGGACTCCGAACCGGTCGCGGCTGTCGCCGCCTTCGTAAAAACCGATGGAGGTGATGAAATCGAGCCGCTCGACGAACGCGCGCTTCGACTGGCGCAGCATGACGAAAACCTCCCCGGACGAGGTTGCGATCTCCGGCGCTCCGCCCGAGCCCGGCAGCCTGACCTTGGGATGAGCATAATCGCCGCCGATGACCGTGGTGTTGATGTTGCCGAAGCGGTCGATCTGGGCGGCACCCAGAAATCCCACATCGATCCGCCCGCCCTGCAGCCAATAGCGGAACATTTCGGGCACCGAAACGACCGTCCGCGCCGTTTCCGCCAACTCGCCGTCGCCGATCGACAGCGGCAACACGTCCGGCTTGGTACCGATGGTGCCGCTTTCGTAGATCAGCACCACGTCCGGCGCATGGGTCAATCTTGCCAGATTTGCCGCAGCCGACGGCAGCCCGATACCGACAAAACAGACGGAATCGTTGCGCAACTTCCGCGCGGCCGCCACGGTCATCATCTCGTCGCGGGTGAACTGAAACTCAGACAAGGCAGTCCTCCTTCATCCGCGTCCAGGTACCGGCCCAATCCGGCACGTCCAGGATGTATTTCTGCATCCAGGACCGGAAGACCTCGCGGTCGCGCGCAATCGGGTCCCAGGCCTTGTAGAAGGCGTTGTGCCGTTTGTAGTAGCCGTGCGCATAGGACGGATGCGCGCCGCCGGGAACCTCAGCGATCGCCGTCACCGTCCAGCGCGGCAGCACAACCGAATTGGGTTTGGCCGTATCCAGCTCGTCGACAATCTCTTCGACCGTCACGATGGCGCGTTTGGCGGCGAGGACCGCTTCCTTTTGCACACCGACGATGCCCGACAGATGCACATTGCCCTTGCGGTCCGCACGCTGGGCGTGAATGACCGCGACGTCGGGCCTGATGGCCGGCACGGCGGCGAATTCCTCCCCGGTAAACGGACAGGTGACGCGTTTGATGTTGTCGTTCACACGGTCATGGTCGGTGCCGAGATAACCACGAAAGACCGCGAACGGCATGCCGGATGCGCCGGCCTCGTAGGCGTTGGCCAGAGCGGCATGGCTGTGCTCCTCGATCTCGATCCGGTGCGGCCAGTCGCGCTCGATCGCGTCGCGCAGCCGGTGCAGCGAGCCGACGCCCGGATTGCCGCCCCACGAGAAGATCAGCTTTTTGACGGCGCCCATGCCGATCAACTGGTCGTAGATCAGGTCCGGCGTCATCCGAACAATCGTCAGGTCTTTCTTGCCCTGGCGGATGACCTCATGGCCGGCCGCAAAGGGGATCAGATGGGTGAACCCCTCGAAGGCGACGGTGTCCCCGTCGCGAATGTGGGTTGCGACCGCTTCCTGCAGGGTGACGATCTCTGCCATGGCGTGTCGGTCCTCAGCGCGGATAGTAGGGCGGGATGTTGGCGTCGACATTCACCCAGACGGACTTCGGCTCGGTGTATTCGCGCATCACCTCGAAGCCCATCTCTCGGCCGTAGCCGGACATTCCGACACCGCCAAAGGGGGACCCGGGGTTCACCCGCTTGTAACAGTTGATCCAGACCATGCCCGAATGCATTTGCCCGGCAACCTTGTGGGCGCGGGGCAGGTTGCTGGTCCACAGGCCGCCGCCCAGGCCGTACTGGGTGCCGTTGGCAATCGCGAGCACCTCCGCGTCGTCCTTGAACGTGGTCACCGAGACGAACGGCCCGAACACCTCCTCCTGGCACACCCGGTCGTCGGGCTGCGCCCGGACGACGGTCGGCTCCACATAGCAGCCGTCCTGAAGGTCAGGATCGTCCGGCACCTTGCCGCCTGTTAGGATCTCTCCGCCCTCCTGATGGGCGATCTGGCAATAGGACAGGACCCGGTCCTGGTGCAGCCGTGACGTCAGCGGCCCCATTTCCGTCTCGGGGTCGACCGGATTGCCCAGGCGTATGGACTTCGCCAGCGCGATGAAACCATCGAGGAACTCGTCGGCGATGCGTTCGTGCAGGATCAGCCGCGACCCTGCGATGCAAGCCTGCCCCTGATTGTGGAAGATGGCGAAGGCGCTGCCGCCGATCGCCGCCTTGAGGTTGGCGTCGTCGAAGACGATGTTGGCGCCCTTGCCACCCAGCTCAAGCTGGACCTTCTTGACGTTGCCCGAGGAGGCCTGGACGATCTTCTGTCCCACCGCGGTAGAGCCGGTGAAGGCGATCTTGCCGACATCCAGATGTTCGGCCAGGCGCTGTCCGGCAGTCTGGCCGTAACCCGGCACGATGTTGACGACGCCTTCGGGAAAGCCGACCTCGGCCATCAGTTCGGCGATCCTAAGCGTGCTGAGCGGGGTGATTTCCGACGGTTTCAGGACGACGCAATTTCCGGCGGCGAGCGCCGGGCCCATCTTCCAGCTGGTAAACATCAGCGGGAAATTCCACGGCACCACCTGCCCCACCACACCGATCGGCTGGCGCACGACGTAGTTCAGGAAGCCTTCCTCAACGGGAACCACCGTGCCTTCCAGCTTGTCGGCCATGCCGCCGAAATACCGGAACGTGACGGCCGTGCGCGGGACGTCCAGGATCTGCGTATCGCGGAACGGATGACCGGTGTCCATCGCTTCCAGACGGCCGAGCGCCTCCTTTTCCTCTTCGATCCGATCGGCGAGCTTCAACAGCAGGCGGCCCCGCTCGGCAGCGGCCATGGACGACCACTTCGGGAAAGCCTCCTTGGCCGCGGCGACGGCCTTGTCCACGTCGGCCGCCTTTGCCTCGGCAATGTCCGTCAGTTTTGAGTTGTCGTGCGGATTGAGCACTTCGATCGTCGCGCCGTCCTCCGCGTCGACGAACGCGCCGCCGATGAAAAGCTTGTTCTGCATGGTCGGGTTGCCTCCGCTGTCACTGCCGAATTGCATTCAGTTCGTTTCTTCTTGAACCCGTTTCCCGTCGGGGCGACTGCGGCCCCGACGGAAAACGGCCGGGCTCAGAACTGAACCGGCGTGACCGGTGCCTTGCCTTCCTGGATGAGAGCCGGGATCTTCGGCGATCCGTTCTCCCACACCAGCAGCATGGAACGTTTGGTGGAGAAGCCCTGGTGGCGGATATCCGCAGGCATGCAGGACACGTCGCCCGCCTTCATGGTCACCGTGGCACGATCTCGCCCGGTGTCCTTGTGTTTGATGGTCCAGATGATCTCGTCGGAAAGCTGCACGAACCATTCGACACGATCATTGCCGTGCTCCACCGGCAGGATGAACTCCTCCGACGTCGGGCAGAACAGGCTCTCCCGCAGTACCGAACAAACCGACGGATTCCAGGTAACGTCCGAACGCGACAGATAACCGAACAGGTTGAAGGCCGAGACCTCGTTCTCGAAACCGGGCTCGGGGTAAACCTCCGGCTGGTCCTGCGGCACATCACCGAACATCCGGTTGACGGGAAAACCGCTATCGTCGGTGCGGATGGGCGTGTCGCCGGGCAGACCGACCATACGTTTGGCGGTCACGCGTTTGCGGGTGACGGCGCCTTCGTTGTAGCCGTTTTTGGTGCCCCAAGGCGCGCCCGTTTCCATCGGCGCGGCGAAAGGGTCGTACCCTTCGTTGGTCCAGTCCTGAATCATCTCCTTGAAGATCGCCATCAGGTCGTCCGACTTGAAGCGTTCCAGATGATCCCGGCCGACAGCGGTGAATGCCTCGTTCATGGAACCGGCGAACATGTCCACTTCGCCGTAGTGGTTCGTGGTGCCAAACACGTTGTCGAAGTTAACGGTTCCATAGAAAAAGCCCCAGGCAACGTCACGCATCAAAGCCCGCAGGAAAACGTCGATGGCGAGCTGGTGGCGTCCGGTTGGCCAGGTGATGTGGGCAAAATATTCATCGCGGGTGAATCCGAAGGAGCCCGCCTTGAAGCTCTTGTAGCCGGTCCGATTGTTGACCGGATAGACCTCGAATTCGGATTGCAAGGCAGTCTGAGCAGTCATCGTGTTCATGTCCCTGTTGATCGGTTGATTGGGGCCTGAATTCGGGTTCAGAGCCTGCTATTCGGTCTGGCAGATCTCTGCCCACTTGTGGACAGTGACCTGACCATCAATGGTCTGGATCATCAGCGTCGACGGCGTGCCGGTTTCAAAACGATAGGCCGATCCCACGGGCAGCAAGGCCATGTGACCCCGGCGAAGCACGATCCGCCCCATCTTGCGGCATTCCGGCAGCCCTTCGAGCTGGTTGGCCCCCTCGCTCTCGGGGTCCACAACGCCATCCGGATCGTCCAGCTTGACCAGGTGGACTTCCACCTCATGGTCCATGCAGGTGACGAACTCGTCATGCGCGGTCGCGTACCAGGGCGAAACGCCTTCGGCGCGGGCCGCTTCAATCACGTATTCGAAGTTCTTGGCGACCGCGATCCGTTCATACGGTGCGGAGGTGGCCGCGACCTCGAAGAGGTTCGAAAAGACGTAATTCTTCGGGTCGTCGTCGACGATCTGGACGCCGCCCTTGGTATAGTCATCGATGCTTCCGAAGACAGTCGTGTAGTCGGTCACCGGTCCCTCCGTTGGTTTGCCTCCGGCCTGTTCTCAGTGCGTCCGGAGCGTCCTCGTGAAAAATCAGTTGTTCGATATGCGAACTTATGTTCTTATGTCGAACAAATACTGCAGTAGCCGTTAACGAATGTCAACCACGTTTTGCGCGACCTGGTCGGAAGGAGGCCGAAAACACCATGATCGAGACGGGATCCGACACCCCCTTCATCGGCCATACGCCCGGGCCTACGCCAAACAAGGAATTCGTCAACTCGCTGGCCAAGGGCCTGGCCGTCATTCGCGCGTTTGGTCGGGAGACGCCCGAGATGACCCTGAGCGAGGTGGCCGCACAAACCGGACTGACGCGGGCCGCCGCCCGACGCTTTCTCAGGACGTTGGAAGAACTGGGCTATGCCTATTCCGATGGCCGACGTTTCGGCCTGACGCCGAAGGTGCTGGATCTGGGGTTTTCCTATCTGAGCTCCATGGACATCTGGGACATCGCCCTGCCCTTCATGGAAGAGGTCAGCGAAAAGATCCGGGAAAGCTGCTCGGCGTCGGTACTGGATGGTTGCGCTATCGTCTACGTCGCTCGGGTGCCGACAAAACGGATCATGTCCGTCGCGCTGAACCTGGGCGCCCGCCTGCCGGCATTCGCAACCTCGATGGGCCGCGTCCTGCTGGCCGCCATGTCCGACGACGAGGTGAAAGAACTCCTTAAGACGTGCGACCGGCAACCCTTGACGCCACGCACGGAGACCGACCTGGAGACGCTTGTGAAGTTGATCGCCCAGACCCGCATTGACGGCTACGCGCTGGTGGACCAGGAGCTCGAGGAGGGGTTGTGTTCCGTTTCGGTGCCGCTGTTGAACAAGGCGGGCTACACGATCGCGGCGCTTAACGTCAGCGGTCACGCCAGTCGTACGACGCCCGAGGAAATGATCGAGACCTATCTGCCGGTGTTGCTGAACGCGCGGGACAACATCGCCCGGGCGATCGTGTGAGTCCGTCCCTGTCGCCGGGCGCGGGCCTGGAAATCAATCCTTGATCTGGAAGCTTTCCGCCCGTCGGACCGCGGCCTGGAATCGGTCTTCGAACTTCTCCATGTTCCGTTTCGGCTCCTTGTAGTAGGCCGTCATTTTGACAAGCGTGAGGAAGGCGTTGTTGACGAACTGCCCGAGCGGTCGCATGGGCCGGGTGAATTGCATCAACAGCACCACCCGATCCTCGGGCGTGTCGTTCCACACCTCGTGGTCCAGGCTGTCGTCGAAGACGATGGTCTTGCCCCGTTCCCAGTGATGAATCTCATCCTCGACCCGGATCCGGCACTTCTCATTATCGGTCGGGACGATCAGGCCCAAATGACAGGTGAGAATTCCGCGGGTGACGCCGCGATGGGCCGGAATATGGTAGTTCGGCGTGATCATCGAGAACCAGGCCGTCTGCAGTTCGGGGATCTGTTCCAGCACCCGTGTCGTTTGCGGACAGAGGGAGCAGTTTTTCTCCATCTTCTTCTTGAAACCGAACAGAACGAAAGTCTTCCAGTTGTCGCCGGTTGAGATCCGGTACTGGTCCGGTGACACCTCGTGGAAGGACGGGATCGCTTCGCGGCCTTTCATCACCTCGACCAACTCGTCGCGAATCGGCTCCCAGTTCTCTTCCAGGATATTCGTGAAACCGAAGTGCGTCTTGTCGAAGAACGGCGTGTCGCCCACCAGCGACTGGCGAGCGAAAAAGTCGGACAGCCAGCGCGTCAGCCGCTTGCCGAGGCGCTTGACCTTCTTCCGGCGATAGGCCTTGAAGCGGTCTTTCGCGGTGAGGGTTTGATCTGCGCTGCTCACACCAGCAATCCCATCATGCATTGTTGCCCTGGCGCCGGGCGTCAGCGCGTGGTCGCCTCGCGCAGCTTCTCATCCCAGGCCGCCACGTTGCGCTTGGCCTCTTGGATGAACGGGCTGTGGCGCAGCGCCCCCATGAACGCGCCGGCAACCAGTGAGCCCGGAAACTTGAGCGGCCGGGCAAACTGGACCAGCAGCACCACCCGTTCTTCATCGGTTTCGTTCCAGACTTCGTGTTTGTAGGTGTCGTCGAACACCATCGTCTTGCCTTCGGTCCACAGCAGGGTCTGATCGTGGACTTGGATCCAGCATTTCTCCCGTTCCTTAGGCACCGACAAACCCAGATGGCAGGTCATCATGCCTTTGGTGACGCCCTTGTGCCGGGGGATCCCCGAGTGCGGCGCCAGAATCGAGAACAGGGCGGACTTCAATCCGGGAACCTGTTCGACCACACGCGTGGTTTCGGGACACCGGGCGCAATTGGCGTCCACGCGATAGCCGTAGCCCCACAGGAAATAGGATTTCCACGAATCATCGTTGGCGATCCGCCGGTGGTCGGGAGAAATCTCGTGCAAGGGCGGCAGGACATCGCGGTGCTTGAGGATGGCCATCGCTTCGTCGCGAATGGCTTCCCAGTTGTCTTCCAGCAGCCGGGTCCACGGAAAGAGCTCCACATCGGACACGGGCACGTCCGGCACCAGCGAAGACTTGGATACCAGGTTATTGACGATCGGCCGCAATTTGCGGCCGGTCCTGACGATGAAGGCGCGTTTCCGGTCGGCGAAGGTGGAGGCGTAGGCCTCGGGTCTTTTCAGTTCGTCGGTCATCAGTTTTCCACCGCCTCCCCTTCTCACCCTGAAGAGGCCGGGCATCCTTGATTTGTGTCAATCATTTGCCCCCGGATCGGACGACCGCGATTATCGTGACTGAAGTCGGGGAATTCAATCTCGGATAACGCTACTCGGCGGCGGCGGCAACCCCATTCAGCAGATCCTGAAACGCCCGGGCTTGGGAAACGCTTTGTTCCAGTCCGGCCCAGTAGCGCTCGCGGATCTCCAGCATCAGGACCGCCCCGGCCTGGATCGGCAATCCAGGCAAGGTCTCCGACCACGGCATGTCACCCCAGCCGACAGGCATGTGAAGGTCGCCGAGCCCAAAGACCAGCTTGTCCTCGCCGGTGACCATCCGGGCCGTGCAGGGCTCGCCGAAGGAATCATGGACATGCAGGTGGCGGACTTGCGGTGCGAAGGTCCGGATGCTTTCGGCGTAATCCATGCCGCAGAAGCGGGTCATGATCCGCGCGTGGCTGAAGTCCAGCGTGCCGCCGACGGACGGATGAGCCAGCGCGGCCAGTTCCTGGCCCAGGCGCACGGGATCGGCGGTATGCCAATCGCCCGATTCCACGAAGATATTCTCCACGGCCAGCGTCACTCCGCGCTTCTGGGCGTGATCACCCATCTCTTCCAGCGCTTTCCGCTGATGGGCGTATTGCCGTTCGAGGTGTGCAGCGCTGGCGGCCGGTACAATTCCCGTATGCAGGACCATGACGCTCGCTTCCAGATCCGCGCAGGCATCGATAACCCCGCGGCAGACACGCCGGTGCAGGTCTGGATGATCGAGGTCCATGAAGTTTATCGAGAGCGGCGCGTGGACGGTGACGCCCAGCTTCCGACGCCGACAAATGTCACCCATCTTACGTATCCGGTCGGGAACCGCGCGCCCTCCGATGACCACGTCATAGGCGGCGATCGAGAGTTCCACAAAGTCGACGCCCAGTTCTTCGAACCAGGCAAGCGGCCGATCCAGTTCGTCGAGGTCCGGAGATCCACCCATGGTGCTCGATCCGATGCCGGCGACGGTCTGCTGTGTCATTGGAATTTTTCCTTGCGGTGAACGGAGGCTGCCTCGCGCAAATCGACTGTCGGCGAAAGGGTTGAACCTCGTGTTGAAACGGGACTGATCGGGGTGATCAACGCGATGAAGCGCGACACCGATTCTTCCAACGGGCCGCTATTGTCTATCGGGTGGACGTCCGTCCCTTCCGGTGCGCACAGGCTCGCCCGTTTCAGACGAGCGCGGATCTGTCCGGCTGATTCGCGCTGGCGCTGGGCCAAACGCTCCTCGAGCACGGAGGGGCTTGCGGTGACGTGAATGACGCGCACCCTGATAAAACCGGTCCTGGCCGCCTCGACAACCGAGCGGGACACGTTCGCGACCACGGTGCGACCCAGGGCGAGGTCCAGCCTTATCGATTCCGGGACCCCGTAATGCAAACCATGCGCCTGCCAACTCAGCGCAAAAAGGTTCGATGCCTTCAGCGCTTCGAATTCCGACATGGTGAGCGGCTGGTGGTCTTCCCCGCCGGCATCGGCCGGTCGGGTGATGTATCGCCTCGGAAAGGCAACAGACTGCTGACCCAAGAGTCGTGCCCGCGCTGCGGCGATCAGGGTGTCTTTGCCGGCACCGCTGGGGCCGACGACCAGGGCGAACAGTCCCGGGCCCTCACTGCGTTGGCGGATGCTCTCTAGCACACTGCTCCGCAATCCGTTGGAAATGCGCCAGATCGGGTGTCTTGCGTTCGGGATCCTTGGCCGCGTCGTCCCAGCGCCGCAACAAGACAGCATCCGGGCCGTATTCGGATTTGATGAACGCGTCGGCCTCGCTGCCGTCGAGCGGGCCGCCCTGGAGTTCAAGACTGCGCACCGACGCCGTCGACAGGCCGTCAAAGTAGGTTTCCTCGACGGCGCAAAGGAACCGCTTCGCCGGCACGTGCAGCCTGACCGGTTCGGTCACGTCCGGACCGAACCAGCGCGACAGGAACCCGGCGCCCATTTCTTCGTGATGCCGGTCGATGCCCTGACACGGTGCTGTTTCGGACTTCCTGTCTATCAGATGGCCGATATCGTGGAACAACGCGGCGGTGATCAAGGCGGGCGAAGCGCCGGCCCTTTCCGCCTCGTCTGCGCACTGCATCGCATGCTGCAGCTGTGTGACCCGCTCGCCGCCGTACCAGGGCGTTCCCTTAGCAACCAACAGGTCAAAGAGCTCGTCGATCGTGTTCATGTTTGCTCGCTTCCGCACGTGGTTTTAGGTCCACGGTCCCTGAGGTCATTTATATCTTACAGGATGGTGATGACGCTATTTTGAACACGCAGAGAAGACTGCGCTGATTTCGGTATGGGAACTCCCACCGCACATATTCGCGCAATCATCGTCCTTCCCGTCGGCAACGAAATCAAAGCGCTACGCCTAACAAAGCTCTGCGACCAGGCCGCCGATAGCCGCTCTTCGTAAAAGGATGACCAAACGGTCACACCTCGGTAACAGCCCCTAACAATAGTGCGGGCATTAATCCTCACCGAAAAAACACGCGACTGACATTGGCCGAAAGGGCGCGACGACTGGCATAGAAAGTTGTCTATTTGTCTAGACTAATGTGGAGGTTTGACTCGTGCTTGTTCTGAACTCGGTGTCCAAGCACTACGGTGCCGTCGGCGCCGTTAGCAATGTAAGTCTTCGGATCGAACACGGTCAGATGGTAGGGGTAATCGGTCGGTCCGGTGCCGGTAAATCGACCCTGCTTCGGCTGGTGAACCGCCTCATCGACCCAAGCGACGGGCGAATCCGCTTCGGCGATAGTGACATAACGGGTTTGCGTGGGCGGGCCCTGCGCGAATGGCGGGCCCAATGCGCCATGATCTTCCAGCAATTCAACCTGGTAAACCGTTTGGACGTCCTGACAAACGTATTGGTGGGGCGGCTCGGCTACAAGAGCACCCTTCCCACGCTTGCAAAGCATTTCAACACCGAGGAACGCAGCCACGCCATTCGCGCGCTGCACCGACTTGACCTGTTGCCTCAAGCGCTGCAGCGGGCGGATACGCTGTCCGGTGGACAGCAGCAGCGGGTGGCGATTGCCCGGGCCCTGGTTCAGGCACCGACCGTGATTCTGGCAGACGAGCCGATCGCCTCCTTGGATCCCGGCAATGCCCGACGGGTCATGGACGCACTGAAGACGATCAATCGCGAAGACGGCATTCCGGTCATCTGTAACCTGCACCACCTAGAAACCGCGCGGGAATATTGCGACCGCATTATCGGTATGGCGAAAGGTGCAATCGTGTTCGACGGCGCTCCCGACACACTGTCCGCCGCGGATGCCCGCGCCATCTACGACGTCGAGCAAGACGTCGATCAATGGGGAAGCGACCTCGGCAAACCTGCCCCGTCGCGAGCCAGAGACGGCGATCGGGTTCCTGCCGTCGCCTGAGACACTCGATCAAATAACGACCCAATCGACCAAACGGAGGGATAGACCGATGCCCGTTACCAGAAGAACACTTCTAACGGCGGCCGTCGCGCTAGCGGCGGTGGCGATCAGTGGTGCAACCCAGGCCGGCGATTGGCAGGCCAAGCATCCCAAACTCACGCTCGGCGTGATTACCTCTGAAAACGAAGCCGATCGGATCGCCCGCTACAAACCGGTTCGCGCCTATCTCGAAAAAGAACTGGGTGTCGAGATCAAGTGGCGCACGGCAACCGATTATGCCGGTGTGATAGAGGGCTTGAAAGCCGGCAAGATCGAAATCGCCCGTTTTGGTCCTGCCTCCTATGCAAAGGCCTGGATGGTCATGAACGGCAAGGTGGATCCACTTGTCGGCGAGTTGGATAACAGCGGAGATTTCGGATACCACGCTGTCATCGTCGTCAAGGCTGACAGCCCTTACAAGTCGATTGACGATCTGCGCGGCAAGAAGCTGGCCTTCGCCGATCCCAACTCCACGTCGGGCCATCAGGCGCCGCGCTATTTCCTGACGGAAGCCGGCTACGATCCGGACACCTTCTTCAGCGAAACCGGGTTTTCCGGCAGCCACGAGAACAGCGTCATCGCCCTCTTGAACGGCACTTTCGACGCGGCGGCAACCTGGTGGCGCAGCGAGGAGCGCTCTAATCCGCAACGCATGGCAAGCAAAGGGATGATCAAGGACGGCTCTTGGCGGGTCATCTGGACATCGCCGAAGCTGCCGTCCAGCCCATGGGCCATGGGCACCACGATGCCGGAGGACATGCGCGCCGAGGTCACGGACGTTCTGATGAACATGAAGGACAAGGATCCTGCAGCCTGGCAGGCACTGACGGACGGTAAGGCCAGCGGGTACAAAAGGGTGACCCACAAGGACTACGAACCGATCGTGCGGATGATCAAGGCCAACCAGAAAAAGCGACGCGGAAGCTGATCAGACCTGTCGCCGGCGGCCACCCGCCCTGGCCGCCGGCATCCTTTTGCAAGATTCTTCCGCAGTCGAATGGCCAACACACAAGAAAAGCAAGTAGTGGCAGCCGACCCGTTGACGGCCTTCGAGGTTGCCTGGCTGGAATTGCAGCACACCAAGCGTCTGCGCACGCTGGCGGGCGGCGCCGTCTTCGCAACCGCCTTCCTGGCGTCCGCATATATCGGCGAGGCTGATCCCCGTGTTCTCCTGGATGGCCTGCCAGACCTTCTCAACTATTTGAGTGACATCACGCCGACCATCCGCGCGGAGCATATCGTGGAGGATGTTACGGAGTGGTATTGGGGCCTCGGCAGCTGGCTCGGTTTGCTTTTGGATACGGTGTTGATCGCGTTTCTGGGCACGTTGCTGGGCACCATCGGTGCGTTCGCGCTCTGTTTCCCCGCGTCCCACAATCTGATGCGGGCCTATTCGGTCTATTTCGTTTCGAGGCGGATTGCCGAGATTGCCAGGGCGGTGCCCGAACTTGTCTACGCCATGATCTTTGTTTTCGCCTTTGGTCTGGGTCCTTTTGCCGGTGTGCTGGCAATCGCGATCCATACCGCCGGTGCGCTGGGTAAGCTGTTCGCCGAGGTCAATGAGAACGTCGACCAGAAACCCGTCGAAGGGGTCTACGCAGCCGGCGCCAATTGGTTCCAGATGATCCGCTACGCGGTCTTGCCCCAGGTCCTGCCCAACTATGCCAGCTACACGCTTCTGCGTTTCGAGATCAACGTCCGAGGTGCGGCCGTCATCGGTTTCGTGGGCGCTGGCGGCATAGGACAGGAGCTGATGTTCGTCATCCGCCAGTTCATCTATGCCGACATCAGCGCCATCGTAGTGCTGATCATCCTGACCGTTTCAATCATCGATATCTCCTGCGAGCGCGTGCGGCACCACCTGATCGGACGGGAGAGCATGCTGTGAGTCTCACCGAGGGTTCGGACTTCCAGCGTTCAAGCGATGCGCTTCAAGCGGCATTCCCGCACCTTTATCGGCATTCACGGAAGGCACGAATCCGTCGGGCCCTGGGATCGGGCCTGTTTGCGGCACTCACCGTTTATGCACTTCACGAAACCGGTTTTTTCAGTTTCCAGAAAATCTGGCAGGGCCTCGGAAAGCTCGGGAACGTATTCGCCTTCATGTTTCCGCCGGCCCACAATGGTTACTTCTGGGAATTCTTTGGCGGCATCCTGGAAACGCTGTCCATGGCTTTCCTGGGTACGCTGGGCGCAGCATTGTTCGCAATCCCGTTGGGATTCCTGGCGGCGAAGAATGTCATCCCCAACTGGCTTTTCCATTTTGGCCTTCGGCGGATGTTCGACGGCATCCGTGGTGTCGATCAGCTGATCTGGGCGCTTGTCTTCATCAATGTGGTCGGGCTGGGGCCGTTCGCCGGAATTTTGGCGATCATGGTCGCAGACACGGGCACGCTGGCAAAGCTCTTCTCAGAAGCGATCGAGAACATCGACGGCCGCCAGGTGGAAGGGGTCCGGGCCACCGGCGCCAATCGGGTCCAGACGATCCGGTTCGGCATGCTGCCGCAGGTGCTGCCCGTCGTGATCAGCCAGACGCTTTATTATTTCGAGTCCAACACCCGCTCGGCCACGATCCTCGGTATCGTCGGTGCCGGCGGTATCGGACTGCAACTGTCCGATCGGATCCGGGTCAATAACTGGGATGAGGCCGCCTTCATCATTCTGATGATTCTCGTCACGGTTTCGATCATCGACGTCTTGTCCAGGCACCTGCGCGAGCGGTTCATCGGCCGCGCGGAATACCGACCGTGAGGACCGGTCCTTGCACAAACCCCTGATGGATTCGTCCGGGCGCCTGGAAAAGACGCTCGGGCCTACCCCGTTCATCCATGAAACGGCCCGGATCCTGCCCGACTGCGTCCTGGGCTCTTACACTGACATCGGCGCCAGGACGGTCATGCGCAATGCGAGCCTTGGCGACTACAGCTATGTGGTCAACGACTGCAATATTGCCAACACGACGATCGGAAAGTTCTGCTCGATCGCGTCGTTCGTGCGCATCAATCCCGGAAACCATCCAACATGGCGCGCATCGCAACACCACTTCACCTACCGATCGCGGCAGTATGACCTCGCCGACAACGACGACGACACGTTCTTCGACTGGCGGTGCGACCACCCGGTGGCCCTTCAGCATGATATCTGGATCGGGCACGGCGCCACCATTCTGCCGGGACGAACGGTGGGGGCCGGCGCCGTGATCGGGGCCGGCGCGGTGGTGACGAAGGATGTTGATCCTTACACAGTGGTTGCCGGCGTGCCGGCCCGCACGCTGCGACGCCGATTCGACCCGGGCGTGGCCGACCGGTTGCTGGAGATTGGTTGGTGGGAATGGCCGCACGAAAGACTGCGGGCCGCGCTTGGCGATTTCCGGCGCCTGCCGGTCGAGGCTTTCATTGAGAAATACCGCCCGTCGGCGTGATCAATCATGGCCCTGCAGGGCCACCCTGTGCAACAGCGTGAACGCGGTGTCCCGGTCGGGCTGGAAGAAGACGCAAACCGAATCGACGGGTTGGGCCCGCTCGGCGAACGGCGCGAAAACTCGCGCAAGCTGACTTTCCAATGCGCTCAGGACGGTCTCGTCATCGATTCCGCCGGTCAGGCTCATATGGAACCGGAATTCCTCGAAGACGTAGGGGTAGCCCCATTGCTGCAGGTACCGATTCTGCTGGTCGCTCAGACCAGCAGCCCGACGACGCTGCATGTCGGCATCGCTCAGCGGCGCGCGGAATCGATCGAAGGAACGAACGCAGGTGTCGGCCAGTGCGTCCATCTCGGCGGACTTCGCCGACAACATAAGGGCGATGAACCGGCCCAACCGCTGCACGCGCAGCGGCGGACAGGTGAAGGCCGCCTGCGTTCGGCCGAACGCTTCAGCGGCGGCGATCAGCTCCGCTTCGCGCGTTCCCTGTTTAA
>Ga0066187_1000217_pt1 | contig 22761 bp, 15 predicted proteins | sample WorMetexBAHAMAS1_FD_58706 | JGI IMG/M metagenome (GOLD analysis project Ga0066187, IMG submission 58706) | Marine gutless worms symbiont microbial communities from Max Planck institute for Marine Microbiology, Germany - Inanidrilus exumae... | ecosystem: Host-associated > Annelida > Digestive...
CAAACCTCTGGAACGAGATCACAGGCCCAGGCTCAGCTCATAGACTTACCTAGGAGACGGCTTGCGATACGTCCACAAAGTTAAATGCTTCTGCAATGAGCCCTTGGTTTCAACCATATCTAGCTACTTTGAAGGCGCGTTGCAAAATCTACTCCAAGACAGGCTTAAGGGCTTGAATCTAAGCTAGCTCCAAAACTCATTCTGCACTCTACGCCAAGAGCTGTTAAGGCGAAGTGAGAACCCCATTCACCCCTTGCAGTTCTCGCGCGCGCTGCAGGCGAGAGCTGCTTCAAAATCGAGTCCAATAACTACTTCGAAGGAAACGAACCTCCTTCTTGGACAACTTCTTACCCCTGCTTCGAATTGGGAGCAGAAACCGCCTCCCCGGGCGCATCTATTTTCTCAAAGCTGTTTCTTCAAGACCTGCCAAAGCAGGAGCGGATGTATGACCTGCCCCAAACCGTAATAGCAGGCCTTCTTCTAGATATACTTTTAGATCTGCTTAAAGAAGCACCGCCCCCAGGCTTTTCTGGCGAGCCCCAAGAACCTCTACCAGAAGAACTGCTTACCAGATCTATACCAAGCCCTACGCGAGCTTCTTAGGAAAGGCATGGCCCCAGATCATGGCGCAGAGAACACTCGAGGGCAACCAGAGATTATAAATGTACAGAGCTGGAATAACAATTGAGAAGAACAAATGCTGAGCTAGCAAGGGTACGGGCACAATACGTCGCAAAGCAAAAGTGTCGGGAACACCTAAACTCCGAACAAGCTCTTGTGGTCGTAAGATCAGTGGAAGGCTTCATCCCTACTGACCTAAATTGTTGGTGTGGCATTCATGAGTAATTGTCCGATCATACCTTCTCCTCCGCCGTCACGTGTTGCAACACGTGACGGCCTTTTTCATTGCAAATTTTTGTTTGCCAAGGAATTAAAATTTGCATCGATCCTTTAGCCAAAAACTCACAAAACTTTAAACATTTTTGTTATAATAAGTTAATATAGTAAAAACCCCCATCACTAACCAACGAAAAACCATCAGGTAACCCCATGTCACTAAATATTTTAAAATATGTAGACATTCTGTCTCAAGAACAACATCTGAAAATTTGTGAAAACTATAAAGATATTGAGGAAAAACTCATGGGTCGTCAAGATTCCCCTCTCTCAATCTATCAAGACATAGTCGACCTCTCGCAAAATAGCCGCTTCATAAATCAGCTCGGTGAGCTGCGACATAACATTTTGAAAATCAGGGTGATGCCAGATCACACCCTGTTTATCATACACCCCACTCAAGGCATCCAGAAAGTGGAGGCTGATGAACAAATCAATAATATTGTCATATCACTGCTAAGGAAAGCCCACATGGCCTATCAAAGTATCATGCTTCAGCAAACAATACATACCACACAAACCGAACAAAATCCGTTGGCAAAGCGAAGAAACGCGCCTGCAAGAACAGAAGGGCAACTATCCCACCTGCAAGTGCAAAAAAGCATCAAAAAAGGGAGCAAAAACCGACGCTCTGCGCGAAGCACATTTCTGCTACAAAGGCGCTTCACCAAGGCTCAAGAAAATCGGAGGAAATTGCAAACACAGCTAGAAGAAACCATCTTAGGACTACAAGAGCAAATTACCACACAGAATACCGAGCTAGAACAAACGAAAGCCCAAATGAAGAGTCGGTGTGCGGAGATGGAAATGCAATGCAATGCACAGGTTCTTAAGATACAGAAACTAGAGGGAACACTTGCGAAAACGAAAAAAGAACGCGACGAAAAGAAAGAAGAAATTCAAAAAACGCACAGCGAGTTGCTCGAAATTCAAGAGAATAATCAGCGGAAAAGAGAAACACTCCAAGAGCAGCTAGAAGTAGTGCAAGCAAGTCATACCCTTTCACTGACACAGTTAGGCAGAACACAAGAAAATCTGGAACAAATGATACAAAAGAATGAGGGGCTATCGAAAATATGCGAAGCAAGAAGCCTTGAGATAGATAACCTAGAAGACAAGCGTGGAAAAGTAGAAGTGAAATACATCCGAGCGCTAGAAAGAGGGGACAGTCTGGAGATGGAAATAGCAAGACATAAAAAAAGGCTCGAACGCGCAGAGGGTGACATATTAGAACAATATGCAATAAATAGAAGTATTATAGAAGAAAATTGCAAATTAAATGGGGCTCTTCTAGCAACGAAATGTGAGTTAAATAAGTCTGAGCTAAATAGGAGTTTGCTAGAAAAAGAATGCAAGACAACCAGGGAGCAGTTGGAAAAAGGGTATGGGCTAAATGAGAGGCTTCGAGGAACTATGCTTGAGCTAGCACAAACAAAAGCTAGACTCGCCCAAACACAGAGAAAGTTACAGGGTTTGAACGCACAATGCATCAGAAAAATTCCTGGAATGCCGGAACTAATAAACGCATGCAGAAAAGCAGAATCGCAGCTTATCAAAATACAAGAAGATCAAAACCAGGTAGAGAGTGAGCTCTCGGAAGCAAAGGAGAAGAAAGCAGGGACAGAACAACAACTTCAAGAACAAATCTATATACTAGAACAATCGAAATCCGAAATAAAAATTATAATTGGACAAATTGGTGATGAGATAAGGCGAATGCAAATGGAGCTTTCAAGAGCGCAAGCAAAATTCCACATGATCCAAGAGAGTGCCACAACACCGGAAGCGCAGAAAGTGCTCCAGCTCTCCGGGGAGATAGACGAGGCTATTGGAATTTTTGAAACTATTGAGGAGTTATTGCCCAGACATCGCACTCTAGCAGAAAAGAGGTCAGATTGCTCCCAGCAACGAACTATTTCCGAATTTAATAGGCTTACAGTAGCATTACAATTTCGCCTATTAGAAATCACAACGCTTAGTGAAGAGCTCAAGCAACAAAAGGAGATTAATGCAAAACGAGTAAGAGAGATTGACGCATTACGTAGTGAGATTAGTAAAGATAAGGAAAAGCTAGCAGAAAGCGAACAGCAAGTGCAAGAGCAAAAAGAGCAAAAAGAGGGGATCGCACGTTTAAACAAAGAATTAGCAAAAGAAAAAAATAGTCACAATCTGACACAAAAAAGTCTAGAGAGGGCCGAAGAAAGGTGCAAAGCTTCGGAAACCAAGCACGGGGAAGACACAGCGAAACTGAAAACAACCACGAAAAACGTTAAAAGGCTTGAAAAAACAGTGCGAAACCTCAATGAGAAGATAGATGAACTCAATACAGCTGTCATAGACAGGGAACTACATATCGACAAATTAGAGTCCAAAGTATCTTCCGAAACATCTGATGTAAGAGCAGCTCTTGGTGTCTGTCATGATTTAAAAAAAAAAGCGAAAACACTATTGCTTGAGAATGGGGAACTAAATGGGTTATTAGACCAATGTTATGCACGTGAGAGGTCACAGAAGAAATCTAAAGATGGAGGAACGCTAGACAAAACTCGCGTTTTCTTTGTTCCTGTTCAAATCGACGTAGAAGACACTCACCATACGCACACTTTGAAAACTAATATCTTCGAAAGCAAGATAAAGAACATAGGAAATTGTATTATCAATTTAATCACCCGTGCTTATCCTGGTAGAGAAAATGATATACAGGAACTTCGTAGAGCCTATGAAGAGATCCCCAAAAACGAGACCTCCTTTATTGAAATTATGGACGCTTTTGCAAATGTGATACAAATATTCGAGGACGATCAACACCCTCAAGGGTGAAATTATACATTGACCGGGACACATCTGTTGGAGTACACTTCCCCTTATGAAGGTCTCCCCTTTTGTGGAGATTTACAAGATCGGGTGTGGCTGTGGGGATCTTGGGTGGGGTTTTGGTCGCGCCTTTCCTGGTTTTCTCCCTGCCGGTAGAAAATTTGGGTGTTTTTCTCTTTTTTCGCGGTTCTCTTCGTCCCACTGCACGTGTCATCAGGGTAGAGGTCAGAGGGTATGAATCAAATTAGAGAGCATTGGACGGGACGCGTTCCCTTCTTGCTAGCAGCTATAGGATCTGCAATTGGGTTGGGGATCTTGTGGAAATTCCCCTACACAGTGGGGAAGAATGGGGGTGGGCTCTTCCTGCTATCTTATCTCATCTGCATCATCGTCGTGGGCATTCCCCTGCTTGTTGCGGAGATCATCCTTGGTAGAAGTGCTCAGAGCGCGTCAGTCAGAGCCTATCAACGCTATGACAGAGGGTGCTCTGGGTGGAAGGCAGTGGGATGGTTTGGGGTGCTCGCCTCCTTCCTAATTATGTCATTTTATAGTGTGATTGCTGGCTGGGGGATGAGCTACATCTTAATGTCAATAAATGGAGTGTATCAAAATCTCTCAATGGAGAGAGTTCAGGAGATGTACGCGACACTTAGCACTTCAGGAGATATTTCCCTGCTGTGGCATTTCCTATTCACATCAATCACGGTGGCGATCGTGATCTCTGGTGTGCGTAAAGGGATCGAGAGGTGGACGAGAATTATGACTAAGGTCCTGCTCGTCCTGCTGCTCCTCCTCTTTCTATACACCTTAACCTTGGATGGGTTCACAAGAGCTGTGCGCTTCATCTTCTACCCCAACCCCGAGCAGTTCAAGTTGTCCAGCGTGATAGAAGCGTTAGGCCTCGCTTTCTGGACCCTTAGCATTGGACAAGGGATCATGGTCAGCTATGGAAGTTACATGAAGCGCTCAGATAGCGTATTGCAGATGTGCGGGATCGTAGCCTTTTCTGTGATTGTGACGGCGACACTGGCTGCTCTGACAATTTTTCCCGTCGTCTTCACATTCAATATTCCACCACAGTCTGGCCCAGGGCTGATCTTCCAGACGCTTCCCTGCCTTTTTTTGCAACTCCCGGGAGCACTCATCATCTCGACGATGTTTTTTACCCTCTTCGTCTTTACTGCACTCACCTCAGCGATCCCCCTTGTAGAGGTGGTGGCGACCAACCTTATGGAGATGTATGCCTGCACACGGACTAGGGCTGCATTACTGGTGGGTGGCATGACATTCCTCTTCGGTATCCCCAGTGCTTTCACCAACACCCACACAATTTTCCCAGAATGGACGAAGATTTATGGAATGAATTTTTTGAACACAATTGATAATCTAGTATCTACCTGGATCATTCCCGTGGGAGGGCTGCTCAGCGCGCTCTTCTTGGGCTGGATCATGGATCAAAATGTGGCCAAAGAGGAGTTTGTGTTTGGCACTACACTAAAGGGTTTATATCGGCCATGGCGGTTTTTTATGCGGTGGGTTGTCCCGCTAACAATTTTGATTATTATCATTCAAAAGAGCGGAATTTACGATTTCGATAATTTACTAAAACTGAGAGGATAAATTAGGATGCGTGAACATTGGGAATCAAGACTGGGATTCATCTTAGCCGCTTTAGGTTCCGCGATTGGATTGGGGTTGGTTTGGAAGTTCCCCTTTACCGTTGGAAACAACGGTGGAGGACTCTTCTTATTCACCTATTTCACTTGTGTGATCCTCATCGGCATTCCCCTTCTGATTGGAGAGCTGCTGCTAGGAAGGGGCAGTCAACGTGCAGCGGTTGGAGCCTTTGCAGAGCTCTCAAAAGAGAGGCCCTACTGGAAGCTAGCGGGCTGGTTGGGAGTGATCTCTTCTTTTTTGATCATGTCATTTTATAGTGTGATTGCGGGATGGGGGATGAGTTATATCTTAATGTCTCTGAGCGGTGTATACCAAAAGCTCTCTGCCCCTGAAGTTTCAGCAATCTTCGACACACTCTCTCATTCTGGCTCTATCTCCCTCTTTTGGCACTTTCTCTTCACTCTGATCACGACGGGCATTGTCCTCTTTGGAGTGCGTAAGGGGATCGAATTTTGGTCAAAAATTATGACACGCATGCTCTTCGTCATTTTGCTCGGCCTATTTTTTTATAGCATGTCCCTAGAAGGGTTTGGAAAGGCGGCCCACTTCGTCTTTTATCCTGACTTGGCCAAATTCAAATTTTCCAGTGCACTAGAGGCGTTGGGCCTCGCATTTTTTACCTTAAGCCTGGGGCAGGGTATCATGATCAGCTACGGAAGCTACATGCAGAGGAAGGAGAATATCCCCTACATGTCCTGTATCGTAGGTATCATGGTAATTGTCGTCGCTATTTTGATCACCATGATTATTTTCCCCATCATCTTTACCTTCGGCTTTGAACCACAACAGGGGTCTGGGCTGATTTTTAAGACTCTACCCTTCCTCTTCGCAAAGCTTCCAGGCGCGCTCGTACTCTCCACAATCTTTTTCATATTATTCGTCTTTACGGCTCTCACTTCCGCCATTCCCTTCATCGAGGTTCCCGCAACAAACATCATGGAGCTCGCCAATTGGCCACGCAAACCAGCGGTATTGGTGGTAGGTATCGGCGCCTTTCTATTTGGTGTGCCCAGTGCTTTCGCTTTCTCCCATGGAATATTTCCAAGCTGGCAGACGGTTTATGGCTTGAACTTCTTAGACACAATGGATAATTTGATCTCAACATGGCTTATCCCCATAGGAGGACTTCTGACGTCGCTCTTTATTGGGTGGATCTTGAAAGGTGACGTCGCCAAGAGCGAGTTTCCACTGGGAGAGGGGTGGAGCCGCTTCTACCGCATTTGGCATTTTTTTATGAAATGGATCATTCCCTTGACAATTTTTTTGATTATCGTGCAAAAGAGTGGAGTGATCGATTTTGATAGTTACTTTCATAAGGAGGGTCGGTATGGTGCTCACTCTATCAACTATGAGTCCTCTCAAGAAAAAGGCCCCTGATTTTAGGCTCTTTGACGTCATCACCCAGCGTGAGATCTCATTGCAAGAGATCCAGTCGGATGTGGCGACTGTTGTGATGTTTATCTGCAACCATTGCCCATACGTCAAACATATCTTGGATGTGCTCGTAGCTTTGGCTTATGACTATATCCCCAAGGGGATTGCCTTTGTCGCGATCAATTCTAACGATGTCGCAGCCTTTCCCGAGGACAGCCCAGAAGAGATGAGAAGAGTGGCTAAGGAGAAGTCCTTTCCCTTTCCCTACCTTTTTGACTCTACGCAGCAGGTTGCAAGGGCTTATGAGGCTGCCTGCACCCCTGACTTTTTTGTCTATGATGGAGAGATGAAGAGCATTTACCGTGGACAGTTCGATGACTCTCGCCCAGGAAACCACAATCTAGTGACCGGAAAGGACCTCTCTGAGGCTCTCGACTGCATCTTGCGTGGAAGGTCTATCAGCCTCGATCAACACCCAAGCCTCGGATGTAACATTAAGTGGAAGCACAAATGATCTCTCAAAAATTGTCTGGGTGTGCTTCCATTCTTTTTGCCCATGGCGTACGCAGGGCTTCTTTTATGCAGCATGAGATTTCCAAAACCGTTGTTTTCGTTTTCCTCTTTGCTTTTTCTACCTATGCCATTTCCAAAGCGTTTTGGATACTAGGATTAGAAGGGAAAGTACAGAGCTTCGGCAAATTATGTGGGACAGTCTCCCTTCTGATATGGGGAGTAGGTTCTGCAATTGGTTTGGTTATTTTATTGAGTCTATTTTGATGGGAGTTAATAAGAACATATCAATGATATTTTCCCTTCTATCAATCGGTGTTATGATGCCTTTGGCTTCGATGAACACCCTAGTTGTCCACAGAGCAGTGCCAGAAAGAGGTTTGTGTCACGAAATTTTAGATTGTATGACATTTATTGATGGAAGTTTTTCTCTTGAAGAAGATGTCGATGATATGTATAAGGGCCGAGATCTACTCATAGCACAAGGATTTGATGTTCCTCTTCTTTCTGTAATTTTGGAAAAATCTTTTGAGAATAACAAACCCCTGGGGGTCTACTTAGAAGGAGATTTTACAGAGGAGTTGTATGCATTAGTTTTTCTGAGGGAAAGCGGGATCTCTTACTGTTCTCGATTTCATCCCGAAATAATTCAAGTGAAAAAAAAGAGCTCAGAGTCCACGGTTCGGTGGATGTGGGATTTTATAAAGTGTTGAGTACATCGCTTACCCTCACAAATCGAGAACAGCCTTTCCTTATAATTATTAGTGCGTAGTTTTGCTCTCCAGAAAATCTGTTGGATGCGAAGGTCTGAACTGTGGCCTCGACTTCTATCTTCTCTTTTGTTAAAATTATCTCTCACACAGGAGTAGTGATGCGACCAGGTACTTTACCCCTTTTGTTGTGCCTGTTGTGGATGATGACCGGATGTTATAAGGTATCAGACACAATTCAACCAAAAATTGATTACCTCGCACAAGAAAGCTACTTAAGACAGCTCCCCCCCACCTTTCACTCTTTGTCGACAGAGGAGAGAAGGGAGGGGTGGGGCAAGGAATACCTCATCGCCCAAAAATTTGCTAGAGAGCTCGATTTCTATCGAGCGATCACCACCTTTAAAAGAGCAGAATTTCTCCTCCCCGAGAGGGAGCAGCGAAGGTTTGAAGAGATTCAATATCAAATCTTACTCAGCTACTACCTGGGGAAGCGCTATCATGAAGTGCTTCAGGTCTTCGATCGCTCCCATCTCTACAACCTAAATGCCTCATTCCCTGCATATCACGATCTGCTCCTCATCCTGTACGAGAGTTACCTAAAAATGGGACAGAGGGAGAAAAGTGAGTATACCTTAAAAATCCTTCAACACCACTATCCAGAAACGGCGAAAAGGGTTCAGCTTTCGACGATGCTGCTCGAAGGAAATTTCGAAGCTCTCAAGAAAGAGGCTGAGGAGGAGCCTTCGATAGCGCCCTGCGTAACTGCTCTTAGTGACAACTACTATGCAAAGAAAAAATCGGTGAGCAAAGCGCAATGGGCCAATGCCCTCATTCCAGGAGCTGGTTATCTCTACGTAGGCCAGAAGCAGTCGGCCATTACCTCTTTTCTACTCAATACCCTCTTCATCTATGCCGCCGCCCATTTCTACATGAAAGGAAATATTGCAGCGGGTATCCTCACAACGAGTTTTGAGATGGGGTGGTATTTCGGAGGAATCTACGGGGCCGGTGAAGCAGCAAAACAGTATAATGAGCATCTCTATGCACAACAGGCTTACCCTATTTTGACACATAACAGGCTCTTTACAGTCTTGATGCTAAAATATGGTTTCTGAGTGAAAATAGCCGCCACCTTTCTGTTCTTCTTCGCCGCACTGCTTCCCCTCTTTTCCGAGCTCGGCTACATAGAGCCTTGGGGGAAGGAAGCTGAGATGATCCTCTCCCTACCTCCCCCTTCTCCCCCTACGGAACGCGACAGAACCGAGATCATGACATACCTCGCCCTGCAGGTTGTGCTCTTTCGCCAAAAGGTCCTATCTCCGGCAGATGGGCCACGCAGCCACTTCTCTCCGACTAGCTCACAATATATGCTAGACGCAATAAAAACACACGGACTACTCAAAGGATATGTGATGGGGTGCGATCGCCTCCTTCGAGAGAATAGGGAGCAGTGGGTCTACCACGTCTGGGAATGCAAAGAAAAAATCTATAAGTGGGATCCAGTACCACGTCTCCCGCGAAAATGAAAGGTCAGGGGGGCGCCCCTGAACGTGTAGGTTCTGCGAAACTGGTTGGTCAAATATTTCCTGTATGTCTCTGATAAACGGTCGGGGTGATTGACAAAAAATACAAAACGTGGGGGATGGATATCTACCTGCGCCATGTAATAGACACGCAGCCGCCTCCCCCCAACCACCGGAGGAGGTGCGTTGCGCAACACCTTTGCAACAAAGGTGTTGAGCGCACCTGTAGAAACCCTCTTGTGCAAATATCCGTAAATCTCTCTGACATGGGAGAAAATTTTAAGTGCGTTAGTGCCAGAAAGGGCTGAGCCGAAAACTTTGGGGCAAAAGTTAAGGAAGGGGACTTCACTCTCGAACCTCCTCCTGCAATGCTCCATGCGCACCCCCTTGACACAGTCCCACTTATTGCAGAAGATGAGTGCCCCCTTTCCCTTCTTCTCGACCATTTTGGCAATATGTTTTTCCTGCGTCGTTATCCCCTCCCTCACATCAATCATCAAAATGCAAATGTCGGCACGCTCTATGGCGCGTTCACTGCGAATAAAGGCAAACTTGTCGACCACGTCACGCTCAGATTTTTTCCGGCGAATTCCCGCCGTATCGATAAACGTAAATATCTCTCCCTCATATTCTACTGGTACGTCAATCAGATCCCGAGTTGTTCCAGCAACGGGGCTAACAATACATCTCTCCTCCCCGAAGAGGGTGTTGATCATCGTAGATTTACCTACATTAGGCCTTCCAACAATGGCCACCTTGATCCCCTCTCCCCTCCTCATCCCTTCATCGTGCCTCTCCTCGGGGCAGAGGGGTGCGACGAGTTCTAAAAGCTCCGCTATATTATCTCCATGAATAGCAGAGATGGGGAGCATAGTCTTAATACCCAATGCATAAAAGGGAATAATGGACCTCTCCCCTCGATCATTTTCTGTCTTATTGACTGCGAGGATCAGAGGTTTGCCTCCACGTAGCAGTAGGGAGGCAATGCGTGCGTCTAGGGTAGTTATCCCCACCCTGCCATCTACCACCATAATCAAGCCATCCGCCTCTTCCATGGCGATCTCAGCTTGCATCCTTACCTCATTAGCAAATGGAATATGGCCATCCGCATCGATCCCACCAGTGTCGATAATGTCAAAAGAGCGGCCAAAGGCCTCTACTCTGCCATATAGCCGATCCCGAGTAATCCCCTCCTTTTCCCCGACGATAGAGATAGACCCACCTACCATACGGTTAAATAGAGCAGATTTACCCACATTAGGGCGCCCAATTATTGCAATCTTAGTGGTATTCATCCACGAGTCTTCCCACGAAGGTCCGTCACGTGATAGAGAGGAGCCTGTCGAGGACAGCATCTACCGTAAATCCAAATTCCTCTGCGATGTCCCTGGCTGCAGCGGATGTGCCGAAGTCATCGACAGAGATGGAGATGCCTGCATCCCCGATGAATTTACTCCAGCCGAAACTCACCCCCGCCTCGATGGAGACCCTCCTTCCCAAATCCCCATCCACTATACTCGCCTTATACACATCATCTTGCTTATCAAACAACTCCCAGCAGGGCACTGAAACTACACGAACATGCTTATCTCTCTTCTCCAGGGAGTGGGCCACATCGAGGGCCAGAGAGAGCTCCGATCCCGTGGCAAACAGGCAAAAATGGGGGCAACCCTTCTCCCTCTTCACGATATAAGCACCCCGAGACACGCCCTCCTCATAGGGGAGAGCTGTCTCGCCCAGCAGAGGAAGGCTTTGCCTGGAAAGTACCAAAACCGTCGGACCACGATAATGGAGCGCAGCGACCCAAGCCCATTTCACCTCATTAAAATCTGCGGGGCGCATAACGTGCAGGTTGGGCATGGCGCGCAGAGCTGCCAAATGCTCCACAGGCTGGTGTGTAGGACCATCTTCCCCCACAAATACCGAATCATGGGTGAATTGGTAGATCACCTGGTATTTGGAGAGCGCCGCCAGTCGTATTCCATTACGCATATAATCGGAGAAGGTCAAAAAAGTTCCTACACAGGGCAGAATCACTCCCGTTTGAAATAGCCCTGCTGCGATGGTAGCCATTCCGAACTCTCGAACGCCAAACTTAATGTTACGCCCTCGAAATTCATTGTAGGCGATGATAGGAGAGTGGCGCAAGAGTGTGCAGTCGGAGCAGGAGAGGTCTGCTGACCCCACATACAAAGAGGGGATTGCCTGCCCCAGGGCCTGTAACACCTCCTGCGAGGCCTTCCTTCCAGAGATGGGGTGGAGGACCTCCATGCAGCTCAAAGTCTCTAACAAGTGCGCGGGGATAGCCTTTTCCTGCATGACACGCAGCTCCTCCCCCGCCTCCGGATGCATCTCAAGCCAAGCCTCATATGTCTTCTTCCAATTCTCCTCCATGTGCGCCTGTTTCATCATCCTATTTTCAAAGAAAATCCTCACAGGCTGAGGAACATAGAACTGCTCCTCGGGAAGTCCCAACGCCTCCTTTGTCTCTTTAACCTCCTCTTCGCCGAGTGGGGCCCCATGCGCCCTGTTCGTCCCCTCCTTGTGGGGGGAGCCTTTTCCTATGAGGGTATTGCACGCGATGTAGATCGGACGCGTCTGATTATTTAAAATAGAGCTCATCACGGAGTGGATGGAGTCGAGATCATTCCCCTCCATCTCAAATACGTCAAAACCGTACCCCCTGTAACGCTCAGAAACGTCCTCTGTGGAAGATTGCTCGAGGAACCCATCTAAGGTGACGCGGTTGGCATCGTGGATGAGGATGAAGTTGTCGAGGCAAAGATGACCGGCAAGAGAACTCGCCTCATTGGAGACTCCCTCCATGATGCACCCATCTCCAGCAAGGCAAAAAACTTTAGCATCAAAGATCTTATGCTCCCCCCTGTTAAATTTCGCCTCTAGGATTTTTAACCCCAAAGCCTGACCAACACCATTCCCAACCCCTTGCCCTAATGGACCCGTCGTCGACTCTACGCCAGGAGTTATCCCATACTCGGGATGTCCAGGAGTCTTAGAATGCAGTTGGCGAAAATGCTTAATGTCCTCTAATGAGAGGTCGAACCCAGCAAGGTGTAAGCAAGAATATAGCCACATCGAGCCATGCCCTGCCGACAAGATCATGCGATCTCGGTTAATCCAATGCGGATTCTTAGGGTTGTGCCTGAGCAGCATGGCATAGAGGTAAGCACCCAACTCGGCGCATCCCATAGGGAGGCCTGGGTGCCCCGAATTTGCCTTCTGCACAGCCTCAAAGGAAAGCTGCCTAATCGTATTGGCTATCTTTTTTAAAATTTTTTTAAGTTCTTCATCCATGAATATACCAAAATTCAACGCCCCGAACATCCAGAAAAATAGTTCGCCCTTGCTTTTCTCCGTAAAATATCCTATTTTCGTCCTATAAGGATAATGTTATCAAGTAAAAATGGCCACTCCTTTATGTTATCTCGAGAGGTAAGAGAGCTGTTCCTCTCCTACTTTAAGGAGAAGGGGCATGCTCTCGTCCCCTCCTCTCCCCTCCTTCCCCATGATGACCCATCTCTCCTCTTCGTCAATGCAGGGATGAACCAATTTAAAGACGTGTTTCTCGGAAAGGGTGAGAGGGAGTATATGTGCGCCACTTCGTCACAAAAGTGTGTCCGTGCCGGAGGAAAACATAACGACTTAGAAAACGTCGGGCACACCTCCCGACACATCACGTTCTTCGAGATGCTCGGAAACTTCTCCTTTGGCAGCTACTTTAAAAAAGAGGCCATCGCCTACGCGTGGGAGGTTACAACACAAATTTTTCAGCTTGCTCCAGAGCGCATATGGGCTTCGGTATTCGAGAATGATGATGAAACGTTCGAGCTGTGGAGACCCTATATCAAAGAGGGACAAATTGTCCGCTTAGGGGAAAAAGAAAATTTTTGGTCCATGGGAGAAAGTGGCCCCTGCGGGCCTTGTAGTGAACTGCTCTATGATCGTGGGAGGATATTCTCTCCCGCAACACATCCACTGGAAGATGGGAGTGGCGAGCGTTTCCTCGAGTTTTGGAACCTAGTATTTATGCAATACGACAGAGACCGAGCGGGGCACACCACCCCTCTTCCCACACCCTGCATAGATACGGGGGCGGGACTTGAGCGAATAGTGCTGTGCATGTCAGACGCCCCTAATATCTTCCAAACAGACGTGTTACTCTCCTTAATCGCTAAGATAGAGGAGATTTCAGGCAAAAAATATCACCCACATAACCCCCATCTAACCCCACCATTTCATGTTATTGCCGACCATTTCCGCACACTCGCTTTTGCGATTGCCGACGGCATTTTGCCCAGCAACACCGAACGTGGATATGTGTTGCGAAAAATTTTGCGCCGCGCCCTACGTTATGGCCGTATGCTGGGGTTTGAACGCCCCTTTCTCGCAGGCCTACTCCCACAGCTGCTGGAGGTCATGGGATCAGACTATCGAGCGCTCACGTCAGCGAAGGGGTACATCGGTGAGGTACTCACTGCCGAGGAGGAGGGATTTCTTCGCACACTAAAGCGGGGAGAAAACGTCTTAGACACCATCACTAAACGGGTAGAATGCAGCAACCTCAAGAATATCTCTGGTGAAGAAGCCTTTAAGTTGAAAGACACCTACGGATTTCCTATAGAAGAGATCATTTTAGCGGCAAAAGATCGTGGGCTCAGCGTCAACCTAGACGACTATCACCTCCTTGAGCAGGAAGCACGCGACCGTTCGCGCGAAGCTCAGGGTAATGACGCTTCAAGGGAAGAAAAAATGCCACTATTTGATGGGTGGACTGAAAGTGCTGGTGCCTGCAAGTTTGTCGGATATGAGAAGGTGAGAGTAGACTCCATCATAAATGGTATCATCGTTGATGGGCACCATGTGAACACAATGGAGAGAGGGCAGGAGGGTTTTGTCATCCTCAACTCCACCCCATTTTATGCGGAGAGAGGGGGGCAGGTAGGAGACCGAGGCACACTATCCCATGCAAACGCCTACTTTGTGGTAAAAGAGTGCTTTGCCCCACATCCTGGGGTGACCGCCCATCGAGGCACACTAGAAGAGGGCTCCTTGCAGCTTGGTGAAGATATCACCGCAGAAATTGACACAAAAAGGCGCACTGCAATCTCCAAGCACCATACCGCCACACATCTGCTCCATTATGCCCTATCGCAGATTCTGGGAACTCACGTCCGACAGGCGGGATCTCTCGTCTCACCCACACGTCTCCGCTTCGATTTTACCCACCATAAAGCTTTGACCAGAAAGGAAGTACGCGAGGTGGAGGCTTGTGTGAATGGCAAAATCTGGGAAAATAGCGCGCTGACGACCTACCAGTTATCTGTCGAAGAGGTGCGCAAACAACCAGAGATCAAGCAGCTTTTCTCGGAAAAATATGAGAAAATGGTGCGCATCGTGGATATTGGTGGGTATTCTAAAGAGTTGTGTGGAGGCACTCATGTCAACCATGCGGGGGAGATTGGCTATTTCCGCATCGCACGGGAGGAAAGCATCTCTAAAGGAGTCCGTCGCATCGAGGGTGTGATTGAGGCGCGCGCCGAAGCCCTTCGCCACTGCGAAGAGGATCTTTTACAACATGTCGCCACTATTTTGAATACAGACGTTTCCAAAATAAGAACGGGCCTTTCCACCATCATCGAGGAGAATATAGTACTCAAAACCGAGAGGGCACATGTGCGCAAACAACACCTGAGAGGCTTGGTCTCTACCCTAATGGGAAACGTAAAAAAAATAGCAGGGATCCCCCTCATCCGTGCCCTGGTAGAGGTAGAAAAGAGGGAGCTTTCAGGGATTGCGAAAAATTTGATAAAGCAGCTACGGACGTGCGTCATACTCCTCTCCATCATCGAAGGTAAGAGATGCCACCTACTCTTGGCCATCTCCTCCGACCTAGTCGACCGCGGGATGCATGCAGATGATATCATCCAACCTATAGCCGAAATCATCAAGGGTTCTGGAGGGGGGAAAAAGGGACTCGCACAGGCGGGAGGAACGCACCCTCAAGGTGTCGAAACTGCATTCCAAAAAATTGAAGAGATTCTAAGAGAAAGTGGGGTGGCTGGATGAAGCCGCGGTACGAGTTGTAATGCGAGGAAGGTTACTATTTTTAGGGTCTGGGGGATCGATGGGCATTCCCGTCATCGGATGCTCTTGCAGGGTGTGCACCTCATCAGATTTGGAAGATCAGCGGCTACGTCCCTCTGTTTTGTTGAAGGTCGGAGAAAAACGTTTTTTGGTCGATATCGGCCCCGATTATCGTCAACAAGCCCTTAAATATCAGATTGATACTCTAGACGGCTTGCTATTAACACACGCTCATTATGACCATGTAGGAGGGCTAGACGAGCTGCGCATCTATGTATTCCGCAAGGAACGCCCGATGCCATGTCTGCTCTCAAAAGAGACGTTGAAAGCGCTCAAAGCTCAATACCAATACTTCTTATACTCGAAGAAAAATCTCAAATGTCAGATTTTAAATAATGATTTTGGTACAACGTTATTTGAAGGTCTACACTTGGGGTATGTTTCTTACATGCAAATGGGAATGAAGGTCAATGGATGGCAATTTAACAACCTGGCATATGTTACCGATATCATGGAGTATGATGATGAAAAGGTCTTGAGGCAACTATCTGGCATCGAAGTGCTCGTCATTAGTGCCACGCTATGGAAAAATTCGACAGCTCACTTAAACATACGTCGGGCCATGAAGCTCGCAGGGAAGATAGGGGTTAAACGCACCTATTTCACCCATATTTCCCATGAAATTCAACATAAACCAATGATGGAATCACTACCCGATGGGTTTGCATTGGCTTATGATGGCATGGAACTGCCACTATGAGAGAGGAGGCAAAAGGTGGGATGAGCAGCATTAAAAGGGCGGTGTTGGTAGGGAGCTATCTCCACAAAAGAGGGCTACTGCTCTGCCAAGAACATCTAAATGAGTTGAAGTCATTATCATACACCCTTGGATTTGAAGTAATAAAGCAGTTTCCATGTATGATCAGAAAGGTCGATACAGCAACTTTTCTTGGCAAAGGAAAGGTAGAAGAGCTCTCGCATGAGGCGACTATATCGAATGCGGATATCATCATCTTCGATGATGATATTTCACCAAATCAACAGCGCAATTTAGAGCGCATCTTTAAATTGCCACTCATTGATCGCACGGAGTTAATACTAGAAATCTTCTCGCGACGTGCCCACACGAAAGAGGCAAAATTACAAATAGAACTCGCCAAAAACCAATATCAGCTGCCCCGCCTGAGGGGGCTATGGACCCACCTATCACGCCAAGTGGCGAGTGGTAAGGGATTCTTGAAGGGAGAGGGAGAGCGTCAGATAGAATTAGATAGACGCATTGCGCGTGGGCGTATTGCCCAGCTCAAAAAGGAGATCGAGGGAGTGAAAAGTCAGCGTGACGTGCAGCGTCAGGCGAGAATGCGCAACCACATTCCTACATTTGCCCTCATAGGATATACCAACGTCGGGAAGTCCACTCTGTTAAATAAGCTAACCAAGGCCAACGTCTTAATTGAAGACAAGCTCTTTGCTACGCTCGACACCACCACTCGCAGGTTCTCCCTCCCCAACCACCAAGATATTCTACTAATCGATACTGTAGGCTTCATCCGAAAAATTCCACATACACTCGTAGAGGCTTTTAAAAGCACGCTGGAAGAGGTGATGTATACAGACATTTTACTCCACCTAATCGACGCAAACCATCCTATGGCCGAAGAGCACGCTAAATCGACATATGAGGTGCTCAGAGAACTCCAGGCTGAAAAGACTCCTATCATTACACTCCTCAACAAAATCGATCTCGTAGAAAATCGAAAGATGCTGACCCACTTACAACTGAAATATCCACGAGTAGTGGGAATCTCAGCTCTCACTGGGGAGGGAATAGATCAGCTGATGTGTATGATAATGGACGCTTTGAAAAAACTGCGGGTGATGGTTACCCTATCCATTCCACAAGAAAATTATGCACTCATCAACACTCTCACTGGCAAGGGGCGCGTGATCCAAAGGTCGTACAAAGAAAACAACATCCTGGTCAAGGTGGAAATTCCCACATATATGCAACATATGGTAGAGCGGTATAGGGTTGATGCCCACTACAAGTAGCTGAGTATTAGTGCCAGAAAAAGAAAATAAATTCTGAAGTATACTAGAGACTTTATTACTAGATCGCTCCGCTTTCTGAGTTTTTCGTTAGGTTTCTTCTAATAGAACTATTGGCATGAATCTATCTCGAGTTGTATGACTAACAACACTTTGTAGGAAACGCTTGGCTATGCCTTCTTTTTTTTCTTACTGTAGCTGTACATAAGGTACTATTGATTCTACCTATTTCCCTATTAATAGAGCTTTTTCTTTGGTGAGGAGTATCGTGTGCAAGAGGCATATTAAGAAAAGCTTGATATGCTGAGATGATCTCTTGCTTGTTTTCGTTTTCATATTCTTTTAACAACTGAGTACGCAAACCCTCATTCCATCTGAACCAACTACGGACAGTTTGTTCGCATAATGTATTACTTTCTGCTGCATTACTGTTGAAAAACTTTGTAATAATTGTATAAGAGCATGCTCCACTATCCAACAGAACAGCAAGTTTCCCCTTCAAGGTGCGCTCCAATGCTCCCCGTTCAGTAAGAACCGTGCCTTGTAAGTGCTCTCCTTCCTCAATTGAAACCACACTAGAGGTTCCCCCCATTTCAGTTCGGCAGAACTTTTCCGATGATGAATAGGGATAGCCGATATATTTATACGCAGTTGAGTCAATCAAACTCTCCATAGACATTTGAGTGAGCATTGGGTCGCCAAATCCGCCCGTGTATTTCCCCTGCAGGGTATACCACCAACACTCTTCTAAACTTTTCATACCTTCAATGTCAGTATTTGATTGATCACACTGACATTCTCCCTGAGAAGACAAGATTTTTTGTGCTACACAATCTACGTATTCACAATTACAACAAACGCCATCACGCGTCCTTTCTTCTCCAAATCGACCGTTACTTTCATCGGTTTTTCTTTGCAAATTCAAACTAGAATGGCTCACACATTCCATAATTGACCTCCCTTCAATTATCCCACCACTCTTATATTAACTTTTATTTAAAAAATTTGCAATGAATACTCGCATATTTACACTGAAAATCTAAGGTCATAAGGAAGGACGGCAGAAAGAGAAGTTAGAAATTGTCCGCTCAACGTTTAACGAAAATTTTTCAGTGCAGCAAATATCAAGATTGACAATACTAAGTGAAAAAGAGTTGAAAAATAAGGGTGAACTGTGATTCTTAGGCGCACACCAAAGATAAGAGACAACGCTATATTCATCCACACAATCTTCTTCTTTTAGATGATGGTTCACTACTCGACGATGTCCCGGAAACGTAAGCTCTACTTGAGGATTGCTTGAGATCAAAAACCCTAACTGGATCTTTAGCCCTCCTGATGCTTTCCAACGGACCGGGCTCACTAAAACGCCTTGCAGGTATAAGCGTTATTGCCTCTTGTAATGCCTCTATTTTCTCCCACTCTTCTTGAGAAGATGTCGCGCTCCGTTTTCTAAAAATGACATCAACTGGAGGGGGAGAGCCCTCTCTTCCGGAATCTAATTCGCTCTCAGTATGTGAATTTTTCAGCGACTTACATTCGAAGCGACTCTGAAGCTCTATAGAGCCTTCGATCATTTTTACGATTTTTTGTAAAAAACTCATCCTATTCACACAAAATGAACTAATAGGGAGCATCTCTGTTGGAATGAGTACAGAAAACTTTCTAACCGGCAGAGGGGAAGTGCGAGTAAGGAATCTCCCCCATGTTCTGTCCCATTCCATTTGTGGCGGAGAGTTTTTTCTAGGATTCCAAGGACAGTCCGTTGTTACCCAATATGGTACTCCAAACACACGCTCGTTATGACATCGTTGACGGACACTGAGCTCTTTTATGTGTTCTGTCATGCATGCCAACGCAGGTGTTGATATATCTTTCGGATCGTTTCTATCTAAAACCTCTCGATAAAAAGGCATAGCTTCCTCGCTGATTTTCTGAGTATATTGTCGATTATCAACCGTGCTGGATACATACACTTCCTCACCGAATGCTGTAATTTGCAAAATATAATCACCAAATACGTCATTACCTTCTTGCTGACGAACCTGTACGTAGGGACAAACTTGTGATGGAAATTTCTCTATCAGAATCGTGGGTTTTACGGGTAGTGAAATGGGAAATATGCTCCATACCGGCCCCTCCGGATGGAGTGTTTGAACCCGATCCCATAGGGGCATATCATTCCTGGCAACAGCATAAAACTCTAATGCCCCCTTTATCTCTTTGTGAGTGAGTTTGGATAAATCTCGTTCATATACATTGCTAAAAAAAGAGGAAGCAAATTTGAGTGTAAATAACATCATGAAAATATTTGATATTGAAGTATGCCCTAGGTAAGGTTTTGTCAATAAATTAGAAAAATGCCCTATGTGGTACCTTGATATTAATTTCAAACAAAAATCTATTGTATACCAACACAATGTGATGCAACAGTAGTCCACGCGCTCCTTTTCCAAGGTAGCGTGCGCGGACATTTTATCCTCTACACTTTTTGAAGCATACAATTGGCGTAATGAATTCAAGTATGACTCTAGGGTGCCATGTAGAATAGCTCTTAAAACAGTTTCAAACTGTTCTAGATCGAATGTATTGATATCTAATAGCTTCTGTGTTCCTTCTTCTTCCACACACAACAATATGCCACGATAAGGATCCTCGGCGCATACACCAGAATCATTATTCCCGTTGACGAAGTAAATGCATACATTACAATCTTTTCCTGCATTTTTGATTTGTGCAACTACGGGGCTGGAAGTAGCAAAACCTTGCAATATGCTTGTAATTTCTGCATCTTTTTTTGGGGAACGTAATATATTATGATTAATGCATGCTCGTAATAAAGACCATTTTAGTACATCTCTGCGCACAACCCTTATGAAAAGTTGACTTGTGATGACTCGTTTTATTTCCTCTTGATTTCTACCTACAATCAGCTTGTTCATCTCATCAAAGGCGCTGTATTCAAAGTAGATTGTTTTCTCCACTCCTGAAGACATATATTTTCCTACATATCGTTTTTGAGATGATGTAAGCTGCAGTTCAGGATAAATATAGAGGACTTGAGTAGGGCACACCTGAGGCAATTCAGCAACACTCGTTAAAAATTGCAATGTGAAATCTGAGTTTAAAGATGTAATTCCCTCATCTACAATATCCTCATATTGTGGCTGAAGTTGAAGAGAAAATAATTCGCTGCAACTGGATAAATCCTCTCCCACAGTAATCATTTGATGGGATCTTGCTAGACAGGTTATGCTATCAGTGAGAATTTGCAATCCATATTGTGAGAGCTGCAAGCGATCAGACCGACTCTCGCATGTTATTCCTCGATCTCTACATAGCTTTTTTATTCTTTCTAAAAATCCCTTCTCTAAAAAATGAATGCCTCCAATGAGATTATATCTGTATCTAAAGCTGTCTGATAGTGATGCTATAAAAAACCGTTCGATACGTTTACATTTATCTTTATCCGCACCACGCTCTTCTTGAGTGTCCATTTTCACTAATTGACGTGGATCAGGGATGTTCCAATTTCTCGCATTGGCCAAGGTAATCAATTCAGCACGGAAATGCACTTGCACCCCGTCGGGTATGTCATATGAGTACATATGTTCCGTTACTAAAGCATCACATATTTCTCCCCGGAATTGAGCGATTAGATGAGCTAACTTCCTTAATTTTGACTCCTGTAATATTGTATCAAAAAGCTGGACGACACCCCTTGGACAATCTTGGTCAGATTTTTGAAGTATCCATGCAGCGTTGGTGATTTTTTCATAATGAGGCACCGTGTCATCTTTTAAATATTCTATAATTTTCGGAACTGTATCGAGCAATTGTAGAACTGTAGATTTGTTCTGCTTTACCTCTTGTAATCCCTGTGGTAAGAGTGACGAACTTGCCTGCGCAGCCGCAAGAGTTAGTGGCCTCGCCTCTACTTCCCCTGCATCTCTAACTATCCTTCCGTCTAAAGGAGACACGCGTGCGGTTGGAACGGGTGGCAAGTAGGCATCTCGTGGGAGTGGAGCATGTGGATCGGTAGTCAAAAATATCCCTTCAAGTCTATCCAGCGTACGAAATATAACACTCTCCCGTTGAATGTCATAAGAACGCATTGTCCTATTATACTTGTGACGTATTGCCCTAAACTCTTTTCTTTCTGCTATCTTTGTGCTGTGTTCTATGAACCAATTTGCTAACGTACGCATACTCTTATTTAATTTCTCCCAACGCACTCCCAGCTCTTCATCATCAAGGTTTTGAATATCTTGAGGAGATTGCTCTACAGTCTGTGAATTCTCTGAATAGGGATCCTTCATCTGCTTAGAAGGTAGATCCAAGTACAAGGCTTCCTTGATTTCAAACTCATCAAGCACCTCTTTGTATAAGGTGGGAACCATTCCAACAGGTAACCCCGGATCAAATCTAGCATACATCACTACACCTATCTCTATTTCCAATATCAAAAATTATTCTATCATCATTCAAGATATTAATTACATTTTTTCATTTATTCGCTAGGCGTCGTTGCATAATAGCGCTAAAGGTCTGAGAGATACATCTATTCGAAAAGACAAGCTGAAATTTTGATTTGCCCTTTTATGGAAATAAGTTTATACCTCTGGCCTTATTCTTAAAATGTGAGGTGTGTGGTTAAATGTCTGACACAGCAATTAATTTTGGGATTTTTGTAAGACTGCCAAGAGAGGTACAAAAGACGCGAGAGGCTCTCATCCTGGCACGAGATTCTGCGGAGCACTCTCAACGGTGGGAATTTGTGATGCACATGGTAGAATTTATCTTACGCTCCCTTTTAAGTTGTCCCGTCTATTTTGAAAATGCTATTGTGAATAGTTTGCATATTAGCGTCTATGACCTACAAGGCACAGTAAGACATTCTCTACAGCAAGGACTCAATTCCTATAAATCACTTCTTTGCTCTATGTTGGGCATCTGTTTACTAGCGACAACTATCTTTGTAGGTGTGGGAATAATCCCCCGACACATCATAACTTGCGGATCGTTTCTGCCAGCAGCATTGGAACAAGAACCATTGGCTGCGATGCCCACCCAGGCGCAACAAGCTGCGGAACTGGAAC
>Ga0066187_1000218_pt1 | contig 22527 bp, 21 predicted proteins | sample WorMetexBAHAMAS1_FD_58706 | JGI IMG/M metagenome (GOLD analysis project Ga0066187, IMG submission 58706) | Marine gutless worms symbiont microbial communities from Max Planck institute for Marine Microbiology, Germany - Inanidrilus exumae... | ecosystem: Host-associated > Annelida > Digestive...
CAGCGCCTCGAAGGTCGCCAAGCCTACGAATTTATCCAGCAAGAGTCGGACTTGACCCGTTGCGATGGCCTGAAACAGGATGAAACGCGTTGAAACACTGGAGAAGCCACGAACCACGTTTTGGTCTCACCAGCGATCGGGGGTGAGCATATCCGCGCCGCGGAGGTTGATGCATTAGACCTCTTCCGGAACGGCTATCGGGTTCCTCGTTGTGTCGAACTTTGGGTGTCCCTACGGGACAAAGTGGAGAATACGAACGAAAATGAAACTGGCTGCGACAGCAGTGTCGGCCGCTGGTTTTTGATGGTTGCCGAATCCGAGGCCATGGCGGAAAACGAGTTCGCGCCACAGATCAAAGCGGCAGATGATTAATATGTGGCGGCTTGGCCGAGCGACCCCGTAGCGATCAATGCGGTCACGGTGCAGAACGACAAACATGCCTCTCTGTCCGACGCCGATACCGACAAAATGGACGGGGAATGGCGGGCCAAGAAGAAGGCCGGCGGCGGTGTGAACGTCGAGAAAATTCAGTAATCCGCTTGTCGTTCCCCAGCGGGGAACAGAAAGAACGAGGGCCGCCCTGGGGGCGGCCCTTTTTCATTTCGGATACCAACCGGGAGATTCAACCGAAGGCTTGGCCCGGCTTGGCACCGATCTTCTTTAGAATAAGAGCCAAGGGGCAGAAACCCGTGAACGACGCCTGCAGAAGGTTGGCGCCGACGAAGGCCGTGAGCCACAGCCAGTAGACGTGATGGACTTGCGAGAGGGCGACGCTGGCGAGGATGGCCGCGCCGGCGATCAGCATGACGATACGATCGATAGACATGGTTTATCCTTTGATTCATCTTGGCCCGGCCGAAGCCATGGGCACGATTGTTCCTGTTGGCGCGGAAAATAGTCGAAACGTTCTAAACTGACTGTGACTGGGTCACGCCGCTCGTGTCGGTTCGGTTACCGCCGTCTCAGCAAGTAAACGACGGCGCCGCCAGCAGCGGACATGACCGCCATGGCGATATAGGCGCGACTGCCCACGGCGTTGAAGAGGTGGCCGGAGGCGAATAGGGCGATGCCCATCACCAATCCCATGACGAGCGCTGAGTAGACCGACTGCGCCGTGGCCGAAAGTTCCGGCGGAACACGGCTGGCGATAAAATGCATGGCGCCCAGATGGGCCGCGCCGAAAGTGAAAGCATGGAGGACCTGCAACAGGAAAAGCGGGACCAGGGAAACGGTGGATGCGGTGAAGAGCCAACGCACAAGGCCGGCAAGGCCAGCGAACGCGATCAACCGGGCCGGGCCGGTCCGGCGGACGACGGCGCCGCTGAAAAGAAACAGAACGATCTCGGCGATCACGCCGACCGCCCATAGCCAGCCGATGATGTCTTCCGAAATGCCCGCCCGGCGCCAGTTCAAGGTACCGAACCCGTAATAGACGGCATGGCTCGCCTGAATGAACCCGATGCCGACGAGAAAGACGACAAAACGCCAGTCCCTGAGAACAGGCAATAGGGTAAAACGGTCACTCGAGGTTCCCTCCGAACGCAAGTCAGGGAGGGCCCAAGCCGCCACCACCGTGAGAATTAGGCACCCCACGACGACGGTGTGGACGAGGTCAGGGTTCCGATCCGTCAGCAGTGTTCCGATTCCGGTTGCCGCGACGATGAAGGTCAAAGAACCCCACAACCGGACCCGGCCGTAGTCGAACCCCAGCTGCCGGCCGGCCTGCATGGTCAGGCTCTCGGTCAGCGGCATGCAGGTCGACCAAAGGCCGAAAAACAAGACATTGACGGCGAGGACGAACAGCCAGCCGGACTTCAGGGGAAAAAGCAGGAAAACGCCGAGTGCGGCAGTCGTCAACCAGGCGATCAGGCGTTTTCGTTCGCCGGTCCGGTCGGCGAAATTGGCGATCAATGGATTGGCGATGATCTTGGCCGCCGTGCCGGCACCCAGGATCAGGCCGATGATTTCCGCATCCAGGCCTCGGTTTTCCAGCCAAATCGGCCAGAACGGCAGGAGCACGCCGATGGTCAGAAAGGATGCGCCGTAGTAGGCGGCGAGGCGGGCCGGGATCACGGCGTCAAGCCTTCGGCCAGGTCTCCCAGATAGGCCATACCACGGGCCGCCCGTGATCCGTACCAGGACACCATCTCCGCATCAATCAACCGGGCCTTACCGGCGTGATCCGGGAATTCCCGGTCGAAGTCACTCACGTGTTCCGCAGCAAAGGGAAACGGTTCGCTGCTGAACAGGACCATGTCCGTCGTGATCAACAAATCGTCGGAAAGTTCGACTCTCGGGTAACGCACGGTATCTGAATGACCCAGTGTCTGCCAATGGACGAGACCCAGGACATCGGCAATATAGGTATCACGGGATACGGTCATCCATGGGTCCTTCCAGATTAGGTATAGGACCCGCCTTGGCAGGAACCCGGCGGCGCGGTGTTCGAGGGCGAGATAGGCGCGGTCAAATTCATCGCACAACGCTTTGGCTCGATCATGGACGCCGAAGACGCCGCCGATCAGTCTAATCAATGGAGCGTTGTCGACCGCTTTCAGAGGATGTGTGACGACAACCTGGACGCCCGCTTCCGCGATTTCCTCGGCGAGGGGTTTGGGTGTTTCGTCGACATTGACGATGACATGCGTCGGCATCAGGCCACGAAGTTTCTCCATGTTGACCTTCTTCGTGCCCCCGACGCTTACTATCGAAGCTGCTGCCTCCGGGTGGCGGCAATACGATGTTCGCCCGACGATGGCCGCGCCCAGCCCCAGATCGAACAACAATTCCGTTAGACTCGGGACCAGCGAGACGATTCGTGTGCCTTTGGTAGCGGGCGTATGCGAAACGCCGGCTGCGTCAATCAAATCGCCGCGTGGCAGTCCGTGACCCGTCCCATGAATCATGGTTAGACCTTAGCGAAAAGGCTCGACGCCGCAAGAAACCGGTTTTCAACGGAAGATTGAGGTGTGACGGTCGTCACGCGGTACCGGGACCCGCCGTGGTAGAGTCTTGACGAAAGAAGGGTGAAAGGCACAAACAACCGATTCCACCCCGTGTTCTAGGAGGATATCGCATGGCTCGTACCGTGCGGCCTGGCGGATCCGGTCAATCGCCGAGGAACGACGAATTGACCGAACAAACTGACAATGCTGCTTCTCAAAGCGAGCTGGTTCACCTGGTTGAATCGGTGCCATTTCCCGTCATGCGCGTAGCCTTCGACGGAGCCTTGTTGTTTGCGAATAATGCCTCGGACATCTTGTTGCGGGAATCCGGTTTGTCCATCGGACAAACAGTGCCGCAAGAATGGGTCGAGACGATCAAGGCCGCGGGTGACGGTGGTGCGAAAACAACGATCGACTGGGATGGCTTCCCCAGGCGATATCAGTTGACGTTCGTTTGCGAACACGATGCCGGATGGGCCGATGTGTTCGCCATCGATGTGACACGCTACATCGAGGCGGAAGAGCGGGCCGAGTTCGCGGTATCCCATGATTCACTCACCGGACTACCGAACCGGGCTCTGTTTACCGACCGCCTCGAACAGGTCATCGCCTTGGCCCGGCGCAATGGAAAGATGGCCGCTGTCCATATCATCGGCTTGGATGGGTTCAAGGAGATCAACGATACGGAGGGGCATACGACGGGAGACGCCATTTTGCAGATCGTCGCCAGCCGCCTCAGCCGAGTGACCCGGACATCCGATACGGCGGCGCGATTGGGAGGCGACGAGTTCGCCGTCATTCAGGTTGAGCCCGTCGGCGAAGATGGGGTCGATGCATTTGCCCGAAAACTCCAACACAGCTTGGCGGCGCCGATGGATTTCGGCGGCCGCACGATCGCGTGTTCCGCAAGCATTGGGATTTCCGTCTTCCCGGGCGAGGTGGGATCGGGGGAGGGCCTCATCCGAAATGCGCAGATCGCCCTCGATCATTGCAAAAACGAAGGTGCTGGGGGGTACCGGTTCTTCGTCAACGAAATGCACGAAGAAATCAAACGCCGTCGCGCCGTCGAGGCGGAACTGGCGCGCGCCATTGAGAATCAGGAACTGGTTCTCCATTTTCAGCCGAAGATCAATCTGACGACTGGCAAGGTTACCGGCATGGAAGCCTTGGTCCGCTGGGTTCACCCCGTCAACGGCTTCATGTCGCCGGCTGAATTCATTCCCGTCGCGGAACGCTCGCGCCTGATCATTCCCCTTGGTGAGTGGGTTCTGCGTGAGTCCTGCCAACGAACCAAGGCGTGGAACGACGCGGGTCTCGGCCCCCTGAAGGTGGCCGTCAATCTGTCGGGCGTGCAATTCCACGAACCCAGTTTGGTCGACGGAATCCGGTCGGTCCTCGACGAGACCCGTTTGCCGCCGCAATGCCTTGAACTGGAAATCACCGAGACCGTCGCCATGGAGGACGCGGAATCGACTTCGGCTGTGTTTAAACGCCTCGCCGAACTCGGCGTTTCGCTGTCGATCGACGATTTCGGAACGGGATATTCAAGCCTCGCCTACCTGAAACGATTTCCCATCGATCGGATCAAGATCGACAAAACGTTTGTCGACGATATCGGCGGTGAAACGAATTCCGGTGCCATTGCCCGCGCGGTGACGACGCTCGGTCACAGTTTCGGGATGGAGGTGACCGCAGAGGGTGTGGAAACGACCGATCAGGTGACCTTCCTGAGGCGATTGGAATGCGATGAAATCCAGGGCTTTTTGTTCTCCAAACCGTTGCCGCGAGAAGAGTTCGAGTCCTTCGTCCGGGAATACAAACCAGCACTCGACGTCGAACCGGCCATACCGAACTGGTCGGAGTTCCGGGCCAAAAGACCGGCGCGCCTGTGATCCTATGACGGTCCAGAACGCGTCGGCGTCCCGGTGCCGTGGCTTGAATTGGCGCGGTCAGTTCGCTTCGAGGGCTTCGCTGAGCGCGAGCCACTCTTCTTCGGCGGAAACCAATCGGGATTTGATGTCGCCAAGTTCGACCTGAAGCTCCATCAGACGGGCCGTCGGACCGCCGTAAACTTCGGGATCGGCCAATCGGGTTTCCAAATCGGCCCGCAAGCCCTGAAGGGTTTCCATCAGTTCTTCCTGCTCGCGAATCTTTTTCCTGATCTCCGCAGTTTCAGCCCGCTCGGCCGCCCGAGCCCGGCGCTCGGCCTTGCGGTCGCGTTTGCTGTTTGCTTTTGGCGAACAGCGGGAATCCCTGCGTCGTTCGCGGCGGTCCTCGGCGAGCCGTTTCCGGTAATCGCCGAGGTCGCCTTCGAATGGGGTGCAGGTGCCGCCCCTGACCAACCACAGGCGGTCGCAGACTAGTTCGATCAAATGCGCGTCATGGCTGACGAGGACGACTGCGCCGTCGTATTCGGAAAGGGCCTGGACCAAGGCTTCGCGGGCGTCGACGTCGAGATGGTTGGTCGGCTCGTCGAGCAGCATGACATGCGGTTTCTCGAGACTCATGAGCGCGAACAGCAGCCGCGCCTTTTCGCCGCCCGACAGGTTGGCGGTCTTGGTATCGGCCTTGTCGCCGGAAAACCCGAAACGCCCGAGGTGCGCGCGTACCTGACTCTCGGTCGACATCGGCATGGCCCGCGCCGCGTGTTGGTAAGCGGATTCGGCGACATGCAGTTCGTCGGCCTGGTGTTGGGCGAAATATCCGACTTTCAGCTTCGACGACTTGCGCAGTTTCCCGGCCATCGGTTTTAGGCGGTCGGCAATCAGCTTGACCAGGGTCGACTTGCCGTTTCCATTGGCGCCGAGCAAGCCGATCCGGTCGTCCATATCGATGCGCAGGTCGAGACTGCGCAGAACCGGTGTGTCTTCCTCATAACCGATAGCCGTCTCTTCCAGGGTGATGAGGGGTGGGGATAGGGGGTCCGGATTGGGGAAATGGAACGCCACGGTGCGATCCTCGATCACGGATGCGATCGGTTCCATGCGTTCCAGCATCTTGACGCGGCTCTGGGCCTGGCGGGCCTTCGTCGCCTTGTAGCGGAACCGCTCGATGAAGCTCTCGATGCGACGCCGTTCCGCCAACTGTTTGGAACGAAGTTTTGAATCGAGTGCCTGTTTTTCCCGCCTGGTGCGTTCGAAACGATCATAACCGCCCGAATACCGGGTCAGTTTTGCGCCTTCGAGGTGGATGATCTCGTCGACCACGGAGTTGAGCAGGGTCCGGTCGTGGCTGATCACGACGAGGGTCCCCTGCCATGACGCGAGGTGGCTTTCCAGCCACAGCGCCGCTTCCAGGTCCAAGTGGTTGGTCGGCTCGTCAAGGAGCAGAACATCGGGCCTCGAAAACAGCGTTGCCGCGAGTGCAACACGCATGCGCCAGCCGCCCGACAGGCTCGCGCAGGAAGACGCTTGGGCGTTTTCGTCGAACCCGAGGCCGGCCAAAATTCGGGCGGCGCGCGACGGCGCCGATTGGGCGTCGATGTCTACAAGACGGTTATGGATATCGGCGATATCATGCGGGTCGGTCGCCGTTTCGGCACGCTCAAGAAGGTCTGTCCGTTCGGTGTCGGCTGCAAGCACCGTATCGATCAGGCTGTCCGGGCCCGAGGGCGCCTCCTGCGCTACCGTTGCGACGTGCATGCCTTTTCGAAGGTTGATTTCCCCCCCGTCCGGAGCCGCTTCCCCCATGATCAGGCGAAACAAGGTCGTCTTGCCGCTACCGTTGCGGCCGACCAGTCCGACCTTGTGGCCCTTGCGGATGGCGACGGTCGCCTCGTCGAACAGCGTGTGTTCGCCGATGCGGTAGGTCATGGCGTTGATGTGAAGCATGGCGCCGGGGTGATACCACGCGAAAGCGAATAAACAAATCACTGAAGACCGCCACCGATCGATTTCCAGGGGGTGGCGACGGTCCGGTCGGTTGCCGTGCTCTTGATTAAACAATTCCGTTGACTAAAATTCCTTGAACTCATCGGATTTGTCTATGAGACAGCTACCCACACTTCGGCAGTTGCGATATCTCGTAGCGGTCGTCGAGATCGGTCATTTCGGCCGGGCCGCCGAAGCCTGCTTCGTCACTCAATCGACACTGAGCACCGCGATCCGCGAATTGGAGACGATCCTCGGGCAGACCTTGATTGAACGCACCAAACGTCATGTATCGGTGACGCCGCTCGGCCTCGAAGTGGCGGAGCGCGCCAAGATGGTGCTGCGCGACGTCGGCGACATCGTCGAACTGGCCCAGGCGACGGGGGGCCCGTTGTCCGGCTTGATCCGTCTGGGGGCGATACCGACGATCGGCCCGTATATGATCCCGGCGATGATGCGAGAGGTGCGGAATTCCTATCCGGACGCCCAATTCTACCTTCACGAGGGTAAATCGGACGACTTGCTGGCGGCAATCGGTGAGGGCGATCTAGATCTTGCGATTCTGGCGTTTCCCTATGAGACGCCGGGCATGGAGCAAATGGAGATCATGCGCGATCGTTTCTGGCTGGCGGTACCGGAAAGCCATGGGTTGGCCGAACGGAAACAGATCCGGGCAAACGATTTGGACGGTAGCGCCATGCTGCTGCTCGAAGAGGGGCATTGTCTGAGGGACCATGCGCTGGCCGCCTGTCGCGTGAGCGACGGGTCGAAGGGGGAACGGATACAAGCGACGACGCTGCTGACCGCCGTCGAGATGGTTGCAGAGGGGATCGGAATGACCCTGGTACCCGAGATCGCCGTGAACGCAGGTTTTGTCAAATCGGCGCCCGTGTCCGTGCTCCCCGTTAAGGCCGCCAACGCTTCCCGGCATATCGGTCTCGTCTGGCGCCGGGGCGCGGTGCGCAAACAGGAATTCCGTTTGTTCGGCCATTTCCTCAAGAATTGGTTGGCGAATCGCGAGGCCATCAGCGAGCCGAGGGCTCGGTAACGAAACGATGATCGGCCTCGCGTCGGTTGATCCGACGCCTGGGACCGCTAAGCCGCTTGCCAGGGGGGGGGGATGTCGTTATAACGCGCCCCCGCACGCAATGGGGTCGGCGTTCGACCCCTCTTAGGCAAACAAAAAAGAAATCCGCAACAACGACGAGGGATTAAAGGGATGGCAACCGAGCGCACGCTCTCCATCATTAAGCCGGACGCCACACGCCGCAATCTTACCGGAAAGATCAATGAACGGTTTGAGACGGCAGGCCTCCGGATCATCGCCCAGAAACGTATTCAACTAACCCGAAGCCAAGCCGAGGGTTTCTACGCCGTTCACCAGGAACGTGCCTTTTTCAATGATCTTTGCGAATTCATGACTTCAGGTCCGGTCGTCGTGCAGGTTCTCGAAGGCGAGGACGCAATTACCCGGAATCGGGAAATTATGGGCGCGACCAATCCGGCGAATGCCGACGAAGGCACCATCCGCAAGGACTTTGCCGAGAACGTCGAGGCCAATTCTGTTCACGGGTCGGATTCCCCGGAAACGGCGGCGACTGAGATCGCCTATTTCTTCGCCAATATCGAATTGGTCGGCTAACCACCGGCGATCGGGTTTCGATTATCCGATACAAGCGGCCGCTCCGTTGAGCGGCCGTCTCTATTTCGGGGGGGGATTGACCAGGGCTTTGTCGAACCGGAGTGCATCGGAGATGCTCACGCGTCCGTCTTCGACGTCCAATCTTCCCTCTGCGAACAATCGGACGGCTTCGGGGTAAATCCGATGTTCTTGTTCGAGAATTCGAGCCGCCAGCGCGTCGGCGGTGTCGTCCGCAAGTATCGGCACCACTGCTTGAATGATAATCGGCCCGGCATCCATCTCCGGCGTAACGAAATGTACGGTGCATCCGGAAAACCGGACCCCCGCATCGATTGCCAGCTGCTGCACGTCCAGCCCCTTGAAGGCCGGGAGCAGGGAAGGATGGATATTGAGAAGACGCCCGGACCACCGTTCACAAAACTCGGGCGATAGAATACGCATAAAGCCGGCGAGGCAGACGAGTTCGGTACCAGCTTCCTCGAGTGCTTGGGTCACGGCCCGCTCGAAGGCTTGGCGGCCGTCGAAATCGCCGTGCTCGATCGTCGCTGTATCGATCCCGGCCTTTTCCGCGCGTTCCAACCCCTGGACGCCGCCGACGTTGGAAACGACGAGAGCGATCTCGGCCGGAAAATCCGATTGTCCACAGGCGTCGATCAGGGCCTGCAGATTGGAGCCGCGCCCGGACACGCATACGCCGACCTTCAGTCTCGCCATGCGTCCTCCAGGCCTTCGATAACGACCTCGGCGGCGTTCTCGGCGGTCTCAAGGACGACACCAAGTTGGAACACGGTCTCGCCTTCGCCTTCCAGGACCAACCGAACTTCGTCGGCATATTGCGGTTCGACGATGATGGCCATGCCGATACCGCAATTGAATGTCCGGGCCATTTCGATCGGAGCGACGCCGCCGGCGCCAGCGATCCACTGGAACAACTTCGGGATCGTCCACTGCCCGGCATCGATGGCGACGCCAAGACCGGACGGCAAGACGCGCGGAATGTTCTCAAGAAGTCCGCCTCCGGTGATATGGGCCAGGCCTTTGACCCCGCCCGCCTTGATGGCGGCAAGGCACGACTTGACGTAGATGCGCGTTGGATCGAGCAGGATGTCTCCCAAACGGCGTTCACGATCGAAGGGCGCCGGGTCACGGAGATCGGCACCGGAAACCTCGACCACCTTGCGGGCGAGCGAGAAGCCGTTGGAGTGAATGCCGTCGGAGGCCAGCCCGAATATCACGTCGCCCGGTTCAGCGGTGTCGCCGGTGAGGATGGAATCGCGTTCGACGGCGCCGACACAGAAACCGGCGAGATCGTAATCACCCGGTTTATACATGCCGGGCATTTCCGCGGTTTCGCCGCCGATCAAGGCGCAGCCCGCCCGCCGGCAGCCTTCGGCAATCCCCGAAACGATGTCACGGCCGCCTGTGACGTCCAGTTTTCCCGTCGCGAAGTAATCGAGAAAGAAAAGCGGCTCCGCTCCTTGGGCCACGAGATCATTGGCGCACATGGCGACCAGGTCGATGCCGACGGTGCCGTGACGGTCCATTTGGGTGGCGATCATCAACTTGGTGCCGACGCCGTCCGTGCCGGCAACAAGGATCGGGTCCTCGAAGCCGGCGGCCTTGAGGTCGAACATGGCGCCGAAACCGCCGAGGTCCGACGCCACTCCGGCGCGATGCGTCGCGGCGGCAAGCGGCTTCACGGCGGCGACCAGATCATTGCCAGCATCGATGTCGACGCCTGAATCCCTGTAACTGAGCGCGTTTTTTAACGTCGGATTATCGGCGCTAATGACTTTTTCCCCTGGTTGGGTGTTGGTAGATTAGGCAGACTATCGGCGCCAGAAGATAAAGAAACCCTCTCGGTTTGCAATGATCGATCTCTCCGCAATCAGGAATACCGGCACCTCTCTGGCCGTGGCATCGGCCATCCTTCTCTTGGCCATGACGGCGGCCTTGGCGTCGAGCGTGGACGTTTACGAAATCACGGGCGTGGCTGTTGACAAGACGGCTGAAACAGCCGCAACGGCTCGTGATCAAGCGTTGGCGGAAGGGGAGGTAACCGCGTTCCAACGACTGCTTCGTCGCCTGACGCTGACGCGCGATCATGGCAGGTTGCCCGACCTCCCCCGCGATGAACTTACCGAGTTCATAAAGGACTTCTCGGTTTCCAATGAGAAGACGTCGGCGGTCCGGTACCTCGCCACATTGACATTCCGGTTCAAAAGGGAGGCGGTCCGCCAATTGCTGGAGGACTTCAATATCGCTTTCGCTGAAACTCCCAGCAAGTCGGTCCTCGTCCTGCCCGTTTATCAGGCCGCCGGCGCATTATCCCTATGGGACGACCCGAACCCATGGCGCCAAGCCTGGACCGGGAATTCCCTGGGCAGTGGAATCGTTCCGATGGTGACGCCGTTGGGTGACCTGAAGGACGTCGGCGCCATCGGTCCGCGACAGGCGGTAGAAGGTGATCGCCCGCGTCTGAACGCGATCGCCGGCCGGTATGATGTCCAGGACGTCGTTGTCGCCTACGGTCAATTGCGCCTCGATGCGGCCGTCGCGCGGCAAGGGTTGCAGGTCGACGTGACCCGATACGGTGCTGATCCGGAGCCGATGACCTACACGCTCGATTTCCGCCAGGAGGAAAACGAGGGTCTCGCCGAATTCCTGATGCGCACGGCGCATGCCGTCGCCGAGGAAATCGAGGACCAATGGAAACAGGAAAACCTCCTGCGATTGGATCGCCCTGCCGTTGCCGCGGTGGCGGTTCCGATCACGGGCCTGCGTGATTGGCTCAGCGTCAGCCAACGGTTGAACGACGTACCGCTGATTCGGCGCACGGAAATGGTCTTGATGTCCCTGGACGAGGTACGAGTGAACCTTCACTATGTCGGTGAACCCGAGCAACTTCGAGTTGCGCTCGGTCAAGCGGATTTGACCCTTGTCAGGGAGGACGACGAATGGGTTCTCTACCTGGCCGACGTCTTGCCGGCCGGCGATACCTGAGCCTCTTTCCGTGAACCTTCCGAACGCAATCTCGTTCGCGCGCATCTGCGCCGTCCCGGTCGTCGTTTGGCTGATTCTCAACGAGAACATGACGATTGCGTTTTGGCTCGTGCTGGCAGCGGCTATCAGCGACGCTGCGGACGGCATCATCGCCAAGCGGTTCGGGCTGACCACGGTTTTGGGCGGTTACCTCGATCCACTCGCCGATAAGGCGTTACTGGTCAGCTGCTACATCGCCCTCGGACATCAAGGATATCTACCGGTCTGGCTTGTTATTCTGGTCGTTTTCCGGGATGCCCTTATCCTTGTCGGCGCTTACCTTTTTCATGCGCTGACGCAGGCGCTGGACATGACCCCGCTGATGATCAGCAAGGTGAACACGGTCGCCCAATTGGTATTGGCGATCACCGTCATTGGCAGCGAGGGGCTGCAACTGAACGCTGCTGTGTTCGTCGAAATTCTGATACTGATCGTAGCCGCGACGACATTTGCTTCCGGCGTTGCCTACGTTAGCGTCTGGACTCGGAAGGCCTATATGTTCGAAAACGGCCGTGCCGGCGGCGAGGAGGCGGAGTGACCAGAGACAGGCAAACCATATTCTGGATCGTCGGGCTTTTACTCGCGGCCGCTCTGATTCACCTGCTCAGCGGTATTCTTCTGCCGTTCGTCGCCGGGATGGCGGTGGCCTATTTCCTCGACCCCATCGCCGATAAACTCGAAGAGCGTGGTGTGTCGCGCGGGCTCGCGACATTCCTGATTCTGCTCAGTTTTTTCATTGTCATGATCGGAATCCTCTTGCTGTTGCTGCCGCTTCTGCAGAACCAGTTTGTCGAACTCGCGAGCCTCTTGCCGACGGTCATCGAATCCCTGCAGGGTCATATTCAGGCGCTGTTCGAAGAGTTGCGGGCCGAGCTCCCACCGGAAGCATTCCAAAAGCTGCGCGAAGCCGCCGCAGGTTATGCCGGAAAAATCGTTTCCCTGCTGACCGGGTTCCTCGCCAACGTGTGGAGCGGTGGTGTCGCTTTTTTCAACTTGCTTTCCCTGGTCGTCATCACGCCCGTCGTTGCGTTTTATCTATTGCGTGATTGGGACCTGATCACAGCCAAAATCGATTCCTGGCTGCCCCGACATGCGGCATCCATAATTCGCGAACAGATTCTCGCCATCGACGCGACGATTGCCGGATTTGTGCGCGGACAAGCGAGTGTTTGTTTGGTGTTGGCAACGATCTACGGAGTCGGATTGACGGTCGTTGGGTTGAAATCGGGGCTGTTGGTCGGACTCGGTGCCGGCTTTATCTCCTTCATCCCCTACGTCGGAGCCGGAACGGGAATGATCGTCGGCATTACGATCGCGATGTTCCAGTTTTCCGATTGGATCTGGATTGCTGTCGTGGCCGGGATTTTCCTGTTTGGACAAACGCTAGAAAGTTATTTTCTGACGCCGAAACTGGTGGGCGACCGCGTTGGCCTTCACCCCGTATGGATCATCTTCGCACTTCTCGCCGGTGGCTCCCTGTTTGGGTTCACCGGTGTGCTTCTGGCGGTTCCTGCGGCCGCCGTAATCGGCGTGCTCATCCGGTTTGCTATTACCCAGTATTTGGATAGTCCACTTTATACCGGTGGGCCCGACAAGGACGGTTCGGAGTGAGAGCACCGAACCAGTTGATCCTCGAGTTCGAGCACCGGCCGTCCCTCTCTGGAGAGGACTTCTTGATATCCGACGAGAACCGCGAAGCCGTCGCATGGATCGACAAATGGCCAAACTGGCCCTCGCCGGTCGTCGTCATTCACGGACCGCCGGGATGTGGCAAGACCCACCTATGCGAGGTATTTCGCGCCAAGGCGTCGGCGACCGCATTGGCGTCCGGTTTTTCCGAAGGTTTGACGTCGATTGATCGAACGCAGGCATTTGTCTTCGACGATTTCGATCGCATCATGGGGGGCGACGCCGAGGAACAGGTATTTCACTTGTATAACGGACTGCGGGGAGAAGGGGGTCATCTACTTGCGACTGCCACGTTGCCGCCGCGGCAATGGCCATTTGCGACGCCCGACGTTCGTTCCCGCGTCCTGGCGTCCCCGAGTGCGGCCATCGCCGCGCCTGGTGATGGGTTGATCGCCGGGCTGCTGGTCAAACTATTCACCGACTGTCAATTGGTCGTCGGTTCGGAGGTCATCTATTACCTCCTCCCGCGTATGGAAAGGAGCTTCGAGGCGGCGCGCCGTCTTGTCGATGCCCTGGACCGCCGATCACTGACCGGAAAGCGGCGCGTCACGGTTCCCCTGGCTCGCGAGGTCCTCGCCGATTTTCAGCAGTAGGGAGGTCTGAGGACGCTGATTATTGCCGCTCGGGAAAGACTGCTTGAGGCTTGACGGTTTTAGACACCACACACAGTATCGACGCGATTTTCCGCGCGCGCTTGTTGTTCGCGGTGCAGACCAGACATATTCGGATAGGGGGATTCCATGGATCTCGGAATACAGGGAAAAAAGGCGATCGTCTGCGCGGCGAGCAAAGGGTTGGGAAAAGCTTGCGCCGTATCGCTTTTGCGTGAAGGGGTCGATGTAACCATATGTGCCCGGACTCCGGAAACGCTCACCGCCACCGCCGATGAGTTGCGGGGGATGGGCGGTGGCACCGTGACCGCCGTCGCTTGCGATATCACCAGCGAAGCCGGCCGCGCCATGGTTCTCGACGCTTGTCCCAATCCGGACATCCTGGTTAACAACGCGGGCGGTCCGCCGCCGGGCGATTTCCGAGACTGGACTCGCGATGATTGGATTGCGGCCATCGACGCCAACATGCTGACCGCGATTTTTTTGATCAAGGCGACCGTGGACGGGATGATCGATCGGGAGTTCGGCCGCATCATCAACATCACCTCTTCCGCGGTCAAGGCACCGATCGAGATCCTCGGACTTTCCAACGGCGCGCGCGCCGGGTTGACCGGTTTCGTGGCTGGAATTGCACGGAAGACGGTCCGGCACAACGTGACGATCAACGCCATCCTGCCGGGGCCGTTCGACACAGACCGGTTGCGTGCCAACATAGCGGTCGCGGCGGAAAACGCGGGCAGGCCGGTGGGCGAAGTCGTTGCCGAGCGGGCGGCTGGCAACCCAGCCGGCCGGTTTGGGGATCCCAGTGAGTTCGGCGAGCTCTGCGCTTACCTGTGCTCCGCCCAGGCGGGTTACATCACTGGTCAGAACATCCTGATCGACGGCGGCGGCTTCCCAGGAACGCTCTGACGATCCCATGGAAACGGTAAAGGCGATCCTCTTCGATACGTTCGGCACCGTCGTCGATTGGCGCGGCAGCGTTGCCAGGGAAGCCGAGAAACTGGCCCGGGCAAAAGGCCTCGGCTCCGTCGATGGCGACGCGTTTGCCCGTGCGTGGCGAGCCGGTTACCAACCGGGCATGGAGGCGGTGCGGTCGGGTCAGCGCCCGTGGACATCCATCGACGTCATTCACCGGGAAAGACTGGATGCCATCGTTTCGGAGTTCGGGTTTGGCGGTTTGACCGACGATGAACGCAATGACCTCAATATGGCTTGGCATCGGCTCGATCCGTGGTCCGACGCGTTGCCCGGTCTGCGGCGCCTTCATCGAAGCTACATCCTGGGCCCCCTTTCCAACGGGTCGACGCAGTTGCTCATCAACATCGCGAAAAGGGTCGGTCTGCCGTGGGATGTAATTGGTTCATCCGACGCCTTCCGATCGTTCAAACCGCAAGACGAAATGTACTTGGGTGCCGTTTCCATGCTCGGCATGGAGCCGGACCAAGTGATGATGGCGGCCGCCCACAATGACGATCTAAAGCATGCGCAAAGCCATGGGATGCGGACGGCGTTTATTTGTCGGCCATATGAATACGGAGTCGATCAAGTGAGAGACTTGGAGGCCACCGAAGACTGGGATTTTGTTGTAGACGGAATTGACGAACTGGCCGACCGCCTCGTGCCGTGAGGCGGGGTGTTGTTTAGTGTCGGTAGATGACGCCGAGAACCAAATCGGTCGTCGTGTAGTGTCCGGTGATGGTGTCGTTGTCGTCGAAGGGGCCGTTTTCGACTTCGCCAAGGTCCTGGTAACGGCCTTCGATCCTGACCAGCCAGTTCGGCGTCCAGTGATAATGAAAACCGCCCATCACGTTCCAGGCCAAATCATTGGTGCGCGCGTCCTGTGAAGACCGCGCGTTGTTGAAGGTGTTCGTGCGGACCGCTTGGCTCCAGTGGCGGACCAAACCGACCCCGGCCCCGACGTAAGGTTTGAAGTTCCAGAACTCGAAATCGATATCGTAGTACCCGTTGACCATGGCGCCGAAGGACGCAACCTCGTTCATGTAACCTTGGGGGAACCCACCGGAGTTCCCCCGGTAATCGAGATCGAAGCGGTAGCGGATGAAAGGTTCGAGTTCCGTGCGTACGGGGATGCCGAACTTTTTGTCCCAGTCGTAACCGATCGAACCGCTGTTGCCGCCGACCCAATCTTCGTCGCGGCGAACTTCTAAGTTTGTTACGTTGGTGAGTTCCGGGTCGTGGATAGTCGACCAGCCGCCGACGAGGTTGACCGAATAGTATATCCCGTCGAGGAAGCTATCCTGTCCGGCCTTCGCCATTTGTGTCGGCGCCGGTGTTGGTCCCGGCCTGCCTGTAACGGGTGCCGGTTGTGGCACAGGCTGGCGGCGCGGAACGTAGCGTGGCGCCGCCGGCGCCGAAGGTCGAACCGGCGTTGCGGCCGGCGGATAACCTGGCTGCGAAAAGGGGTGAGGCTGATTGAGGAAATAATTGAAATCGTAGAGGCCGGCCGCCGACGCCGGCGCGGTTCCGACCATCGCACCAAACGCCAGCGCCAAGACAATGGAAATAGTTCGTCGCACGTTCGATCCCCAATCTGGTCCGGATCATGCCAATAAGAATCTTGGAAATCAATGCGTTATCTTTGTGCCTAGAAAGAAAACGGATCTAGTCGCCCGCCAGAGCTGTCACGAAACAGTAACAATCCGGGCAAATCGGTGCCGTGACATGACTCCTGGCGTCCCTTATGATCCGGCCATGGTTACGGCATCATGCAAAGACCTTTATACTTCGGATACGTTGCTGAGTGTTCATGTAGTGACGGATCTGCAGTGAAGTCCTTGATTTCCGGCACATACGACAAGGAACACTTTGGGAGCCGGCGGAACATGAAACCGTCGCCCTACGGCGCGATGAGTGAGATGTCCCGTCCTGGCGGCCTTGCGAAAACCAAACGCAGTTTCGGTTCGGGAGGGACACCTTTACTGCGGACAACGAGGTACAAGGGGTAGGCGTTGCGCCCGTTACGAAATTCCACCGACCCCGGCGTGAACAATCATCTCGGCTTAGCAACGCGGGGCCGTCTCGGCGTCGTCGATATCGGATCAAACACGGTCCGCCTGGTCGTATACGATACGCCGAACCGGCTTCCCATACCGATCTTCAACGAGAAAGCCAACTGCGGCCTGGGGCGTGGATTGCAGGCGTCCGGGATGCTCAATTCCCGGGGACGCGAGGAAGCGCTCCGCAGTTTGGCGAGATTTGTCGGGTTGGCGGACTCCATGGGGGTCGAGCGGCTCGAAATGGTAGCCACGGCCGCCGTCCGGGACGCCGATGACGGTGAGGAATTCGTCGACGAGGTCCGCGATCAGTTTGGCTTTACGGTCGAAGTGCTGTCGGGTGACGAAGAGGCGATGTTCGCGGCGCGCGGATTGCTCATGGGAACGCCGGATGCCGACGGCATCGTTGCCGACATGGGCGGCGGCAGCGTCGATATCGTCGAACTCATCAAAGGAAAGTTCGGACAAACGGCAACCCTTCCGTTGGGGCATCTGAGACTGCCCGAGGCATCCGACTACGATACGGGCACGGCCAAAAAGATTATCGACAGTGCTTTTTGCGAGGTGCCCTGGCTGTCGAACGGTAAGGGCCGCCCTTTGTACGCGATCGGCGGTTCGTGGCGCGCGTTGGCCCGCGTGTTCATCGATCAAACGGCCTATCCCCTTCACGTGATTGATGGCTATACGCTGCGGAGAAACAAGGCGCGCGAACTGGGCAAGTTGATTACCAAACTGGGCAAGGGAACCATCGACTCGATTCCCGGCATTCCCAAGGACCGGACCAAAACCCTGCCATTCGCGGCGATGGTGATGGCGCGCCTCCTCAAGTGCACAAAGGTATCGGATGTCGTGTTTTCCGGTTTTGGTATGCGCGAGGGGAAACTACTGACAATGCTCCCGCTGCAACTCAGCGGCCAGGATCCGCTCTTGAGCGGATGTGCCGGGATGGCGGAACGGACCGGACGTTTCGCCATAACCGGACAGGAAATATTCCACTGGATCGCGCCGCTGTTCCCGCCCGAGCGGGATGCGGAGAGCCGGCTTCGCATGGCCGCCTGCATGCTCAGCGATATCGGTTGGAGCGAGCACCCCGACTACCGTGCCGAACATGCATTTCTCCGCGTCCTTCGGTTGCCCTTTGCCGGTCTGACCCATGCCGAACGGGTGTTTCTCGCCGTGGCGATTTTCGTGCGCTACAACGGCGACCCCGATAACCCGTTGGTCCGGGCCGTCAGTGCTTTAATGACCGACTACGACATCGATCACGCCAATACGACCGGCCTGGCCCTCCGCTTGGCCCATACCATCTCCGGTTCGGCACCCGGGATACTCGCCCGCACCTGGTTCGAAGTCGGTGCCGACGAACTCACGCTGCGCATGCCGATTGACGGATCGGTCGGCGGAGGCATGTTCGCAAGCGAGGCAATCGAACGGCGGTTGAAGACCTTGGGTCGAGTCCTCGGCCTCCCTGGCAGGCTCGGTTAGGGCGCGTCGGATCGGTTACCCGCGTCGACGCCGAAGATGCTGACATTGCCGTTGTCGATGATGAGGCCGGCTTCACCTCGACGGATCTTCAAAGCATCTTCGCCGAAGACTTCGCGCCGCCATCCGCTCATTGCCGGCACGCCGCACTCTTCACCGTAGGCCGCAATCTGGTCGATATCGGCGCTCGACGCGACGAGCTTATTGGCGACGTCCCATTGCTCGCATTTGGCCTTGAGAAGGACCTTTAGCAGGTCGGACACGGGACCGATGCCGCGCGGCAGATCCGGTTTGAGTTGAGGGGAAGGGCAGTCTTCATCGGGAACAGCGATGCCCGCCTCGATCGCGGCAAGGATCTCGCGACCGTAGCGTCCGTTCGCCAGGTTCGAACCGAGCCCTCTCGTTCGCGCCAAGTCCTTGGTGTCGCGGGGCCGATGGTGCGCCATCTCGACCAGCGTTTCATCGCGAAGGACCCGGTTGCGCGGCACATCGCGGCGCTGCGCCTCGGTTTCGCGCCATGCCGCCAATTCCCTGAGGACGGCGAGCATTCGGCCTGACTGCGTGCGGCATTTGATCCGTCGGAAAATCACCCTCGGATCGGCCTGATAAGTTTCGGGTCGCGTGAGGGTCGCCATTTCCTCTTCCGTCCAGCTTTCCCGGCCGTTGGCGTGGAGGCGCTTGCGCAATTTGTCGTAGGCCGGCCGCAGGTAGACGACATCCGACATGGCGTAGTCCAACTGCTTTTTTTTGAGCGGGCGAAGCGACCAATCGGTGAAACGAGAGCTTTTGTCGATCCGATGTTTAGTCAGTTTCGAGACAAGTTGCTCGTAGCCAACGGAGTCCCCGAAACCGCAAACCATTGCCGCGACCTGCGTGTCGAAAACCGGCATCGGCAATCGACCGGCCAAGTGGAAGAAGATCTCCAGGTCCTGGCGGGCGGCGTGGAACACTTTCAGGATGGAGGTGTCGGCGAATAGGTCGAACAAGGGCGATAGGTCGAGGCCTTCGGCCAGCGTGTCGATCGCGGCCGCATCCTCGGGTCCGGCCACCTGGACCAGGCAGAGGATCGGCCAATAGGTCTTTTCGCGCATGAACTCGGTGTCGACCGTGATGAAGTCGGTGGACTTGAGGCGCGAACAGAATTCGGAAAGGGAGGCGTTGTCCGTGATCAGCGTCATGTTGGGCTGGTTTAAACGACAAGGGCCGCGAGGCAAAGGGAAACCTCGGGGGAGGGCGTAAAAAGCACCCGTCGCCTGCGCCTTCTACCGGGCGACATGATCGCCGACGAAAGGGTTTGTCGCCCGCTCTTCACCAAATGTACCGGTGGGGCCGTGCCCCGGGATGAAGGTTACGTCGTTGCCCAGCGGCCAAAGCTTGTCGCGGATCGACGCGATCAGTGTCGCGAAGTCGCCCCTGGGAAAATCCGTTCGGCCGATCGATCCTTGGAACAATACGTCGCCGACGACCGCGACCCGCGAGGGTTCGTGGAAGAAAACGATATGGCCGGGCGTATGGCCCGGGCAATGGAGTACGGAAAGGGAGAGGGTTCCGACCGTCACCTCATCGCCTTCGACGAGCCACCGGTCGGGTGTGAACGGACGCGACCCCGAAAGCCCGAACTGGCGCCCCTGTTCCTCGAGGAGGTCGATCCAGAACAGATCGTCTTCGTGCGGTCCGATGATCGGCAATCCGAGCCGCTCGGCCAGATCCGCGGTTCCGCCGGCATGATCACAATGTCCGTGGGTGATCAGTATCTTCTCCAGTTTTACTCCCTGCTCGTCGACGGCGCCGAGAATGCGTTCGATATCACCGCCGGGATCGATGACCGCACCCTGCATCGTCTCCTCGCACCAGATTACGGAGCAGTTCTGCTGTAGAGGAGTGACGGGAACGATCATGGCGTGCATGGGCGGATCCTGTTCGAGGGCTTCGGGGTGACGGATCGTCGCGAATATCACGGGGAAGTCAACTCCGCCGGGCACACGCGGTTCACAGCCCTAAAAGAACTCTTTTTTCCTGGGCGAAATGGTGTAAACAAGCGCGGCATTTCGCTCCGAGAACCGATCCGAACGCGCTCTGACAATTGAGATGAAGCCATGCATACGTACCGTACCCATACCTGCGGCGAACTGAGACAGGGAAACACCGGCGAGACCGTGCGCCTGTCCGGCTGGGTGCATCGCATGCGCGATCACGGGAACCTCGTTTTCATCGACCTCAGGGATCACTACGGGTTGACGCAGTGCGTGATCGATGTTTCCAGTCCGCTATTCGAGACCGTCGAAAAGACCCGGGTCGAGAGCGTCATCACGGTAACAGGGCCGGTGGTCGAGCGGTCCGAGGACACGATCAACCCAAACGTCGATACCGGCGAGGTTGAGGTCCGCATCGACGAGATCATCGTCGAAAACCCGGCCGAAGTCCTGCCCATGCAGGTCGCCGGTGATGCCGATCTCGGTGAGGAGACGCGCCTGCGTTACCGCTTCCTCGATCTCCGTCGCGAGACCGTTCACGCCAACATCATTTTGCGTTCGTCGATCATCTCGTCGATCCGCCGACGCATGACCGATTCCGGCTTCCTCGAGATCCAGACGCCGATCCTGACCGCTTCGTCGCCGGAAGGCGCGCGCGACTTCCTGGTGCCGAGCCGTCAGCATCCCGGCAAGTTCTATGCCCTGCCGCAAGCGCCGCAGCAGTTCAAACAGCTGCTCATGGTTTCTGGTTTCGACAAGTATTTTCAGATCGCGCCCTGTTTCCGCGACGAGGACGCCAGGGCGGACCGTAGTCCCGGCGAGTTCTATCAACTCGACTTTGAGATGGCCTATGTCGAACAGGAAGATGTGTTCTCGGCAATCGAGCCGGTGTTGTCCGGTGTCTTCGAAGAATTCAGCAAAGGGCGCCCGGTTACGTCGCCGCCGTTTCCGCGCATCGCCTACGAAGAGGCAATGCTCAAATACGGCTCCGACAAGCCCGATCTGAGAAATCCCATCGAAATGAGCGACGTCACTGAGGCCTACCGTGATTCTGGCTTCGGGCTGTTCGCCAAACTTGTCTCCCAAGGCTCCGTGGTGCGGGCCGTTCCGGCACCGGGGGCGGCATCCAAGCCGCGCAGTTTCTTCGACAAGCTGAACGACTGGGCCCGCGATGAAGGTGCCGGCGGTTTGGGCTACATCGTCTACGGTGAAGACGGCGAGGCCAAGGGGCCGATCGCCAAGAACCTGGAGGCCGAGCGGGTTGCGACGATCAAGGACGCAACCGGCGTCGGCGACGGAGATGCCGTTTTCTTCGTTTGCGGTAAGAAAAAGGAAGCTGAGAAGTTCTCCGGCGTTGTCCGTGAACGGTTGTGCGATGAGCTTGATTTGCGGGCCACCGACCGTTTCGATTTCTGTTGGATCGTCGACTATCCCATGTACGAGTTGAACGAGGAAACCGGCGCCGTACAGTTCTCTCACAATCCGTTTTCGATGCCGCAGGGCGGCCTGGAGGCTCTGCAAACCAAGGATCCCTTGGATATCCTCGCCTACCAGTACGATATCGTTTGCAACGGAGTTGAACTCTCGTCTGGGGCGATACGGGCGCACCGCGCGGATATCATGGTCAAAGCATTCGAAATCGCCGGATACGGCGCGGAGGTGGTCGAAGACGAATTCCGCGGAATGCTCCGGGCTTTCCGCTTCGGAGCGCCGCCGCATGGCGGGTCGGCGCCCGGCATCGACCGGATGGTGATGCTATTGGCCGACGAACCGAATATCCGCGAAGTGATCGCCTTCCCCATGAACCAGCGGGCTGAGGATTTGTTGATGGGGGCGCCCAATGATGCGGATCCCAATCACTTGAAAGAGCTGCATTTGAGATTGAGTCTGCCGCGGGCCAAACGGGAAGACGGCACTGTCGCATCCCCGGAAGAGCCCTCGGCGATCAATTCCTCCGAGTGATTCCTGCGTAAGAACTCGGTGGATTCTCGCCGCAGTTGCAACAAAACGTAATAATAATTCAGTTGCGAAACGATAGTTGTTAGGGCCATACTGTTCTCGCGATCCCAGAGATACGAAATAAACGCGTGGTAAACCGCGCGATCCGATGGGAAATAATAATAAAAACCAGACGCTGGGAACTTGTGATGAAAAAGACGATCGCCTTGGGGGCTAGTGTACTCGTATTGTCGGGGTGCGCTCTGGTCAAGTCCGACTCTTGCTGGATAAATTCGTAGGCTTGGCGACCTTCGAGGCGCTG
>Ga0066187_1000219_pt1 | contig 22525 bp, 15 predicted proteins | sample WorMetexBAHAMAS1_FD_58706 | JGI IMG/M metagenome (GOLD analysis project Ga0066187, IMG submission 58706) | Marine gutless worms symbiont microbial communities from Max Planck institute for Marine Microbiology, Germany - Inanidrilus exumae... | ecosystem: Host-associated > Annelida > Digestive...
TTTTGGGATTCACCTGTGGGTAATTTTGTCGCCAAAATGCAAAATCGCTCAGATTAGGATGCAGTATAATGATCTGAGTGACAGGCTGCTTTCCTTCCAGAAACATGAATCTGGCAGGGGCATGGTGATATATAGCTTTTGGGCTGTCTTGCACAGACTGCCCCGGACCAAGCTGCAGTCATCATGTCCAGATTAGATTAAAACCGCCGAAAGGATTTATGGTCATGAAATTTCTTCCTTCCCAGATTTTATACTTCACACGAAGAAGAACCACCAAAAGGAACTTTAAGCTCTTGTTCCGGTTCGTTCTGGTGTTGGCCACACTGGTGGTCATCTATAGCGTCCTGTTCCACTACATCATGTTGTTTGAGGAGAAGGAGTTCAGTTGGGTCACCGGTTTCTATTGGACACTGACGGTGATGTCCACCCTGGGTTTCGGAGACATTACGTTTTCCAGCGACTTAGGCAAGGTATTCACCATGCTTGTTTTGATTACGGGTATCCTGTTTCTGCTTGTGATGCTTCCTTTTACGTTTATCCAGTTTTTTTACGGTCCATGGCTGGAGGCCCAGTCCCGGGCCAAAACGCCGCGGGAATTACCGGAAAACACACATGGGCATGTGATATTGACAAACTTTGATTCGCTGGCAGTAAACCTTATCGAAAAGCTAGGAAAATACAATTATCAATACGTTCTCCTTGCCCCTGATTTGCAGCATGCGCTTGAATTGTACGATTTACATTTCAATGTGGTCAGGGGGGAACTGGGTGATCCGGAAACTTATAGACGGCTTCGTTTACAGAATGCCGCCATGCTGATTGCCAACAATGATGATATGACCAATACGGATATCTCCTTTACCGCCAGAGAGGTGTCTGAAAAAACAACCATTGTAACCAATGCTAATGCTGACAATTCTATTGATATATTGCAGCTTGCCGGCAGCACCTATGTGTTTCAATTCATGAAGATGCTTGGAGAATCCCTGGCCAGAAGAACATTGGGAATGAGAATGGGCGCAAACGTTATCGGAACGTATGACAAGCTTCTCATTGCCGAAGCACCTGCCATGAGAACCCCGCTTGAAGGAAAAACACTTCTTCAAAGCAATTTGCGCGAGAAAACCGGGGTAACCGTTGTCGGACTCTGGGAGAGAGGCCTGTTTGAAATACCCCGACCACAGACTCGCATCAATGCCACAAGCGTGCTTTTACTGGCCGGATCGGCCGAACAACTTGAAAAGTATGATGAAGTCTTTTCAAGTTACCGTGAGTATCATGACACAGATACCCCGGTTCTCATCCTGGGGGGCGGCCGTGTCGGGCAGGCCGCAGCAAATACCCTTAAAGAAAGACAGATTTCTTATACCGTTGTGGAAAAAAACAAAAGATTAGTTAAAGACAGCAACTGCATCAGGGGAAACGCCGCTGACCGCAAAACATTGAACACGGCGGGCATCAAAAAAGCATCTTCCGTTATCATTACCACTCATGACGACTCTATAAACGTTTACCTGACCATCTATTGTCGAAAGCTTCGACCTGACATCCAGATTGTCAGCAGGGCCAACCTGGACAGCAGTATATCCAAGCTTCACAATGCAGGAGCCGACCTGGTCATGTCCCATGCTTCCATGGGTGCCAATACGATCATCAACTTGCTAAAACCCAATAAGATACTGATGTTCGCAGAAGGATTGAACATCTTCAAGATGTTGGTGGTTCAACCTTTGGAAGGAAAATCCATAGCAGACAGCCTGATCCGGAAGGAAACAGGCTGCAATGTTATCGCCATCCGCAGAAAAAATAACCTGAAGATAGGCCCGGATCCCAATCTTCGGCTGGAAAATGGCGATGAAATGGTTCTGATCGGGACCGGCGAGGCAGAAAAACGTCTTTTAGCCTTGTTTTGATTCAACAGAGGCTTATTGGGATCTGTCCAGCTCCTGTTTAACCGCAAGGCCGATCTTTTCCAGTGTATAGGGTTTTTTGATATACTGGCCCACGCCCAGCGTAAGTGCTTCCCGCACCCGTTGATTTTCGGCAAACCCGCTGGCAATAATCGCCTTTTGTCCCGGCCGATGTTTCAGAATCTGCCGGTAGGTTTCGAGCCCGTCGATCCCCGGCTCCATAATCATATCCAGCACCACCAAATCCACGGCGTGGGCTTTAATATAGTCCACCGCCTCTTCACCGCTGGCGGCCGTCCGGACCGAATACCCCAGTTTCTTCAGTATATGGGATGCGATCTCCACCTGTTCCTTGATATCATCCACCACCAGGAGGGTCTCCCCGTTTCCGAACAGCTCGTCCACATAGACCTGACGTTGAGCCGTCTCCTTCTCTTCTCTTGTGATGGGAAAGTAGAGTGAAAAATCGGTCCCCTCCCCTTCGGTGCTTTCCACATCGATGTACCCCTGATGATCCTGTACCGTGCCCCACACCACCGCCATTCCCAGACCGGTCCCGCTCCGGCCCATTATCTTCTTGGAATAGAACGGTTCGAATATCCGGTTCAGGTCATCCGGCGCAATACCGGTTCCCCGGTCCCGGACTGTGAGTACCACGTAATCTCCTTCATCCACATTATCGTAGCCCCGGATCGGACGGTCCACATAGCGGTTTTCGGTATGGATCTTGATTTTACCGCCATGTGGCTGGGCTTCGGCGGCATTGGTGATGAGATTCATCAACGCCTTTTTCAGATGCACAGAAGATCCCCGAATGTTCATCAGGTCCGGGGCCAGGGAGGTGAGGATGTCGATATCGGGGTGGTGAAGCAGTATTTTCTTCTGTTCAGGGGATTTCAAATGGGCCGATATAATGTCATCGTTCAGATTGATCACTTCTGTATGGGTCACGCCCCTTCGCGCCAGATCCAAAAGATCTTGAACGATAGTGGCCGCTTTTCGACCCGAATCCTTGATGGTCATAATGGGTTTTCTAAGGGGGCTGCTCTCTTCGAGGTCCAAGAGCAGCAGATCCGGATAACTCACAATCCCGGAAAGGACGTTGTTCAGATCATGGGCCACCCCCCCGGCGAGCAGGCCCAATGCCTCCATTTTTTGAGACCGGGCCAGTCGCTCCTCCAGTTCTCTTTTCTCTTCATCCGCACGCTGCCGTTCGGTAATCTCGTTTTGGAGCTTTCGATTGATTTCCAACAATTCGGCAGTCCGATCGTTTACTGCTGCTTCAAGGCTCGCATTTAGAAATTCCAACTCCTGGTTTGTCTTTTCCAGGCGAACCGCATAGGTCTCACGGCTTTCCACGGCTTTGGCAAGGGCGACATGCTGTTTCTGCAACCGAAGGGACATCCTATTGAAATCGGACGCAATCTCGCCGATTTCGCCGCCGGACGTCAAAACGACCTGCTCACCGATTCCTCCCTTTCTCACCTTTCGGATCGCATTTCGCAATAAAGTGGCGGGAACAATCACCGAGCGGGTCAGCAGAAGGTTGAGCAAAACCGCCATGACAATAAGTGTGATCAGGAGAAAGGAAAAAAAGAACGCCAGCGTGTAATTCAGCTCCTTTTTCACCTCGATCATATCGTAGTACATTTTCAGGTATCCCACCCGCTCTCCGATTACCTCCATCACTGCGGCATATTCCACTGTCGGCCGATCATGGAGGATCGTATTGATGAAAACAGGGGACTGGTTCAGCCTGTGACGTTCCCGTTGGGAAAGAACGTGGGATTCCACCTCGCCGGTGGCGATGACAATGCGGCCTTCGATATCGTAGACAACCAGATGATAAATGCCTTTTACGGCCTTCATCTGCGCCAGGGTGTCTGCAAGGGCCAGCCGCTGACCGGCAAAGACTTCGTTGGTGAGCTGTTCCTTTTTCTGCTCAAAAACGGCGCCCATGAGCACCTTGACCTTTTCGATCCGGGTCTGGCGATGATTCCTTTCAAAAAAATAGAGAAAAACGCCGAGGAATACGGCAATGATGGCCGCGGTCAACAAAATGGCGGAGTTGATTTTGAATCTGAGGCTGCTTGAGATCATCAGGGCTTCATCGATTTGATGAACGCCAACCGTGCTTTATCAAACCGGATGATGCTCATCTCCTTATCCACGGGGTCGCCGTTGGCGTCAAAGGTGATGGTTCCGGTGGCGCCCTTGAATTGTTTGGTGGCGGCCAGTGCGTCTCGGATCTTACTTCTGTCCACAGACCCGGCCCTTTGGATCGCATCCGCCAGGACCCACACAGAATCGTAGGTCAGGATGACAGGGGACGTAATTTTTCGGCTACCGTGGCTTTTACGAAAACGTTTTTTAAAATGACGGCTCTTGTAAAACGCCACGTTCGAGTGCCAATGGGTTGAATAATAGCTGCCGTCAAGGGCGCCGCCGCCGTATTCGAAGATGACCGGTCCATCCCAGGCGTCGCAACCCAGAAAAATCGTTTCGATGCCCAGTTTCGCCGCCTGCTTGATCATCAGCCCGCTGTCCCGCGAATAACCGGGTACGAAAAACACATCCGGACGCACCTCTTTTGCCGATAAAAGAATACCGGCAAAGTCGACGGCTGTCCCCTTGTAATGGCGATGAATCAGGATCTGGCCGCCTTTTCCGTTGAAGGTTTCGATAAAGAGCTTTGCAAGGTTGACGCTGTATGTCTCATTGACATTGGTGAAGACCACAGCCGTCCTGGCGCCCAGGTATTCGTGGGCAAAGCTGGCCATGGCAGGCCCCTGAAATGAATCGATAAAGCAGGTCCGGAAGATATAATCCCCCACTTGCGTAATGCCGGCTTGGGTCGATCCCGGCGTTATCATCGGTATCTTGGCTTTCTGCAGCACCTTTGCCATGGCTTCCGAGTGGGAACTCCAGATGGAACCGATGACCGCCGTCACGTTCAGCGCCACCGACTTTTCCGCGGCCTGTTTGGATCCGATGGGCGTGCTGTAGTTGTCAATCACCGTAAGATCGAGGAGACGCCCCAACAAACCGCCATTTTCGTTGATCTCCTCCACCGCCATACGGGCACCCAGGATGGCCGGTTTGTTATGGTCCACCGCGATACCGGTTTGAGAGAAAATTGCCGCAATGCGGATCTTATCCGCCGCCTCTGTAGATTGCACATCGACTGCCAATAATCCGGCAATAGACATGAAATAAAGTGATATATTGAATAATTTCAGTATGTAATGACGCATTTACATACCCCTCCCATCTATAAAAAATCGACCCTGTCCACGTTCATTGGGTTGGCGGTGCATAGGGAACCTGCTTGAAAAACGATTCCCGGCCGTCCCGGATCTCCATGATAACGGCGCCCTTGCGCGGATCTCCGTGTTCATCAAAGGTAAAGGTTCCCGTTACTCCCTCAAAACCGGTGATTTCCGAAAGGGCGTCTCGTATGCGGGCCCGATCCGTGGAACCGGCAATATGGATCGCCCGCGCCATGATATGAATGGCGTCATAGGCCAGGGCAAACGACACTTTAATCTCTTCACCCTTGGCAAATTTGGCAACGAACTTCCGGGAAACCGGCCGATTCACTTCCCGTGACCAGTGGGCACAGTAATATCCCCTTTTAAGGGATTTCCCTGACCAGGCATACCTTTTGATCACATTCCACCCGTCCCCCCCCAGCGGAATCGCGGTGATTCCCGCCCCAACGGCGGTTTCCATGATCCTGCCGCTTTCATCGTATCCCGGAATAAAAAGAACCTCAGGATCCCCTTCCCTGGCATCCCACACCATCTTTTCAAAGCTTTTCTGCTTGTCCCTGTAGTACAGGGGATGCACCGAACGGCCGCCCTGCTTCAGAAAACCCATGCTGAACTCATCGGCAAGCCCCATGCTGTAGTCGCTGTTCATATTGATAAACATCACCGCCCGTGTGGCACCGATCACGTCCCGGGCAAAGCGCGCCATGAGCCTTCCCTGAAAAGCATCGGTATAACAGGCCCGGAAGATGTAATCCCCGATACGCGTCACCGCGACATGGGTCGAGCCATTGGTAATCATGGGCACGCCGTTTGCCTGGGCCACCCGTGCGATGGCAAGGGAGTGGGTGCTGAAAATCGCCCCCACAATGGCCGTCACATTTTCCTTCACCGCCTGGTCAGCAGCCACTTTCGATCCGATGGGGGTACTGAGGTTGTCAATCTCGACCAATTCAACGGGTCTACCCAGCAGACCGCCCTGCCTGTTGATCTCCCGAATCCCCATGCGCACCCCTTCGATGGAATTCCGGTTCAAATCGGCGGCCATTCCGGTAAAAGAAAAGATCGATGCGATGCGAATGGGATTCTCCCGGGACAGGCCCATTTCGGGCATCCCCCACATAGACAGCAGCAAGGCCAGTAACAAAAATAAACGACGGTGGCTGGGCATGTGCAAACGCTTCTCCAAATCCGGCGGGTTCGGCAGGTAAATCAAAATTTGAGAAATCGCGGATGTTGAATCGTCTCGGGAAACTCTATACTGCCATATCCTTTGACCGGTGGGTTGTCAACACGGTTGGACAGTGAAGGCTCGTGCAAATTGACTTCCCCCGGGGTTTGGCCTATATCATATCGGTAGCCGCATTGCCTTCAGCCATGGGTGGTTCCGATTGAACCTATGGGTTGGAAAATTTGACTCACAATTGATAAACATTCCCCCCTGATGAATCGGGAGCTTTATTCCATGAACGAAGACCTTGTAGTGGATCAGATGAAGCAAGCCGCAATCGATTATGTCACCCTTTTGCCCTGCGACCGGATCAAACATCTCATCCCCCGGGTCAAAGCGCAGTTTGAAAGCGTGGACCTCACCCGTGAGGAGATCGGCGTCGGACTCTGCGCCGGTGCCGCCCTTTCGGGTAAACGTCCCGCCATGCTGATCCAAAGCACCGGTGCGGGAACGGTGATCAATGAACTGATGTCCCTCCCGGTCTATTACCGGTTGCCGCTTCCCATGCTGGTCAGCTGGCGGGGACACTACAAAGAGGGGATCGCCGCGCAGGTACCGTTGGGAAGGATATTTCCGGATCTGCTGGCATCGGTGGGGATCGAAACCATCAGAGTGGAAACGCCCGAGGAGATTCCCCGCATCGGAAAAGGAATTGAACGCGCTTTTTCCATTTCGGCACCGGTGGCGATTTTGTTGTCACCCAGGATATTCGAGGATGAAACCGATCTCCCCGCAGCGGAAGACAGGGCAAACACGTCCCATTTGCGGCAAACGACCCGGTCTGAACTGACCTACCAATGCCTTAAACCCCGGGGAAAACTCACACGGTTTGAAGCGCTCCGTGCCATCGCCCCCCACCTGACCCGGTCGGCAGTGGTGGTGAATATTGGCGTCCCCTCCAAGGAATATTTCGCAGTGGCGGACGCACCCTCTGTATTCTATATGCTCGGATCCCTTGGATTGGCCACAGCCATCGGGTTGGGAATCGCCCCTTTCACAGATCGCCGCGTCACGGTAATCGATGGCGACGGATCCCTGCTCATGTCTCCCAACATCCTTCAGCACGTGGCGACCTACCCCGGTGACAATCTGACCGTTGTCGCCATCGATAATGGCGTGTACGGGTCTACCGGAAATCAAACTTCTGCCACGGGAACGGGCGAAATCGATCTGGAACTTCTCGCCCGGGCTTACGGCATCCGGGATACGGCTTGGGCCGTGGAAACGTCTGAAATAAACCGGCTTCTCAAGCCGGACCGACCGCCGCGCTTTATTCACCTTATCGTAAGTCCCGGCAATGAAAAAGTGCCCTCTGTGGCCCTTGAGGGGATTGAAATTAAAAGCCGCTTCATGGAATGGCTGCAGCGCATCCTATAGAAAGGGCGTTCTGGATAAACCCCTTGGCAAAGAAACCCGCGTGTGCTAATTATCTTCAACAGTGCCTATTCTAAGGGCACCCCTTGTGCATACCTCCGGATCTTATTTTGAGGCCTGTCTGAAATTCCCCACTCCAAGGCTCCCATCAAAGTGACCTCCCGAGTCCATGCGCAACCCACTTAACCAAGGAGATGCGTGATGGAAGGTCATGTCAAATGGTACAGCGAAAAAAAAGGCTATGGTTTCATAACGACCAAGGAGCATGGAGATGTGTTTCTGCACCAATCCGGCATAAAGGAGTACGGCCATTTCGGTCTGCAGCGGGACGATGCCGTCACTTTCGAGATCAAAGAGACCCGGACCGGCAAACAGGCCGTCCAGGTCAGACCCGTCAAATCTTTCGGGTAAGGCCTCTTTAAGCATGGGTAATGGTGAATCGTCATATCGATTTCATCTTATGCCGCAAATATGAAGGCTATCCATTTGTTCAAATTCCATCTAAAAGCGTTTCTATAGAAAAACGAATTCACCAGCACCACCCAAAAATTTCTGCAGCGAACTTCTTCACCCGGTTCCAAGGAATTACACTTCCCATAGGCGCAATGGACGTCGCTTTACATCCGCATGCAGTTGTGACATAATTTTTTTTACGATTGATTTCGGCCAATCCTGCAATCCTCTGTTCTTATCTGCCCACCAATATGCAAAGGGCTGACCGGCATCAATTCCTCTGCGCATGAAACCTCTTCCCGGAGCAATGGCTTGGATATGCATCGAACCTATCATGGTTGTGGGAAAAAAACAGTATTCGGGCTGGTATTAATTATCGGGATCATCCTGGGCTTCAGCAATGTCGCCTGTTTGGAACCACTCCGATTTACTCTTGACGCCCCCCCATATCGACATCAGGAGGCGATCGAGATTGCAGAACAACTGAAAGTCATCGGTGTGCAAACCGACGTAAGGATCTGGGAAAAGGCAGAGCTGCGCACCACCCTTAAAACCGGGAGCCGCGCGGCTTCTTTGACCGATTGGGGCAGCGCATTTTTCGACCCTTTCGACCTGGCAGGCCCTAAATTGTCATCCGGAGGCAGGGGTAATTTTTCCTTCTACACAAATCTCGAAGTGGATCGACTACTGGCGATTGCAGCTTCTTCTACTGACGTGGTTGAAAGGAAAAATGCCTATTTTGAGATCCAGGAAATCATATCCCGACAGGTCCCCTGGTCTTTCGGATACACCATGGCCAACATCGAAGCCATGGCATCAACGGTTCTCAACTATCATTCGACCATGGACAGCCGGGTTTCCTTGCACGATGTCAAGCTCAAAACCGGTGACCGGCTGGTGGTGGGAATGAACACCAGCGCTTTCGTTACGATGGATCCGGCCATGTACCGGGATCGCGAAACCGAAGCGGTCATCCACAATATCTACGATGGCCTGGTAACACGAACGGCAATCGGTTCCGTTGTCCCCCAACTGGCAGAGTACTGGGAGTTTAAAAGCGATGCCGTATGCGACTTTGTCCTAAGGCAGGGACCGATTTTCCATAATGGGGATCCGGTAACGGTTGAAGATGTGATTTTCACCTTCAACCGGATACTTGAGCCCCTCGCCATCGGCGGAAAATCAAGCCCCAGGCGGAACCTTCTCGGCCCCCTGCGAAAAGTGGTGCGAGCCGGCCCGAGACGAATTCGATTTATCCTGGAAAAACCCTTTCCGGCTTTTTTGCAGGCATTGGTACATTTTCAGATCGTTCCCCAAAAATACGTTCAACAATACGGGGAAACGATTCTGCATCACAGTCCCGTGGGAGCCGGGCCTTTTCGGTTTGTCAGCGGTGAGCTGGGCAAGGAGGTAATTTTAAACCGGTTCGATGAATATTATGGCGGATCCCCCCTTCTCGTGCCAGTGGAGCCGCCTGCACTCAAAAAGGTGGTCTTCAAGCCGATGCCCGACCCGACAACTCGTGTCGCGGCATTGCTGGCGAATGAAGTGGCGATTATCCAAGCCTTGCCGGTCGATTTTGTCCGGGAATTATCAAAAAAACGCTCTGTAAAGATCACAGCCATTCAGGGGACACGCTCATACCAGATGGAGTTGAACAACGAACGATTGCCTTTTAACGATATCAGAGTGCGCAAGGCCATGAATTATGGTATCGATTGGCCCAAGATCCTAAAAGAGATTTACAAGGGACACGGCCATCGTCTGGCCACCTGTTTTTTGCCAAGTGGATTCGGCCATCACACGGATTTACAGCCCTACCCTTATGATCCGGAAAAGGCCAGACAACTGCTGAAACAAGCCGGATATTCATCGGAATGAACGGGAAGACGGGCACAGGCCTGTAGAATATCGCTTGGGGAAAGTGACCTGCAATGAATCGAAGGCATCTGACATGCATCGCTATATGGTTTGTGTTCGCCATGGTCGGCTCCGGAGCGTTTGCGGCAGATACGGCAGATAACCGATCCCCCCTAATTGTGGCCTCGACGGAGTCAATCCCCTTCTTCTTTACAGCGGACGGAGGCCGCCATAAAGGACTTATCGTCGATTACTGGCATCTATGGTCACAGAAAACCCGCCGCCCCATCATCTTCCGATCCATCGAAAAAGGCGAAGAGATCGAAACGATACAATCGGGCCGGGCAAATATATTGGCCGGCATTTCGTTTACTGCTGACCTGAATCACGTGGCCTATTTCAGCCGCCCCATCTATGAAGTGACCTGCCATCTGTATCAACACGCATCCACCCCTTCCATAAAGCGTCTGGCAGATTACCATAAAAAGCCGATCGGTGTGGTACAGAACAGTTACCTGGAGCAGTATATACGGCGTCAACACGGTCAAACTGTCACCCAACCCTATCGAACGGCCGCAAAAATGGTCAGAGACGCGCTGGCCGGCCACGTGAACGCATTTGTCCTTGAAGGTCCCGCTGCGGAAGGCCTTCTTGCCAAATATGACACGAACCATGAAATTGTTAAAGGGCCGACCCCTTTTACGACCCGGCACCTTCATGCGGCAGTGCTAAAAAAAGACCGAGAGTTGCTGCTCGAGATCAATCGTGGTATCGCCGCCATCGAACAGGGGGAGTTGAACGCCATACTCCATAACTGGATCGACCAGGTCAAATCCACCGGATGGGTGGTGGCCACCAGCAAGGGCTCTGCTCCATTTCATTTCGAGAATGCCACCGGACAGCCGGCAGGCATGTTCATCGACTTGTGGCGATTGTGGGCGAATAAAACTGGCAGTGAAATCCATTTTAAGACCGCGGCTTGGGATGAAACCCTTCAGATGGTCCGTGAAGGTCGAGCGGACATCCACGCCGGTCTGTTTTACAGCAAGCAACGGGACGACTTTTTAGACTATGTCTCTCCGCTGCATAAAAGCGACACCCATTTTTTCTTCCATGAGAGTGTGTCCAGCCTGAGAACCCTTGAGGATTTGAAAGGTTTCAAAATCGGCATCATAAAAGGAGATTTTGCCGTTGATTTCATCCGCAGCAAACTCCCCAACGCCTCACTGGCGCTTTATTCAGACAATCATGCGCTGTTTGACGCCGTCGAGAGAGGTGACATTCGCGTGTTTATCAAAGACACGCCCATTGCCCTGCACCACCTAAAACGCCGCCGGCTCCTAAACAGGTTCAGATATCATCGACGATTTCCGCTTTACAGCAACATGTTTTATGCCGCTGTCCGGGAGGGCAGAAAAGAGCTGCTGGAAAAAATTCGCACGGGTATGGAAGCGATCACCGAAAAGGAAAGAGCAGGAATTGTTCGCAAATGGATGGGTACATCCGATAGAAAGACACCGGACGTGTTGACCATTGCCCTTGCCGACCGTAACATGCCGCTGTCTTTATCCAATTATGAAGGACAACCTGCCGGTTTCCTGGTCGATATCTGGAAGCTCTGGTCGCAACGTACGGGCCAGGATATTGAGTTTCGGGTGTCCAGTTGGCCCGAAACCATCAACGCTTTGCGAAGCGGCGAAGCCGATATCCATGCCGGCCTGCTGCGATCGGGATCACGGAGCAAATGGGCCGACTTCTCCCAACCGTTTTATGAAGTATCGTCCACCATTTTCTACCATTCCCGCTTGGGCAAGGTCATCACTCTGGAAAATCTTCATGGCCAGCGGATAGCGGCAGTGAAAGGCTCCTACCAGGCCCAATACCTCAAAGAAGAAGTCCCTGAGGTCGTCGTGGTCCCGGTTCTCGATTCGGAAACGATGATTCAATCGGTTTTGGACGGCCGTGCCGTCGCGCTTATTGGAGAAAGGCCCACCTGCGTGACCCAAATGGAGCGGATGGGTGAAAGCGGTTCATTTCGCATTCTAAGCGATGTCAATTTTAAAAAAACAATGCACGCCGCTATCACCAAGGGACGCCCCGAGTTGCTGCAACTCATCGATCGTGGAATGAATTCCATATCGAATCAGGAACTGGAGGATATTGCAAAGCGGTGGATATTCGGTGCAGGTACACGGCCCGCGGTTGAAAGCACATTGAAAATCCGGCTGACTGCCGCCGAGGAAGCCTGGCTCAAGAGCCACCACACGATCCGGTTGGGTGTAGATCCTCAGTGGCCGCCATTTGACTACGTGGATCAAAACGGCAGCCATGCGGGTATGGCGTCTGATTATGTCCAACTGTTGAACCAGCGGTTGGGAATTGCTTTGGAAATGATACCGGATCTAACGTGGGATCAGGTCATGCAAGGGGTCAGGGAGCGAACCGTCGACGTGGTGGCCTGTCTGACCCGAACCCCCCAACGTGAGACCTTCTTAAATTTTACCCAACCGTACAATTCATTTCCTTGGGTCATTGTCACGAGGGAGGATCATGCCATGGTCAGTGGCATCACGGACCTCTATGGAAAAAAGGTTGCGGTGGTGAACGCCTATGCCGTTCATCAGCGCCTCGTGAGTGACCATCCGGCGGTGGTGCTGCATGTAATGGAATCCCCCTCGGAAGGGCTCAAGGCTGTCGCCGGCGGCCTTGCAGACGCGTATGTAGGGAATCTCGGGGTGATATCCTACATTATGGCGCAGTACCAACTTGCCAACCTGAAAGTGGCCGCTCCCGCCGAATTCGGGGAGGGCAGCGATGAAATTCGCTTTGGCATACGCAAGGATTGGCCGGAATTGGCAACCATCCTCAATAAGGGGTTGGCTTCGATCTCGCAACAACGTCGTGATCAAATTCGGCAAAGTTGGTTGGCGGTGCGTTTTGAGCATGGGGTGGATATGGACCGGGTCCGTCGCATCGGACTGCAGGTCGGCATCCTATTCATCCTGATTGTGGGATCGATATTGTTCTGGAACCGGCGGTTGAAAAAAGAGATCCGCCAAAGAGAACGCACAGAGCAAAAACTGGTCCAAAGCGAAGAGCGCCTCGAGCTCGCGCTGGAAGGCGGACAGCTCGGATCCTGGGATGCGGACCTTAAAACTGGAGAAACCATTGTGAACCCACGGTGGCTTCAGATCTTGGGCTACACAACAGACGAATTCTCATCCTCCCGCAATGCATGGATCAATAGCATCTACCCGGATGATCGGGATCGGGTGCTCCGTTTTGGAAAGGACTACCGGGATGGACGGGTAAAGCGTTATGAAATTGAATACCGGGCGGTCACCCGGCAAGGGCACCTAAAATGGTTGATATCCAAGGGTGCAGCCGTTTCAATGGATGAACAGGGCCGACCCTTGAGAATGGTGGGGACGGTCATGGATATCACCCAACGAAAACAGATGGAAAATGAATTGGTCCAGGCCAAGGAGCGTGCGGAAACCGCCGACCGCCTCAAATCGGCATTTTTGGCGGCCATGTCCCATGAACTGCGCACGCCCCTCAATTCCATCATCGGGTTTACCGGAATCCTGCGCCAGGGATTGGTGGGTCCGCTGACCGAAGAGCAGAAAAAGCAGCTGGGGATGGTTGAAAACAGTGCGCATCATCTCCTGGCCCTCATCAACGATGTACTCGACATCTCAAAAATTGAGGCCGGGCAGCTGGAATTGGAGTTGAATTCCCTCGACGTTGGAGAGACCGTCGATAAGGTTGTCCAGTCATTTCTGCCGATGGCAGAGGAAAAAAACCTCTTCTTACACAGTCGGGTCGCCCCCGATATCCGCCGTATCACAACCGACCCCCGGCGTTTCGAGCAGATTCTGATCAACCTGTTGAATAATGCATTGAAATTCACCGATACCGGCGGCGTCCAGATCATCGTGGAACCCAGCGACTGCGTGGAAAAACCGGATACCGACCATTGCATCAAATCACTGTCAGGTTGCATCATCGTTAGGGTGGTGGATACCGGTATCGGCATTCGAAAAGAGGACCTGAACAGGCTTTTCCAGGCATTTCAACAACTGGACACCGGCCTTTCCCGTCGATACGAGGGTACCGGTTTGGGACTTTCTATCTGCAAAAAGCTTGTGAAGATGCTGGGGGGTGAGATTTGGGCTGAGAGCGACGGTTTTGAGCAGGGGGCTCAATTCATCTTCACGCTACCAATGGGAAATCATTCCTAACCATTGTAACGTAAATGACACGACTGCACGGGGACTTTCATCCATTATCGTTTTAGTAAAGTGGCGATATGAGATAAAATCGGGGACTGTTGATCGCACCGTTCCCCAACACGTTGGAGCTGTGATGAATGAAAAAGTTTTGATCATAGAAGATAACGAGCAAAATCGCTACCTGATCACCTATATCCTTCAGAAAAATGGATATACGACCCTTCAGGCAAGTGACGGCCGTAAAGGGATCGACATGGCCGTCCGGGACCGGCCGGACCTGATATTGCTGGATATCCAGCTACCGGTAATGGACGGCTACGCAGTTGCAAGGGAGTTGCGTACACATGATTTTCTGGCAAATGTGCCCATCGTCGCTGTGACTTCTTATGCAATGGCCGGTGATCGGGAAAAAACCCTGGATGCCGGATGTACCGGATACATCGAAAAACCGATCGATCCCGAAACTTTCGTGAAGCAGATTGGGCAATACCTTGCGGACACCGATGGAAACGGTCCGGCCTAGAAAGCCGGCAGCACAATAGAGGAAGGAAAATGGCCACTATTCTGAGTGTGGATGACAACAAACAGAACCTGTATTTGATGGAGGTTTTATTGCAGGCAAAAGGGCATCGGGTCGTATCCGCCGCAAACGGAGTCGATGCTTTGGATAAAGCCTGCCAAAGTCCTCCCGACCTGATCATCAGCGATATTCTGATGCCGGAGATGGACGGTTTTACCCTATGCCGGGAATGGATGCGAAATGAACTGTTAATGGAAATCCCTTTCATCTTCTATACAGCCACCTATACCGAAGCCAAAGATGAAGAGCTGGGATTGAAGCTGGGGGCGATGCGATTTCTGGTGAAACCGTTGCCCACGGAAAGGTTGCTGGAAATCGTCGAAGGGGTGATCAAAAACCGTCCGATCCGGAAACCGGTCGCCCCAACCATCATGGAGACAGATGAACAACAGGTGTTGCAGATCTATAACGATCGGCTGATTAAAAAGCTTGAAAAAAAAATGCTGGCCCTGGAGGAGGAGATTAAGAACCGTGAAAGGATTGAGGAAGCCCTCCACATGACGCAATTTTCCGTAGATGAGGCTTCAGTGGGAATTTTATGGATCGACCCGAAAGGCCAGTTTGTATATGCGAACAAAGCCGCCTGTCGGCGCCTGGAATACAATAAAGACGACCTGCTGGGAATGAACGTCATGTTGGTCGACCAGGCGTATCGGGATGGGGATTGGACCCGGCACTGGGAGGAGCTGAAAGAAAAGAAAGTGCTGACCTACGAGTCCCATCAACAGTCACGGTCCGGCCGCATATTCCCGGTTGAAATCACCGCCCATTATATCCGGTTCGACGACCAGGAATATAGTTTTGAATTCGTCATTGAACTCACCGAACGCAAACGGATGGAAAATCAACTGCGCCAATCCCAAAAAATGGAGGCCATTGGTACCCTGGCGGGAGGGATCGCCCATGACTTCAACAACATTTTGTCGGCCATCATGGGATATACCGAACTGGCCCAGCTGTCGCTTGATGAAAACAAGACAGCGGCCGACTACCTGACTGAAGTGCTCAATGCCGGTAAACGGGCAAAGGATTTGGTCCATCAGATTTTGACCTTTAGCCGGCAGACCGAAAAGGAGATGCAGCAGGTAGACGTCAAACCCATTGCGTTGGAGGTTTTGAAACTGCTCAGGGCCTCGCTGCCGGCAACCATAGAGATCGTTTCGGAAATCAAATCGGAAAGCACGATCCTGGCAGAACCCACTCAGGTCCATCAGATCTTGATGAACCTTTGTACCAATGCTTCCCATGCCATGCGGAACGACGGCGGAGTCCTGAGGATTGCCGTCACTGAAATTGAGCTGGATTCATACTATACGGCCCAATTCCGTGATTTGAAACCGGGCATGTATGTCAGGATAACCGTTGGCGATACCGGTGACGGGATTCCACCGGATAAGTTGGACCGTATATTTGATCCTTTTTTTACGACCAAGACCCAGGGAGAAGGCACCGGTATGGGACTGGCAGTGGTTCACGGTATTGTCAAAAGCTGCGGCGGTGAAATCACGGTTTACAGCGAGCTCGGCAAAGGAACAACCTTTAATGTATTTATACCCGTGATAAAAGGGATGGAGCAAGCAACAGCGGAAAAAACCGCACCGCTGCCGGTTGGAAACGAGCGGATCCTTTATGTGGACGATGAAAAGGATCTCGCCACAATCGGCCGAAAGATGCTGGAACATCTGGGATACACCGTTACGGTGCAAACCAGTGCAACGGAGGCTTTGGCCCTTTTTCGGGAGGATATCGACAGCTTCGATCTCGTGATCACCGATCTTACCATGCCGAAAATGACGGGACTGCAGTTGACGGAGAGAGTCAAGGCATTGGCTCCGGATATCCCGGTCATCCTGGTTACCGGTTTTTCAGGACAATTGTCCCGTAAAAAAGCCGAACGTGTGGGTGTCGGCAAGCTTTTGATGAAACCCATTGTATTGAAAAATATCGCCCAGGCAGTCAGAACCGTACTGGATAAGGCCGCTTCTTCCAAGGCGATTTAACCTCCGCCGGATGGCAGGCCAGTTCATGTCACGATATAAAAGTGTGACAACCCGTATCGAAAAATCAGAAATTTCTTCCTGGGTTCCGGATTTTCGGTCGCTTACCATTCCAGCGACTTTCCAGATATAGATCAGAAAAAGGATCTTGCATTTCCCCTTTTCCTAACCTATGCTCCAGATCGTTTTGATACGATTATAATTCCGGGTTTTTTTGGAGTTTTCTCCTCACGTCGTTCTACACGTAACCATCTGAATTCGGCAGCAGGTGAGACGCCTGCGTTCTTTTTCTCCCCTCCAAACCGATATCTGTGGCTTGTCAGATCCTTTGCGCTGGCGTCATGCTGGCTCGGCCGACGACTGTTTGGCTGATCCGAAAGCGGTGACAGCTCCTTAGTGGACCGTTTGCAGGCGCATTGTGCCGGATCTCCAAGGGGGGTTGCCGCCCCATCCGTTTCGATCCTAACGGAAAGGTGGTGGTACCGAAAAAGGAATCGATCTTGGGAATCCGTGAAGAGCGATTTGTGGATTGTCTATACGAAAAGTACGAAGGACGTATTGCCATCGGGGTGGGATATGCGCAGGACATGATGGAAATATTTCCCTTTGTCATGGAAGATGAAGACGGGAGAGCACTCGGGATCGCTGCCCTTGCCACGCTTTCCACTGAGGAATTGAACTCTGTCCATATCTTCCATTTGAGTGTTTTCCGCTCCGGACGCGGGGACGGGACCAAACTGCTGAATATTCTCTGTCTCAAGGCCGATCAGCTGAATGTCAAACTGAGCCTCAGCCCCGTTCCATCGCCCAATGGAGAGGCCGGCCTGCCGGACACGACTCAGTTGATTGACTGGTACAAAAAATACGGATTTACCGGTGACTCACTGCTGTGCCGTTTGCCGCAAACCGTTGAAACAGATGTGTGAAGAATCCCCCCATCCTCGCTACCGTTCCATTGCGGTGAATCCCGACCGTGCGATTTCGATAATCTTCTCTTTCCCGATCTCTGCCGTAAACCGGTCGATCCATTGGGAGGTGCCGGCCACCTGGGCCACATACACCTCGTGGTTTTGACGGTCGAGAATCTCAAATTGATACTCCTGGCGCAACCGGCTAATCTCGTCGTGGTGCGCCTCAAATTTGACGATGGCGACCTCCCGCCAGAAGCTCTCCTCGGCATCCAGTTCCCTCGCGGAGATCACCTCCGGCATCTTTTCAAGCTGTTTCAAAACCTGGCGCGTTTTGGCATCGCTGTCCTCCCGCAGGGTCAGGGTCATTCGGCTGATTCCCGGCCGATGGGTTTCACACACTGTGAGGGTTTCAACATTGTACATTTTCCGTCGAATCAGCATCGACACCTTGTTGAGCGCTCCCGATCGATTGAGCATGAACATCAAAATGGCCCGTCTTTTCATCTGTGATGCGGTGGTCATCTCCCTTTCCTTTCCAATGGTTCGTCTTCGATCCCCCCGACTGAAATCCTACCCTTTTGCCGGGGCGCTCTGTTAACTATCTCCCGAATCGGTGGACACAATCATATCCGCGATTCCGCCCCCGGCGGGCACCATGGGCAGGACGATTTCGGTTGGGTCGCAGAGAAACTCCACGATAAAGGCACCCGGATGATCCGCCGCCCGGGTTAGGGCCCCCTCCACCCCTTGGAGGTTTTCTACTTTTTCGTAGGGAATGCCGTATGCGCCGGCGATGGCCCCGAAATCGGGATTTTTCATGGGGGTTCCTGCATACCGCCCATCGTAAAACAGGGTCTGCCACTGCCGGACCATGCCGAGATAACCGTTGTTGAAAAGGAGGATTTTAACGTCGATCCCATGCTCCATAACAGCACCCAGTTCCTGAATATTCATCTGGAATCCGCCGTCGCCGACAATGGTCCATACCCGTTCAACGGGCCGGGCCAGCTTGATGCCGATGGACAGGGGCAGCGCACACCCCATGGTCCCGGCTCCCCCCGAGGTAAACCACGTATTGGGATTCTGGAAGTTATAAAACCGGGCTACGATCATCTGGTGCTGTCCCACATCTGAAACGACGATATCTTGGCCGCCGGTCAGGTCGGATAGTTGGGTGACAATGGTTTTCATGAGGAGCTGTCCATTTTTGCCGACACCGGCCGCCACCTCCCGACGGGTGTCCGCTGCGATTTCGGACCGATAGGTGTCGATCTGTTCGAACCAGAACCGCCGGGGCCTGGCGATAATCTCCGGATCCCTCGCCAACCGCTTTAAGACCGCTCCGACATCGGCGTTGATTGCCACGGAGGTCGGGACATTTTTATCGATCTCGGACGGGTCGATCTCCACATGAATGACTTTTTTGCCGAAGGCAAATTTTTCGAGATCCCCTGTCACCCGGTCGTCAAACCGCATTCCCAATGATATGATAACATCCGAATTGAGCAATGCACGATTGGCCTCCACGGTGCCGTGCATTCCCACCATACCGAGACTCAAGGGATGATCCACGGGTATGGCCGACAGCCCATGGAGGGTGAACGCCACGGGGATGTTCGCCCGCTCTGCAAAGATTTTTAACTGCGTCCCGGCATCGCTTGAGATCACCCCATGACCACATAAAATGACCGGACACTCGCTTCGGTTGATGAGCCCCACCGCCTTGCCGATCAAGCCCCGTTCCGGTGCCGGAGAATAGTAAAACCCCGGCAGTTCCGGCTCGTATGACCGGGGGTCGAACCGATAGCCTTCCCCCACTTCCTGGAGCTGAACGTCCTTGGGAATGTCAATAACCACCGGCCCTCCGCGACCGGTCAGCGCCACGTACATCGCTTCATGGAGTGTCTCTTCGATCTCATGCGGTGAAAGGGGCATGTAGGTCTGCTTGGTCAGGGGCATCATTACCCCTACCACATCGCTCTCCTGGAACGCATCCGATGCGATGACTCCCGAAGGCACTTGACCGGTAATGGCGATAAGAGGCACGGAGTCCATCTGGGCATCGGCAATACCGGTCACGAGATTCATGGCACCGGGTCCTGAGGTTGCCATACACACACCGGTTCTCGGGTGGTCGGTACCGATGGACCCGCGAGATATGCCCTGGGCCATGAACGCCGCCCCCTGCTCGTGCCGGGACATGATGAAGGTAAAGCGTTTTTGTTTGGCCATCTCGTCGAAGATCGGCATGATGGCACCACCGGTGTATCCGAATATGTACTTCACGCCCCTATCCAGAAGGGCTTTAAGGACCAGCTCTTTTCCTGTCATAATACTTCCTTTTCAGCTGCCGTGAATTGTATGGGGTTCGATTCGGGAGAGTTTGGGTTTTCCGATGAACCGCCCTCGCCGCTGACCGCATTGAACGAGATCACCGACTCATACTTAATAAGCACCTTTTCGCCATTTGCAATTCTTCTTTTCTTTCTTGACGAGCGATCGCTTTATGGACATCTTAACAAAACCACAGGGAGGTAAATCATTATGGGACAAACACTGTTCGAAAAGTTATGGACCCAACACACGGTACGGACGCAACCGGACGGTTCCACCCTGCTGTATATCGACCGGCACCTCGTGCACGAGGTCACCAGTCCCCAAGCCTTTGAGGGTCTGCGGCTGGCCGGTCGCAACGTCCGCCGCCCAGATCTATCCTTCGCCACCATGGATCACAATGTGCCCACCACCGAGGAGCGCCTTCATATCACGGATCCGATATCAAAAAACCAGGTGGATGCACTAAGGGACAACTGTGTGGCTTTTAGCATCAAGCTTTACGACCTGGGGGATGCAAATCAAGGGATCGTCCATGTGATTGGACCGGAGCTGGGCCTGACGCTGCCGGGACTCACCATCGTGTGCGGGGACTCCCACACCTCCACCCACGGGGCCTTCGGTGCACTGGCCTTCGGTATCGGCACATCGGAAGTGGAGCATGTCCTGGTCACCCAGACACTGGTGCAGCAAAAGCCCAAAACCTATAAGATCGAATTTTCGGGTCGCCTCCAGCCCCATGTTTCCGCGAAGGATATGGTGCTTAAAATGATCGGCGTCCTCGGCACGGCCGGTGGATCGGGCCATGTTTTTGAATACTGCGGCGATGCTGTCTCAGGTCTTTCCATGGAAGCCCGTATGACCATCTGCAATATGAGCATCGAGGCGGGTGCCAGGGCCGGCATGATCGCACCGGATGACGTGACCTTCGAGTATATCACACGAACAGACCGTCCCTTTGCCCCCAAGGGAAAGCGGCTTGAACAGGCCATTGAAGCCTGGCGCAACCTTCCCGGCGATGAAGGCGCCGTGTTCGACCAGTCCCTGACCATCGAAGCCGAAGAGATCGCCCCCCAGATCACCTGGGGCACCAACCCCGGTATGGTGATGGACATCGATCAGCCGGTTCCGTCACCCGATGCGGTGGCCGGTACCAGCCCGAACGATGTGGAAAATGCCCTGGCCTACATGGGTCTCACACCCGGCACCCGGATGACCGATGTACCGGTGGATGTGGTGTTCATCGGCAGTTGCACCAACTCACGCATCGAAGATTTGCGTTGTGCGGCCGCCGTTCTAAAAGGCCGTAAGAAAGCGGATCACGTGGAGGTGCTGGTGGTGCCCGGGTCTGATCAGGTGCGCATGGCTGCAGAGGCCGAGGGCCTGGACCGCATCTTTACGGAAGCCGGCGCCCAGTGGCGCTATGCCGGATGCAGCATGTGCCTGGGGATGAACCCGGACCAGCTGCGCCCCGGACAGCGGTGCGCCTCCACCTCCAACCGGAATTTCGAGGGCCGCCAGGGAAAGCAGGGCCGCACTCACCTGGTAAGCCCCGAGATGGCCGCTGCGGCAGCAGTTGCCGGCCGTTTCGTCGACGTTCGCAAATGGTTGTCAACGGCATAACGGCGTCATCCGGCAGCCGGAACCCCGAAGAGGGGACATCATGGAACCTTTCACCACTCATACCGGCATCGTGGCCACGCTGAACCGTTCCAATGTGGACACGGACGCTATTATTCCAAAACAGTTCCTGAAATCGATCCGTCGTACCGGGTACGGACCCAGTGCCTTTTTCGACTGGCGTTACTTCCCCGACGGCTCCTTGAACACCGATTTCGAGCTCAATTCTTCCCGTTTTGAGGGGCGCTCCATCTTGGTGACCCGAAACAACTTTGGTTGTGGCTCCAGCCGGGAACATGCGGTCTGGGCATTGGCCCAGGACGGATACCGTGTGATCATCGCTCCCTGGAAAATGGCGGATGGAAAACGGATACCCGGTTTCGCCGATATTTTTAAAACCAATGCGGCCAAGAACGGTATGCTGGTTTTCGAGTTATCCGAAAGACGTGTGGACGAGATCTTCGACATGGCGGCGGCTCATCCGGGGTTGTCCGCAAAGGTCGACCTGCCAAAGCAGGAGGTGGTTTTTCAGGGGCCCAGCCCGCTTGTCTACCGCTTTGAATTCGATGCCGGCGCCAAGGCGCAAATGGTGGAGGGGCTTGATGATATCGATATAACGCTTCGTTACGAATCGGAGATTACCCGGTTTGAGGGTGGGCATGATCCTCTGATCTAGTTGGTGTTCATCCAGAAATGGCCCTTTTTCCGCTGAGCGGCGTCCTCCGCGGGTTATCCGGCTGCGACGTACAGC
>Ga0066187_1000220_pt1 | contig 22437 bp, 11 predicted proteins | sample WorMetexBAHAMAS1_FD_58706 | JGI IMG/M metagenome (GOLD analysis project Ga0066187, IMG submission 58706) | Marine gutless worms symbiont microbial communities from Max Planck institute for Marine Microbiology, Germany - Inanidrilus exumae... | ecosystem: Host-associated > Annelida > Digestive...
TTGTTGAAATAGGCAGTTAGCTAATTCCGATCCGAAAACTCTATTTTCGCAACACCCCCCGAATACGTAGGACAGTCAATATGACGTGCTCAGAAAGGATTTGCTTTCCTCGGGAGTGAAATAAAATGTCAGTTGCTTAACGAGTTAATTCACCTACGCCCTCTGTAGCCTGGATTAATGCATCGGGGCCTATTGACTTTGAGGGCGAACCTTGTATAATTACCACCTGATCTGGTGGTCAGTGTCTGGAGTAGTGTTATGGCGCAAAGTTTTCTTAAAGTTCACAGCGAAAATATCTTACCCATCATTAAAAAGTGGCTTTATACCGATAGGGAGATTTTCGTTCGTGAGCTCATCTCCAATAGCTGTGATGCTATAAATAAACTGAAAATTTTGCGTGATCAGAGCAAGGTTGCTTTTAGCGATGAGCAACTACGCATAGATGTGGAGATCGACAAAAGCACGAAGACCCTGAAGGTGGTCGATGTCGGTGTTGGAATGACACATGAAGAGGTAGATAAGTATATTTCTCAGCTCGCTTTTTCTGGCGCAGAAGAGTTCGTAAAAAAATATAAGACAGATGGCTCCCAAGATGAGATGATTGGCCATTTTGGGTTGGGCTTTTACTCATCCTTTATGGTGAGTGATCTGGTGGAGATCGATACTCTCTCGTTTAGAGACGATGCAAAATCTGCGCACTGGTCCTGTGATGGCTCCTCTCAATACGCCTTAGAAGATGGAACGCGTAAAGAGAGGGGCACAACGGTCACTTTGCATGTCTCTCCAGACGCGGAGGAATTCTTAGAGGAACATCACCTCAAAGCTATCTTGACAAAGCACTGCCGCTTTCTCACCTGTCCTATCTACCTAAATAGCAAACAAATCAACGACATCCAACCCCTTTGGGTTAAATCTCCATCCGAGTGTGTCGATAAAGATTATCTCAACTTCTTCAAGGCATTATACCCATTCAACCCTGATCCCATCTTCTGGATCCACTTAAACGTCGACTATCCCTTCCATCTCAAGGGCATCCTCTATTTTCCCAAGCTCCATCGCCGTCTAGATCCCAAGGAGTCCTCGGTACACCTTTACTGCAACCGAGTTTTCGTCTCCGACAACTGCAAAGACATCATCCCAGAATACCTGGCTGCTCTGCAAGGAGTGATCGATAGCCCAGACATCCCCCTTAATGTCTCCCGCTCGAATCTGCAGAAAGACAAATCCATGCGACAACTATCCAACCATATATCTAAAAAAGTGACCGACAAGATCGTCGCGACATATAGGTCAGATCGCGACTCTTTCATCAAGAAATGGGCAGATATCGAACCAATAGTAAAGTTGGGGGCTCTCCAAGACGACAAATTTTGTGAACGTACCAAAGGGTGCATGATCTGGAAAAATTCTAACGACGAGTGGAGCTCTCTGGAAGAATATCTCGAACGCAATGAAGAGAAGAAAGTGTTCTACCACAATGCCGACAAACAAACTCCATTTTTTGACATGTACAAAGATGCGGGAAAGGAGATCCTCCTCTTTTCCTCCCCTTTAGATATTCCCTTGATTGCACCTTTAGAGAGGGCTTTCCAAGGGATAAAATTTTTAAGGCTAGACAGCTCCGTAGATAGTTCTATTTTAGATGATAGTCGTGAGAAAAATCTGCTCGATCATTCTGGAAAAACTCAAGCGGCCCACCTCGCAGATTTTTTCCGCTCGCACCTCGGAAGCAAGGTCGAAGTGGTCGCCAAAAGCTTGTCGAATGATTCCTTGCCCGCTTTCGTCCAATTTTCAGAGGAAGAACGTCGTATGCGTGACTGCCTCTCCCTTTATGGACAGGAGGGCTTTCAAATGGGGGAAAAATGCACTCTCATTCTCAACACAAATAATCCACTGGTCCAGTCGATACCAAAGCTTAAGGATTCCAAGCTGGCTAAAACCTTTGTTAACCACCTCTACGACCTTTCGCTACTTGCGCAGAGAGAGCTAGAGCCAGAGAAATTTCCTAATTTCCTTAAAAATTCGGTGCACCTTTTAGAATCGCTTGTTCTGCGCGTCGTTTCAACATGACAGCCACCATAAAGAAACTCTTCTGCCTGTATCTACATTTTTCTCCCGTGAAATTTTAGAGATTTTTGTCCTGCTTTTTTACCCTAATTGAGTATGATAGTGGCAAAAGTTTTCTGGTGATGTTCAAGAAGAAAAAGATCTTTTTTCTCGGCCTGCTCTGCCTCGCGGCGGCGCTGGCATGCGTGACATGGCGCCATTCTCTCCTCTGCTGGGGAGTAAAGTCCTACTTAAATAGACAACTGCCAAAAGGGGGAAAGCTCACCTTCGAATATCAAAATGCCAAGATTGAGAAGGGACATCTCACCTTCCACGGCACAAAAATTAGGCGAGAAAAAAGGGGGGAATGGCCAGAAATCTTCCTTCAAATGAACAACCTAAAAGTTGCCTTTGATTTTCAGCTCTTTCCCTTCTACATAAAGCCGACAATAACTTTTGATCATCCTCAAATTAAGATAACCGATGGAGGCGCAGATACGCCTCAAAGTGTGGAGCTATTTTATCACATTTTTAGTGGCTGCCTTTTTAAAATCCCGATCAAAATCTTCTGCGGAGAGCTGCGCTTTGGGGAGCATGTGGCCTTCATCAACTTCGAATATCCTGAAGAGGGGAATAGAGGAAGAATAAACATCTATAAAGGTAATGAAGAGGGGGAAAAAGGAGCACCCCCCCTCTCTGCTACCTTTTCGAGAGAGGAGCAAAACCTCCTTTTTGATATTTCCTTCGCAGATTTGGACCTATCTTGGATGACCGAAATGAGTCACCACATTCTTCCTATGTTTACCACCGCATTAAAGGTAAAGGGGGGAAAAATGAGTGGTGATCTCTCTCTCTCCCTCTCCCGCAAGACACATCATATCGACGACATGAAATATTCCATCCAGTTGAGCGAGGGATCTATGCTTCACAAAAAGTATGGTCTTCAATATCAGATAAAACATCTTCATGCTCACTCAAATATCCATACTTCCCCTACTGTGGTGAGAAAGGGCGGGTCCATCTTTGAAAAAATATGGGACTTATTCTCCGGATATGTAGCACTAGAAGGGGTAAATTTCAGGCCTGAAAACCCTACGAGCGGCCATGCCTGGGCTGTAGATGACATGAAGGGAACCCTGTCCTTTAATCAGGGAGAGGGAAGACCACACCTCCTCTTAGAGGGAACCCTCAAAAATTCTGAAAAGAGCTCTCCCTTTCGACTAGAAGGGCAAGGAACATCCAAAGAAAATGATACTATTTATCCGATGAACATAGATATGGAGCTGTTAGATGAACCACAACACCCACACGCCCACTTAGCTATCACCCCACAGGGTGCTGATCAATTTCTTTTCCAGACAGAGTTTTCTCACCTGGATGTAACTCTCCTAAATATATTTCACAACCTAATCACGATGCATTTCCCTAAGGCGGGAATTGCAAAAATCGATGAGGGAATATTCGACGGAAAATTGGAGGGACAGGTGAGGCAAGGCACGTTAAAAAGGTGCGAGATCACTCATCTTTTCGCAAAAGGTATTCGCATCACTCTCCCCCGCAGGGAAGGCGTCGTATGGAACGCACAAGAGATGCGTGGCAGGGGACATTTCGACCTTTCTACCCACAACTTGGAAGGCATATGTTGGGAACTCGACGCTGTCGACGGATGCGTAGACATCAGAGATAAGGGTCGTGCGGAGGGAGTTAACTTTCACGTTGCTATGCAAAATAAATATATTCAACCATCGCTGTTAACATGCTATGTAAACGGTAACAGGTGGGAGCTCTCCTGCCAAGGGGTCTGTACCCACTTCGATGTACACACTACCTTAGATCTTTCTCCAGAAAAGCTCTCTCACCTCTTCGGGATAGCTCCATATGATATGCCAGAAGAGGCTCTCTCCTTGATAGCAGATGCCCACGTGAAGCTATTGCAGAAAACAGTAGAGGTTGAGGGAGCGGTCGACCTCCTCCACGGAAAAGTGCAGAGGGATAACATTCAATTTGGCTGGAACTGGGAGCTGGATGCACTGGCAAAAGGTGAGGTTAGGAGGGCCCTCCGTCAAGGGTGGTTTGAAGCGATAAGCCTTTCAGACCACACATTTAACCTCCCCCTAACATCCTGGGGAAAGCATTGGCGCGGAAAGGGAAGAATGGATGTTAAGGGGAATTTTGATTCCTGTGCTGTGAAACTGAATATAAACCCTACACACCTACTCTACACTTCACCCACCATAGACCTACACCCCAACATTCAGGGCAATGAGGAAGCTCCTCACTGCACTTTCCTTTTCGATTTTAACAAAAAGAGTTGGAGTGGGAAAATTCCCATTAAGGGGGCATTTTTCAAAGTGCACCGCTTCGGTATTGAGAGTGATTCCTTGAGTGCCGAGGTGCACGTAGAACACTCCAAAATATCCTGCAAAAATGTCGAGGCAGATCTAAATGGGGCACATATTCGTGCTGAAATAGTTGTAAATCACCTCGCAGAAGAAGGCCTCAACGAATTAGAGATCACTACGCAGCAAATCACCGGAACAACTCGGGAGATCTTCAAATGTTTCAGCTGCTTTAATCCCTACCTCATCCCCGACATTCCCATTGAGGGGAGGCTTATCAGCAACCCAGGGAAGATTTATCTGCGCGCACATATCGGAAAGGTCAATAAACTTCTAGAATGGAGGGTGGGATTCCACCTGCAAAGGGGACATCTTTCCCTGTCGGACACCATGGCTTTTGACAACTTAACTGGGGACATCTCCTACTCAACAAGGGGCCATATGTGCAAAATAGAGGGAGCAAGGGGAGAGCTCCTGGTGGGCAAAGGGAAACAGATCAGGTACGCGCTGAATATTCCCCTGTTGGAGTGTGATGTAACGAACGGAACATGGAGCTACGACATGAGATTGGAGGCCCCAACTCACGACATTTGTAGGGTTGTCGGAACAACCACACGAAAAAATGGAGAAATCTTGTGCCTCTTAGATCAAGAAAAGAGCTGTTTTTTTGGCACGAAAATCGCCCTCTCACACCTTTCTTTCACCGAACGAGGCATGCTAAATAGGTTATGTGCACAAGCAAATTTTTCTGCTCTAGACCTCTTTCACCATTTAAATTTCTTAAGCTCTTCAGGGCTTATTCCTCTAAATTCCATGATGGTTGAAGAGTCGCGCATTCCTAGATTTGAGGGAGAGCTACTGATCTCTTTCTCATTCGACCTTAAGGAGAAAAAATTTGATTTTGAAGCAAAAAGCACTCACCTACTATGCGGCTCAATATCCCTAAAACATCTCGCAATACAGGCAAAACGACGAGGAGATCATCTAATTATCGAGCGATTTGAATTGGCTTCATTTGCAGCAAAGTCAACCATGATCATACGCCACCACGAGTGGGCAATCCCTCACTTCGAGGCTACATGGAATAATAACCATATCAGTGGAAAAGAGGGCGCTTATAATTTAGCAAATCAAAAGCTTAAGCTCCCAAAAACATCCCTCAAAGTAGCCCTACAAGAAGTTATACATCTCTTTCCCCGACCCAAAATCGATTGGGACTACGTCACAGGAGAGCTCTTTGCAGACGGAGAGTTAACTGTCGACCTCTCGAATGGATTAGAACAACTATCCTTCGATTCAGCGATCACACTAATGGGGAAAAATCTTGGTAAAGGCCTCCTCAGTTTAAAGAGCCCTGAAAAGCTTTACCTCTCCTTTGATAATGCACGGGGCATTGCAATCGAGCGGGCGAACTTTGATATCCTACATCCCACACTCCACCCACTTTGGGCAAAATGTCACTTCGATCGTCTCTCTTACCACCAACAAGAGTGGCGAGGAGAGAATATTGTCTTTATCATTCCACCAGAGATGATCCATTTTCTAGGACAGACCCACTCCATCCCTCACTTAAGCTGTCAAAATGAGCAATTTGTCTTATTCGAGTTTCCTCTACGTTGGGATAACCAAGTTGAGATGAAGGTAGATTTTGTCGTGGGAGACTCATCACACATAAAGGGCCAATTAAAAGAAGGCTATTATTGGGTTGGAAACAAAGCATGGCATTTAAGTGATCTCATATTTACCTACGAAAATGCTATTCTTACCATCAACTGTAATACACTCTTTGACGAGACACCGTTTAATTTAAATATCCACCTATCCTCATCCCCACATTTCACCTCTACCATCACTGTCCGGGGACCTATGGAGGAAACAAGTAAATCTCCCCTCACCATTCAGACGGCATGGAGTGAGCAACAAGGGTATTACATCCGTAATATCGAAGGGCACCTATGTGGACTAGATTTTGACCTTCATTATAACTCTAAAAACTCCCTATCAGACCATATAGTGCTCACGGGACAACTTAAAGCTGACCTCTCACCGCTAGCTAAGCTGCTTCCTGCGCCTTTTCAGAAGAAAATTAAAATGCTTCGACTTGGCAGGGGATATGAGCTGAGCGGAGACTTCATTTTATTAAAATCAAATCCGGCACAATCCCATTTCATAGGATGCCTTAAAGGCAAAAATTTTCAGCTTATAGGCACTGTCATAGAAACTCTAATGAGTGAAATCTCCATTTATCCCGACAGGATAGAGCTTGCAAATTTCAATATCAAAGACGTTGCAGGCATTTGCAAGGTGGAGACGATTGACATCCATAAAAGAGGGGGGCAAAGATGGGCTCTCACCATTCCAGAACTCATCATCCAAGATTTTCGCCCTAGCCTCCTGAAAGAATTTATATGGCGCTCTTCGGGACAAGAGCCCATTGAGACATGCCACCCCAACCATATCAAGCCATTTACAATCCGGGAGCTCTATTTTCATAATATCTACGGCTTCCTAGATGATAGAGATAGCTTCATTGGTGAAGGGCAATTAAATTTTATCAATACATTCAAAAGGGAATACAATCTCTTCGATATCCCTTTTGAAATCTTGGGGCGCTTAGGGTTAGACACGGGGCTACTCGTCCCGGTGCAGGGAGATCTTAAGTTCACTATGAAGGAGGGGCACATCTACCTTAACGAATTAAAAAAGAGCTACAGCGAGGGTAAGCGCTCCAAGTTTTTCCTCTCCTCTCTACACCCCTCTACTATCGATTTTAACGGCAACCTCAATATTAATATCAAGATGAAGCAATATGTCCTCCTCAGATTTACAGAACCCTTCACCCTCTCTATAGAGGGAACCCTAAAGAAACCCAAATATGGGTTGAAATAAAAAAATGTTGCAATCCCTTCTCCAGTTTTTGTATCCAGCAGAATGTTTGCATTGCGAGGGGGCAGTGCAAAGCTCTCACCACCTCCTTTGCAGGGCATGCCTATCACAAATAGAGTGGTCTCAAAAGGGGTGTATCTATTGCGGCGTCCCAATAGATACAGGAAAATGTTGCGCTCTATGTTTAACACGCCCCCTTCACCTTCAATTCCACATCTCCCTCTCTCTACCCCTGGGGCCCCTATTTTACCTTCACCAAGCCTTTCTTCGAACCGAATATCCAGAAACTCTCGCAGCCCTCACCATCATAGGGCTAGACCAGAGGCACCTATCCATCCCCATCCCCGACTGTGTCGTGCCCCTACTCCGGCCCAGACATGAACAGTTTTTCATCAAAAAACAGGGAGGAACCCTCTTGGCGAAGGGTGTGGCCAAGTTACTAGACCTTCCCACCCTCTTTCCCTGCAAAAGGGTGCAGGGAAAGAGAGTGTGGCTCATCACCGACTGGTTAGAAGAAAGAGGGATACTTCACGCAAAAAAGAAGGAGCTCAAGCAATTTTTCCCTAAAGACATCTACTCGATAGCATTAATCGACGCACGTTAAAACAGATGAGACCTCTTTCACGCTTCAATATTGTGCCGCGTCATCTGGATACGCCGGCGCAGCATTTCATCATACTCGAGCTGTCTCGCAATTTTCTTCCATGCATAGAGCAGGGTGGAGTGTGTTTTCCCACCAAAGGCAGAGGCAATTTTCATAAGAGAATCCCTCAGAAGCTCTTTCGCTAGGTACATGGCAATTTGTCTGGGAAAAGCCACCTCTTTAACACGAGAATTTCCCCGCAAATCACTCTCACGCACATTAAACATGGAGGACACACTACATAAGATGCGATCGACAGAAACCTTCGCCCTGGGAGGCGCCTGAAACATATCACTCAGAGCGCTATCAACCACCCCCTGATCTATCTTCAAATTCATGATCCGACAATAGGCACTCAAACGATTAACCGCTCCCTCAAGTTGTCGCACGTTGTGATAGATATGTTCGGCAATATAGAAGGCAATATGGCTGGGAAGTGTAAAGTCAATCTGTTCGGCTTTGTATTGTAAAATCGCCACACGCGTTTCTAGGTCGGGCGTGCCTATATGAGCGACAAGCCCCCTCTCCATGCGCGCAACAACCCGTTCAGACAACTGCAGCTGCCCGGGGGGTTTATCACTGGTAATGACAATCTGTTTATTAGAGTTGATCAACACCTCAAATGTATTGCAAAATTCCTCTTCAAAGTTGAGGCGATTTTGCAAAAACTGAATGTCATCTACGAGAAAAACATCCAGATTACGATAGTAACGTTTCATCTTATCGATCGATTTGTTGCGCAAATGAGAGACCAAGTCATTGATGAAAGCTTCTATCGTAATACATTGAAGCTGTTTTTTTTTGTGGTGTCGCTGCACAAAATGACCGATGCCATGTAAGAGGTGGGTTTTGCCCAAACCAACCCCTCCATGAATAAAAAGGGGATTATACGATTTTCCTGGGCGAGCGGCAACATTCAATGCCGCCGATTTGATAAATTGATTCGAGGGACCCTCGATAAAATTATCAAAGGTGTAGGAATCATTAAATCGAAATGCGTGAGAGCCTTCACCCTCCCCACTCTTCGGAGTATGGGAGTGAGCAACCTTCACCCGCTCTTTGCCCTCTTTGACCAAAAAGGTGATCAAAGGCTTCCCCTTCTTATCCTTGGGAAAGAAGCTTGTGAGTGCCTCATGATAGTTCTCCAAGAGATATCCTTGCACAAAGACATTAGGCACCTGCAAAGTTATTGGATCGCGATCTTCAATACATTGAATCGGTGCAATCCAATTTTCATACTCTGCTCGTGAACACTGACCTCGCATAAAAGAAAGAAAATTGGACCAAACATCTCTACTAGATTTCTCTCCCATTTCACACCCCTGAATTAGTAAGTTATCAACAATGTTTCCACATGAAAATGACAGACATTTTTGTCGACGAAACACTACCACCATTGCGCTCTTTCAGCAATAAAAAACCCCAAAAAAGAACCATTTTTTCAGTAAGACCTTGAGCATGTGTGGAAGCATAAATATGGGGAAGGTGCCAAGGAATCCTTCCTTCTCAAAGGGTGTCCGCATCACCTTCTCCATTTACTCCCATAATGGGCTCGATAGAATCGTTAAAGACAGATTCTTGCTGTAGGAAAGCACCTCTAATTTCTCTGAAAAAAGAGCATCTATTAACAATTTAAAACCACAAATTACAAAAACATTTATTAAAAGCTTGAAACCTGCAGGCACACAGCTTATTGTTCGAAAAGTAGGGCAAAGTGTGATTTGATGAACCTTTAATTATTACAAGGTATCTGCTTCGATTAAACATATGTATGACTCTACGCCACCAAAATAAAAATTTGGTGCAGAGGAATACCATCCTCTGATATGAAGTACAATAATGGGAAAAGTATAATGGGAAGAGCTTTCTACGTTCTTATTTTGCCTCTATTATATCTCCTCTCCCTCTCGCCCTCCACTTTTGCTCAGACACAGGACGGGCAATCAAAAAAGGAGGGGGCCCCCGCAATTATGCTATCCTCCTCATCTTCCGATATATCGCCTGGTTATACGATCAATTTTAACAACGTGTCGATAATCGAATATCTCCACTTCATCAGCAAGATTGGCGGAATGAATTTTATCTACAATGAAACCGACCTGACATTTAATGTAACTATCGTTTCAGAGGAACCTACCAAATTAGTTAACATTATGGCTGCATTGATTCAGGTCCTTAGAATCAATGGATTTGACCTCATCGAACAGGGAAATAATTGTATTATCTCCAAAACAGGAGCGGTGAAGCAAATCGCTACGGTAGTTTCTCAAGAGCTTCCTATAGAGGGCGGCTTCGTTCCTCCTATCATGACCCGCGTGTTTAAAATAAAAAACGCAAACCCCACAATCCTCGCCAATATGGTGCGTCGTCTACTCTCCAATGAAGCTATAGTAGAGGTGTCTGAAGAGACGCGCCACCTCATCATCACAGACATTACGCAAAATATTGATCAGATACACCGCCTCTTTTTAAGCCTGGATGTCCCTCTAGCTCCCCTCGATATCGACTCTTACATTGCCCAAAACAACTCTCCCGAAGAGCTCATACCCTTGGCTACCCAAATTCTAATGCCCATTTCTGAAAAAAATCCCTTGATCTTTGTTCCCCAGATTTCGACACATACCATATATATAGTCTCCACCCCATTTCTTATTGAAAAGGCCATAACTATTTTGGAAGATTTAGATGCTCCCCCCTCATTCAAGAAGCACTGTAAAAACCCCGTTGCAGAACAAAATATCTTCATCTACCACATCCAAAACAAACCTGCCGATGTGCTTCAAAGCGCAATTAAACAGGTTGCAGATACCCTCCTACAGATGGAAAATGTCAGCACAGATTTGACCTCAACGTTAGAGAACATGAAATATATTCGTGAGAGCCACTCCCTCTTTTTCACTGGAGATCCACAGTCATTAGAAGAGCTCCATACCATCTTGAACAATCTAGACACCCCATACACCCAAGATGAGAAAGAGCATCTGCATGGAGAGTTCTACATCTACAAAATTCAGCAGAGCAACGAAGCGCAAATCACGCGCATCTTAGAAAAGATCGTTCAAAATCTAAAACAAGCTCCCTATGCAAATCAGGATTTAATCGACACGATAGAATCTGTGAAATGGATCAAAGAGAGTGACTCCCTACTCTTCACGGGAGATACCACCTCCGTCGAACAGCTCAAAAAGCTTCTCCCCACGATCGACACCCTCCAAGAGGGCTCAAACCTTCCGCGCAATAATGAATTTTATTCCTATGCTCCTACCCATGAGACGCCAGAAGAGCTTCTCAGACAGATAAGAGAATATCATAATAGCCTCAAAGAGGCAAACCTCTCTGACAATGCTTTTATGTATACTTTGGCTTCAGCAAAGATCGTTCCATCGACAAAATCCATCATTTTTACTGGAGATACGGAATCACTTTCTCGCATTCATGCTCTCATCGTATCAATGGATCACCCCAAAGACTCTTCAACAAAAGATTTCACTGTCTATGTTTACAAGATTCAATATGTAGATTCCGAACATATCATAGACATCCTCAAAAAACTAGGAGGCGCCCTACCAGCAAACACCCCCATTGCTCAAGCAATTGATACCATGAAGTATGTTTCAGAGGCTAACGCTCTAGTTTTCAGGGGCTTAAAAGCTTCCATTGAACACATCAAACAAATTCTGCCTACATTTGATAGTGTGGCTACAGCTAAAGAAAACGTAGAAAATCAAGGCACCTACCTTATCTACCAAGTACAAAATATCTCCGGAGATGAGCTCTTAGCGGAACTCGAACAAACAGCAAAAATCTTACACGCTTCTCCCTCCAAAGACCAAGAGCTCGTTAAATCGATCCATAGCATCAAGTGGATTCAATCTACAAACTCCCTAATCCTCACAGGCACTCCATCAATTCTCCACAGATTAAAAGAGGTCATCACGACCTTCTTCGATATCCCACGTCCTGAAAAGGGCGCTTTTCATGTATATAAACCCAAAGAGACCCCGCCAGAGACTTTTAGGGAACATGTGATAAATACGGCAAACGAAATGGAAAAAATGGGCATGACCGATGAGCCCCTCATCCACGCGATGAAGTCTGCTCAGCTCGTCTCCAATAAGAGCGCCATCATGTTCACTGGAACACCAAAGAGTATCGAAAGATTAAAACCCCTTCTCCAAACCTTCGACACTTCCAAAAAAGAGGAGAACAAACCCAACCAATTTTTTATCTACAAGCCCCATTCCATCTCCATTGAACAACTCAAAAATGACCTCATGCTCTCCGCTAAACAGATGGCCAAGTCTGGCTTAGAAGACACAGAGCTAATCCATGCCTTGGAATCTGTAAAAACAGATCCATCTAAAGATTTTGTCATCTTCATAGGAACGGCTTCTGCTATTGAAAAGATCAAGTTGATGATTCACATTTATGATTCCCAGGAGCTCACTGAAAAGTCTTCTGAATACTACATCTTCAACCCCACCCACCGCTCCCCAGAATCGGTAATTAAGCAGGCAAAACATGCGGCCGACGAAATGAAAAATTCTGGTTTTGCCGATCCCAATTTGATCAAAGCTCTCGAATCGGCAACCAGTGTCTCTAAAGAGACAGGCGTGTTATTCACTGGCACCCCAAGTGCTATAGAACAGGTCAAAAAAATTGCCCCCACCTTTGACCCTACGCAGGCCCCTCAGGCCAGTAAGTTTTTCATTTATAAGCCGATAAATATCACCGCAGAGCTCCTTCAACAACAGTCCAATAAAGTGGCGCTCGATATGCAAAACAGTGGTTTTGCCAATAGCTCTATGATTCATACACTAACCTCCTCCACCATCATCGCAAACGGCAAAGCCCTACTTCTCACAGGGTTACCCGACTCTATTGAAGAAGTAAAATCCCTGCTTTCCACACTCGACACTTTAGATGAATCCGGAGAAGGATCAAAAACAACCACATTTGTCGTCTACAAAATCAAATCTGTCCCAGGGCCAACACTGATAAACTTTTTGAGAAATATGGCCCTTGACCTTTACAACGCCGGTTCACAACAACACAATCTGATCACCACGTTGAATAATATGAGATATGTGAAAGATACCGATTCTATTATCTTCACCGGAACACCCAATGCCATCCAAGAAGCCATCACCTTGGCCAGGCAATTTGACATCCCAGAATTGAGTGAAGAGCCCCTCACACCCCCCCCCTCCGGATTTCTGATATATCAGCCAAAATATGTGTCTGGAAAAGACCTCATCCAAGTACTCCAAGACTTCAAGCAAAGCCTCATCCATTCTGGTGTCGAGAATAAAGGCCTTTTCGATACCATCGTTAACCTAAAGTGGATAGAACACTCGTCCTCTATCCTCATTGCAGGGCAAGATGAAGACATGCAAAAGGTAATGGAACTGTTTGAACACTTTGACATCCCCCCCGAGAGGGATAGTGCAGAGGAAGAGACTCCAGAAATCGAAACCGTTTCCGACATGAGCTTCCTAATTTATAAGCTGCAGAACCATTCCGGAAATGAAATTAAGACTGCTGTGAAACAAATTGGAGATGACCTAGATAAGGTGAAGAGCGCAGGAAACGCGGATCTGATCGAAGCGATCAAGGCCCTTCAATGGGTAGAAGTCACCAATTCTCTGATAGCTACAGGAAAACCCTCCACTCTAGAAAAACTCAAAGGGTTGATCAAGAGCATCGATGTCCCCTCAAAACAGGTCTTTGTTGAAATACTCGTGGTAGAGACGACAATGGGAGGACAACACTCTTTTGGACTCCGTTGGGGGTCTCAAGGAAAATTTCGCGACAAATTTGCATATGGAACTCATATGACACCTGAAAGTGGCAAAAGTGGTAAAGCGACAGAAGATCCCCTAATGATTTTCAACCAAAACCTCCAGAAAGTCTCAGCTACAACCACCCCTCAAGGGGACTTCGTCCCCATCGCATCGGGATTTGACCTAGGCGTCATCGGAGACATTATCCTTCATAAAGGCAAATCCTACTTCGCACTAGGCTCACTCGTCAACGCACTGCGACAAGATAGGAACTCGGCTATTATGATGAGTCAAAAAATTATCACTCAAGACAATAAAACCTCTACGATTTTCATCGGACAAAACCTCCCTTATGCTGGCTCCGTTGTCAAGAACAAGGGACAATCCACAATTCAAACAGCCAATTTGGAATATCGCGACGTAGGTGTCAAAGTGGATATCACCTCAACAGTAGGGAACAATGATGTCATTACCATGAAGATTGAACAAGATATCTCTGAGTTGATCGGTAACACCCCGAAGGGCGTCTCAGAGAATTTTCAGGTTTCAGGGATTGCGACCACCAGAACAACGACCAAAACCATCGCAAGTGTTCCAGATAAAAGTGTCCTCGTACTGAGTGGATCAATTCAAGAGAGCAAAACCCACAACCGGACCAGTCTTCCCTGCTTGGGGGGAGTCCCACTAATTGGGGCGGCCTTCAGTGACAGCGATACAAACCGAAACACTCAGAATATTCTCATCTTTGTGCGCCCTCAAATTATTAAATCATTCGATACCTATGCCGAAATCACAAAACGCCAAGAGGAGATTCACCGTAATCGAGGCGACGCAGAAGAGTTTGATGCAGCTTTGGAACTCGTCAAAACCCCTGACGACAGCTATTAACCCAAGAAAAGGGGGGTCAGGGCAAGGGGTCGGCCCCCCCAGGATGCCAAGGGTGGCATTTTAAAATGCGCTTAACTGTTAAATAGGACCCCTTAAAGGCCCCATGCCTCTTGTATGCTTCAACAGAATAGACCGAACAGGAGGGATAAAACCGACATTGACCCCCCAAGAAAGGCCCCAAAGTCCACTGATAAAGACGAATTAGAAAAATAAACAAATGCCTCATCTACAGTTTTCCTTGCTCAGTTTCTAATTTCTCCCTATCATACTGTTCTAGCTCCTTTTTGCGGAAGTGGTGGAATCGGTAGACACGCTACCTTGAGGAGGTAGTGAGGGTAGTTCCTCTTGGGGGTTCAAGTCCCCCCTTTCGCATTCTGCTCCATGCCCCTCTTGTATGATTTCTCCGGAGCTTATCCCCTTGACCTCTCCCGATGGGAGAAGAAGATTTAAACGACCATCAAAGTTGAGAGAGTGAAATCTCCCAGCAACTACACGATCATTTTGTCTGATAGAAATGAGTTTTCCCCTGGGCATTAAGAGATCATTATAGGACCTATAAAATGGAGTGAACCCCTTCCTCATAAAAAGGGAAAGGTCTGGAAAAAAATAGGCTTCAAGTGTACGGAGTAGATCCCTCTCGAAGAAAGCCTGTCCCGTTTCAATATAGAGTGAGGTTGCAGGCCGATCTATCGTATCTAGCATCTCTCTTTTCATATTAACATTAATACCCACTCCTAAGACGATGCCGTGCCGGTTACCCAAATCGAGTGTTTCACACAGAATCCCACCAATTTTTTTGCCACTGACAAGAATATCGTTGGGCCATTTAATTGCTGGGTTTAACTTGTTGTATTTCAGTAGTTTTGCGGCGCTAAGGGCTAGAAGCTGCGTTAGATTATGTAACACTCTTCCCTCTTTCGGAAGTGTGAAAAAGTAAGTAAGATAGATGCCCCCACCCCTGGGGGAAACCCACCTTCTTGTAAAACGCCCACGCCCCCCTAACTGCTCGTCTGCAATCACGCGAGTGATGTGAGAATGGGCACAGCTTTGATAGTTCTCTTTGACCCAGGTGTTCGTTGATTTCACACACTTTAAACGAATAGAACACACCCTTTTCGGAGGTGGGAGCAAAAAGCATAGTGACTTCTTAAGTTCCACCATTTTTGGTGCTATTCCTCTTTTTTTTACATCATTATTTTTTCCATCTGCTACACTGAGCGGATATGTGGCAACATCACTATCTGCGACGCATCGACCTTCATACGGTCCCCGTGATTCTAGGGTTAATGATTATGAGTGTGCTCATCATCGCTTCTACAACATGTGAACTCCAGTGCGCTGCGGATGGCGGAGGAATCCTCACCTCATATTGCAAAAAGCAAATTCAGTGGTTTGGTGTTGGCGTGGGCTCTTACCTGTTTTTTGCGAGACTCGACTACCGCAAACTCCGAAATTGGGCATGGATTCTCTACACGGGAACAATCTTGCTCCTTTTGGGTCTTTTTTTTGCAGAACCCATTCAAAACGTTCATCGCTGGTATCGTATTCCCATTATCGGTGGAACGCTACAACCATCAGAGTATACCAAACTCTCAATTATTGTGATATTAAGTTGTTTTCTGGAGAGGAGGGGGCGCGCTGTCGGAAGCTGGAGCACCTTTTTGCAGGCTTTAGGCCTTATCCTCATCCCATTCCTACTAATTTTAAAACAACCTGACCTAGGATCCGCTTTAGTCCTATTTCCCATGGTTCTCGGCATGTTTTATTTTGGTGGAATCCATCCCATCGCGACAAAGGTGATGTCGGCAATTGGAATAACAATTCTCATTTTCATCTCTTTGGTCTTCACAGGAATGCTCTCTCATAATGAACTAAAGTCAGTCGCAACACACTTACTTAAAGAGTACCAATATGAGCGGTTCAACCCTGAAACTTACCACCGCAATGCAGCACAAACTTCTATCGCAATAGGAGCATATAGGGGAAGTGGCTGGAAAAAAAGCATATTTACCGGAAAGCAATTTCTACCCGCAGCACATACAGATTCAGTATTTCCCGCCTTTACGGAGGAGTTCGGACTATTCGGAGCTACCTTCATGCTGCTCTTATTCTTCACCCTCATCTATCGCAGTTTTCAAGTGACAGTCGTCGCTCGCGACCGCTTTGGAGAAATCTTGTCGGCGGGAATAGCCACCTATCTAGCCATTCATGTGATCATTAATATCGGAATGATGTGTGGACTTTTACCCATTACCGGAGTCCCCCTCATTTTGATAACGTATGGAGGATCTTCTATAACATTAACGATGAGCGCGTTGGGAATATTACAAAGCATCTACATAAGAAGGTTTATGTTCTAAATTGAAGCTTGCCTTTATATGCTCTTTTGCATATGAGTGGGAATTATGATCATAGCGCTATCTTAGCAAAATCATCACATGGGGCCCTTATGAGAGTTTTTGTATTATTCATCTCTGTATTACTCGTTGGATGTGGTATCCATAACGAACCGATGACCCGCAATGGATATGCAGATATAGACGTAGGGATGTCATCGAAAAGTGTCGAAGAGCGTTTTGGAAGGCCATACAAGATCTACTCCAAAGGAAATGAAAGCGAAATCTATGAATACATCGAAAAGATCAACATTGGAAGCCAAGTGATCGAACAGCGCCGCTACTATATTGTCATTGAAAAAGGTAGGGTATTGAATAAATATATAAAGCTATCAAACCCACCACCTTTCGAAGCGATCTATTCGAACGATCCCTACCCAAATTACTGATTTACAAACAAAAAAAGCTGAACACTTTCAGTGCCCAGCTTTCCATATTGACTTCACCAAGATTTCGTTTAGAAATCAAACCGTACTGTCGCTTTGGGGCCATAAAAACTTAAATTGCTATAAGACCCTCTGATCAGAGACAAATCCCGTATCCAGTTAATCCAAACTTGCCCCTCACACCCTAAGCGGGCTTCAACGTGGTAATCATCGTCACATAACCAAGTTTCCCAGACAAAGCCACATTCAAACTCACAAAGATTCTTTGCGGCATAGTATTTTGCATCCTCAGTGTTAATCACAATAATATCGACAGGATCACCACTCGATGGCTCTTCATGTAGCTTATCTACTCTGCGTTGATCGTAGTAACTTGTCCAAAGCACATCCCAAGCAAAATCTCCGTATATGCCAAAACCTTTACAAAAGAACCAGGAAAAATCACAGCCACAGCGCAACCCAACACCCAAAATGTCGTAGTCAAGTCTCGAATAATATGGACCAGTTACTGGCGTAACAACTTTAGCGCCAGCAGGGCCAGCTGAAGACAAATTAAATTTTGTGCTGCGCAAGCAAATATCCATCTCGTCTCTCTGCCAAGTGAATTTCAAACCAATATGTGGCCTTACAGTCAAAAAAGGACTCAAATAGCTATTACGCCCTAGGTCTAGGTCCAGCACATGAAACTGAAACTTCCAATCCGCTGAACCCCAACTCTCTCCAGCGGGCGCAACATATCTCCCACCAGGATTTGCAGAAAACGCGGCAGAAAACTCTCCCTCTCCTACGGGCAACTTTCCTTTCCCTTTTGGATGAAGGTAAGTATACCGAAGGAACATATCCCAGCCATCATGGCCCAAGTGCGCACCTAAACCAAGTTTGACTCCAGGCCCCCACTTACTGTCAATAGTCGCCACACGCCCTAAAGGAGCAGGTTGCTCTACCGTAGTAGTGTTTTCTTCTGTCTTAAACCCATAATAAGCGTAGGCGTTCCCATCAGGAACAGCTCTCCAGTAAAGGGGATCTACTCTAAAAAAGAGGTTTACACCATTTGCCACTACAGGACCTGCAGCTGGTGTCACCTCCCTGTACATTTCGCGCTGATACGCTCCCTGATCGTTTTGTTGTGTGCTCGCCATGGATTGTTGAGGACCACCGCTATGCTGACACTGATCAGCGAAAGCGGGAGCAAGCAAGCCCATACTTATCACCCCAAATAGAGGCCACAGTTTCTTTAGTTTCATTCCCATCGCATTATTCTCCCTGTTACAGAAATGATAAATTTAGCTAATAGTTATCAACCCTATTCCCTCTTAATCCGACGACTAGACCAATAATTGTGCAAGAGGAACAGCCACCGCCGACGTCGGCAAAAAGTACTTCACATCTAAACAGACATGAAACTCCATTCTCGTTTTCTTTTGCAAGTGAAAAAATTAACTTCTTAAAACTCACTGAACCGCAACACGGCAGAAACCGCCGTTTAAAACCCAAACCGCAACGTCACTTTGGGGCCGTACAAACTCAAATTATTACAAGTCCCATCAAGAAACCAATTTTCTACCCAATTCACCCAAACCTGTTCTGCCCAACCTAGCCGCGCTTCAAGGTGGTAGTTACCATCACAAAAGCAAGCCTCCCAACTCAAACCACACTCAAACTCACAGAGATTCTTTGCGCTGTGGCACCCCTTGTTCTCCACATCAACTACAACGGTATCGGTAATCTCTTTCGATTTATCAACGATCTTTACATCCCGCAAAGTATCTCTCCTGTGTTGGGTGTAGCAGTGTGTCCAAAGCACAGCCCAAGCAAAATCTCCGTATATGCTAAGACCTCTACACAAAGGCCAAGAGAGAGAACAGCCACTACGCAACCCAATACCGAGAACATTGCGTCGATAGTCCACATAATACGGACCAGTCACCCGAATGGAGATATCTTTCTCTCCCAGAGCAAAAAGACCTCCTAGATAAGTGAAGTCGTCATGCTCCTTCTGCCACGTTGTTTTCACACCGATATATGGCCTTACAGTCAAACATGGGCTCAGAAAAAACCTCCGCCCCACTTCCATGTCTAGCACGTTAAAATTAAATCTCCCACTCGCCTTGATGTCCATCGCAACACCCCCAAAACCAGGATCCGACGTAAAGTTCGACAAAAAAGGAACCTCCGTGTAGGCAAAGTTCCCTCTCCGGTCCCTTCTCTTTGTACAAAGACAGGTGTACCGTAGAGATACATCCCAAACGTCATGCCCCACATGCCCAAAGAGTGCACCGACCCCAACTCTAAGGCCAGGTTTCCAGTCCGTCCCTATGAATTCCACGCGCCCCCGAGGGGCAGGCTGATACTTCGAGTCAGTGGTCTCTTCCACTTTTATACCATGAACACCATAGGCCCCTCCATCCCTAACAGCTGTCCAAAAAATAGGCTCTACCTGAAAGAAGAGACGGTCGCTGCTCGCGGGCGCAGGCTTCACGGCTGGCACTACTTCTTCACACACCCCATGCCGACACATTTCATGGTCAGCTCGCCGTTGTACGTCCGCCTCCACGAGCGTAAGCCCACCGCAATGCTGCTGAGGGCAACCCTCAGCAAAAGCAGAAGAAAACAGAGCCACACTCACCCCACGCAGCAGGTGAAAAACTCTCTTCAGATTTATTCCCATCACATAATACTCCTTTATAGCGCAACTCGCAAAACTACGTAGAGAGACGCCAGTCCATTGATGCCGAAGAAGGGAGAAAAGAGAGGGTTCCTCCACTATCCAAACAAACACAGTGGCTCCACTTGAAATACAATACCATTATAGAACTCCTCTAAAAACCAAACCGCAGAGATGCCTTGGGACCATACAAACTTAAATTTTTATATGTCCCGCTCAGCTGAAAATCTCGTACCCAATTCACCCAAACTTGCTCCTTCCATCCTAGGCGAACCTCAAAATAGTAACTCTCACAACAAAACCATGTCTCCCAGCTCAAACCACACTCAAACTCACAAAGACTCTTCGCATTGTGAGTATGTTTTGTGCTGAGATTACCCACGATGACATCGGCAACTGGCGGGCCATCATCATGCACTGTGTCTACTCTATGTTGATCGTAGTAATCTGTCCAAAGCACACTCCAAGAAAAATCTCCATATATGTTAAAACAGTTACACAAAAACCAGGAAAAACCGCAACCTCCACGCAACCCAACTCCTAAAACATTATAACTGCAATCTATATAGCCAGGACCTTCCACTTGCTTGCTACTTCCACGATATCGCAAGAGAAAGCCTCCCAAACTCGCACTGTCTCTGTGGTAAGTAAGGTTGTTATTATCCCTCTGCCATGTCGCTTTCACACCCATATAAGGCCTTACAACCAAACAGGGACTCAAACGACCACTTCTTCCAATTTCTAGATCCAACACATTGAATTTAAACCTCCAGCTCGCTTCAGCACCCGTTCCATAAGTGCCACGGCCAATCGAGGCAGTAAAATTCGTTGGAAAGGTTATCCCAAAGAATACGGGGAGAGCTACCTCTTGATTACTTCGCTTCGGTTGAAAATAGGTATATCGAAGATTCACATCCCAACCATCATGCCCTAAATGCGCACCCACACCCACTGTAACTCCGGGAGCCCACACGCTCTTTAGTAACTCTACACGCCCTAAAGGAGCGGGCTGGTACTCTCTAGTGGTGGTGTCCTCCGTCTTCAGCCCGTGATAAGCATAGGAAGCCCCATCTTTAACGGCCTTCCAATAAAGAGGTTCCACTTGAAAGAAGAGGTTAACACCGTCCACGATGACAGGCCCCGCGGCCGGCGTAATTTCCCTATACATTCCATGCTGATACATCTCTCGATTAGTTTTCTGTGCGTCCGCCTCAGGACGAGAAGCACAGCCACGCTGACACTGATCAGAAAAAGCAGGAGCAAACAACCCCATACCTACTACCCCAAACAACAGTGGCCACAGTTTATTTAGTTTCATTCTCATTGCATCACTCTCCCTGTTACAAAAATGCCAAATTTAGCACGACCACCAATCTCCACTTTAATCAAAATTAAAACCGCATCAAGAAAGATGGCCTTATTAACGCCGGCTAAAGAACGCCTTACGTATAATAATGGACATGAAACTCTATCTTCGATTTCTTTTGCAAGCAGAAAATTAAGTTCATAAAAACTTCGGAATTCTAAGCAATGCAACCCGCATATAAAACTTCGATGAAATATTATTCAAATAGCTACGAGAGAGCGCTTTTAAAAATCGAAAAAGATACCTTTCAGGCGATCAAGACGTTATGTTTCCTAAACAAATTGCCATTTATTAACGTCTATAGACTATACTAGAGTAGCGTTGTTGAGTAATGCGCTGATGTGCGTAAGAATGTGAAAATCCTGGGAAAAGGAGTATGCTACAATTTTATTATTATTTGGATTAATGAGGAGACGATTAAATCTTGGTTGTCACCCAAAAAATGTGGGAAAAAGGGAAGACCTTTTACCTATTCTGGATTACACCTCAATTTGCAAAAGAGCAAAAATTTGAAGATAAAATTAATAGGCTGCTAAAACGCCCTCATAAAAGCGTAACGAACATAGTAATTGACTCTACTGGAGTTAAGCTTTATGGGTAGGGGGAGTGGACAAAAAATACACCTGCCATAAAAGAAGGAGGATCTGGATAAAAGTTCACATTGGGGTATGCCCAAAATTTCATCTAATCGTTCTAAATGAATTAACAGAGAGTAATGTCAATGATACAGAAGTGTGAGAAAAATTTATTCGTCAACTGTCTAAAAGCATAGAAGGAAAAAGTTGGATATCATACGAGGTCGTTATTAGAAACGAATATCTTTCGATTTAAATTAATGTTTGGAAGTCGTTTTCGTTCTAGACAACTGGAGCCCTAGAAGAAAAAATTAGATGTTAAGTCGGTTATTATTAATTTGATTTCTCAAAAAGGAATGGATCCAAGGGTTAAGTCAGATAATGGACAGCTACGTATTAAGGGGGTGTTGAGAAATTAGGGGTTTTGGATTGAAAACTAACCAACCACCTGCTTCAACAAAAAG
>Ga0066187_1000221_pt1 | contig 22406 bp, 21 predicted proteins | sample WorMetexBAHAMAS1_FD_58706 | JGI IMG/M metagenome (GOLD analysis project Ga0066187, IMG submission 58706) | Marine gutless worms symbiont microbial communities from Max Planck institute for Marine Microbiology, Germany - Inanidrilus exumae... | ecosystem: Host-associated > Annelida > Digestive...
CATTCTGGACGAGATGGAAGAAGCCCTTGAGGGCATCGGATATGCCAAGGCCAGAAAGTAGAACGAATGGGCATTTAAAAAAACCGGCAACGCCACCTCCGGCGTGCCGGTTTTTTTCTGTATCTCCAGGTGGACAGGGAACCTGTAGATTTATGTGCTCAGATGAACCCCGTCACTTGATTCAATGCGATTGCATTCTCGGAATTGGATAGGCGACCCTAACCGATACAGTTCCGCACGATCCCGATCAGTTTTTCGGGGTCAAATGGCTTGGGGATAAACGCCAGGGCATCTTTGATGGCGTGATCTCCATCGATGCCGCTGATTACGATGATGGGCGTATCGCGCAGCTCCTTGTCCTTTCGCAGCTTGCGGTAGAACCTGGGCCCCCATTCCTCGGGCATCTGGATATCAAGGGTGATGAGATCCGGTTTTTCACGCTTTACCATGTCGAGCCCCTCCATGCTGCTGGTAGCGCTGCAGGTGGCGTAACCGTTGTCGCTGAAAACCGCCTCAAGGTACTTTACCACGACGGGATCATCATCAATAATCAATATTTTTTTTGGCATGGTATGCTTCTCCCGATAGGGTGATAAAAATCGACATCTTCTCTTTCCGGGATCCCACCGTCATGGTAACAGAACCCGGTTTCCCCATCAACCAACGACTGATTCATCGTTTAACATGACACTCGCCGCACATCACAGGACCAGCGGCGCTTTTCATATGGCAGCCCTTGCAGTTGGTGTGATACGCGTTTCGCAATGCCAGGGTGCGTCCCGAGGGTGTCAAGGCATGACAATCCACGCATGCCTGATCCTCAGAGGACTCGTCCTCCACGCGGTTTCCCGATTCATAGATGTGATGGCACTCCTGGCATTCTTCAATACCCGCCGCCTCGTTGTGCGCATCATGCTGAAAAACCGCCGATACGCGCTGGGGTTTTTTGAATACCCGGTTGTCGACCACCTCCATTTCTTCCTGGGAGCCGGCGGTGGTGATGAGAAGAAGGGTCCCCAAAAGCACTGACAATATAAATAGCATCGATTTGCTCATGCCGTTCCCCCTGCCGAATCATCGGCCGTTTCCGGTTTTTCCATCACTTCATAGATGATGTCGCTGAAAAATTTGATCTCCAAACCGACCTCGTAATGATGCACGATGTCGTGAAGACCGCTGTGACAATTGTGGCACGGCGCAACCAGGATAGTGGCGCCCCGGGTTTTGGCGCCGAAAAGCTGCTCTGCTTTTATCCGGTTGCCCCGGACCCGGTCCATTTTGTAGGGAGGTCCACAGTTGATCACGCCTCCGCCGGCAGCGCAGCAATAATTGTGCTCCCGGTTGGGTTCCATCTCAACAACCTCTTCGCACAGTTGGTCAGCCAGCCATCGGGCTTTTTCCGCCAGTCCGCCCCCCCTGACCACGTTGCAAGGATCGTGGAGCGTCGCCGCACCCGGGTATTTTTTTGTGATCTTGATTTTTCCGTTTTTAATCAGGTCGTGATAAAACTCGATGGCGTGAATCACGGGGATGGGCGGCGTCCGCCAGCCCAGCCAGCGATTTCCCATGTCGTAAACCGAACGGAACGCGTGACCACATTCTCCCATCACGATCTTATTGACCCGAAGTCTTGCTGCGGTTTCGTAGTGGGTCCGTTTGATGCGGCCCATCATCTCATTATCGCCGGTAAACATTGCCATATCGCTGTTATCCCAGCCGATGGACGCCGGCATGGTCCAATCGACACCCGCCACATCCATGATGACAGCCGCCTGGTAAATCAACTGTGCCTGGAACTTGGGTTCCGGCGCAATGACTGAATACATGATATCGGCCCACTCTTTTTCGAGGGGAATTCTAAGCGTCGGAATCTCCGCCTGGGCCTCCTCCTCCTGCCATTGGAGGGTGTCCGGCCATTCATCCCCCTTGACCCACATTTGGTTCATGGTCACCGAGTGGCTGTGGGCGGTGTCTTGGATGTAAAGCGGGGTGCACCCCAGCCGATGGATGATCCGCCGCACCACCGACATGAGATAGGCGACATCTACGCCGAAGGGACAGTAATGTGCGCAACGTTTACAGAGGTTGCATTCGGTATGGGCGATGAGAGCGGCCTTCCGGACAAATTCGGGGCTGACACGACCCCGCTTTTTCAACATCTCCCAGAGGGTCTGTTTTACCTTTCCCACCGGGGAAAACCGGGGATCCCTGTCATGGGACAGAAAGTAGTGGCAGGCATCCGAACACATCCCGCAATGGATACAGGTCTCCACATAGGATCTTAACCGGGCGCCGGTTTCGCTCTGGATCACTGCATTGATCACTTCTTGAATCCGGTTTTCCGTCAATCGGGAGATGCCGACATCCAGACCCTGATCCAGGCTGTCTTTCACTTCTTTTTTAAACACTTCGTCCATTTCAGGACCCTCCGTTTAATAATTACGATTCAACGCTCCCATTGGCAGAGGATCATTTGTATGACAGGGATGATCCTTTTCTGGCCGATCGCGTCACCAATCCTTGGCGTGTCGGATACCGCCGAACTCAGAGCCCATGTAGATCCTCGTGAGGGGCGAGAGCACCATGTGGCTCAATCGGGTAAAAGGAATCACCGCCAGCAGAATCTCCCCTGACAGGATATGGAGGAGCAAAAAAAACCGGTAGGCAAACCACTGGTGATAGGCCAGAAACCCGGTGATAAACGGAAGGGCCACAACAGCGAGAATAAAAAAATCGGAGGCATCGGTGACATAGCGAACCTCCGGTGAGACCCGCCGACGGATAAGAAAAAAGATACAGCAGAGAATGACAATGAATGTCATCACGTCTGCCAGGACATCGGGCAAGGCCCACCAGGTGATGCCCCAGGCCTCTTCCCACATAACGATATGGGAGAGCAGAAAAATGGGCGTGACAAAAAGGCAGATGTGAAACGAGAAGGTGACGATGGTCAGAAAGGGTCTCGCCTTCCAGCCTTCGGTGCCAAAGGGTATCAGCCAATGGTAAATGGATCGAAATCCGTATTTCAGGCTGATGTAGGAAAAGATAAATTTTTCCGTTCGGTGGGTCAACCGAATCATGTGGATGATCCGATAGAGGCAGCCACCGAAAAACAGCGCAAAGGACATCCACACCATCGGCCCGGTGATGAATTGATAAAACGCGTGCATCTGAACCTCCCTTGGTAAGGCTAAAACTGGTCTGTCTGGATAACGCGTCTGCAGTATTGTCCCGCTTCCACGGTGCGAAGCAGGAGACGGTCACCGGATGAAGAAAAAATCGGGTCCCACACCGCTTCGCAGTCTTGCCCCCACAAACGGCCGTTCAAGGCATAGGTAAACCGTCCGTTTTTCCCGACTTTGGCGGCGACGTTTCCGCCGTCCGAACTGAACACTGGCGTCGATACACGATCGAATTCCGCCTGCCAGGGCCGGTCATCCACCACGAGGGTCCATTTATCGCCTTGTTTCGCCGCCGCCGCGATCCTTTTACCGTCGGGACTGAAAACAAGATCGGAAACCAGGTCTCCGAAGGTGTGTTGCCATGGATGGTCATCAACAGAAACGGTCCAACAACCGTATTTGGGTGCAACGATAGCTGCCAATCGGCTGGCATCTGGGCTGAATGTCTGGTGCCACAACTGCACATATTGACGGTTCCAAAGCGACTGGCCGTCTTGTGCCAAGGTCCATTTGCCCTTTTCCCGAACCGGTGCCACCACCGATTGGGTCACCGGGTGGAAGATCGGCTCCCAGACACAGTTGTAGCTTCGATCCCACGGCTTCCCATCCACAGCGATGGTGTATTCATAGAGATTGAGGCGAACCTCTGCGGCCAGTTTCTCTCCGCCGGGGGAGATGGCCAGGTTCCAGACATTGACAAAACGGGTCTCCCACGCCTTTCCATCCAGTGCCGCCGTGAAGACACCCTTTTGAAATTCGTGAATATCCCCCGAGTCCGCGGGTGCCACCTGAACGACCGCTGCAGTCCGCTTACCGTTCGGACTCAGGGTGAAATAAGTCATATTCAAAAACACATCGTCCCACAGCACGCCATCCAATGCCATGGCATACCGCATCTCCTGCTGCACGGCGACGGCGATGTGCCGTCCATCGCTGCTGAATAGGGGATTCCACACATAGCCGTAACGATCGGGCCAAGACTCACCATCCACGGCCACCGACCATTCGCCCAATTCCATTATCAGTGCGGACAAACGGCCGTCCGGCGTATATTTCAGATGCCAGACCTTTTCAAAAGGTTCTCCCCACGTTTCGCCGTTGACGCAAATATCGAATTCCCCCTCATCGATATTCACCACGGCAGCCACTTTTTCGCCGTCCGGGCTCGCGACGGGTTCTTCCACCCATTTAAACCGTTCCTGCCAGGGGAGAAGGGAGATTTTCTTTTCACCGATTTCCCAATCCCAACCATCCATATCCGTCATGGGACCTCCTAACACCCGTAAGTGCGGACGAAACGTGTTAAGCGATTCTTCCGCATCCCACTTCCGCCTCGCCTATCCACCACTGCCTCCATAGGATGGGATGCCAAGAAACTTTAACGCCCTAAAAATAGCAAGTTTCGGTGTCATCCTTTGCCCCTGTACCACGGGAAGGGGATTGCCATCGTCGATCCGTTTGGATTCAGCAAACCATCGCAAGAAAACAGAATATCGCCTATTATATAATTTGGGGGGTGGACTCGTGCGCCGATATGACCCGCCCGGCCACCGTACCCTACAGAACGGTTCTCCGAGGCCGGAATCCCTGTCGGAGTAGTAAATGGGTCGTTGTCCGCACAAGTCGCTTAAGTAGGTGTCGATTCAAAAACCAGATTGATCCAGAAAGAGAATCCATGCGAACTCTTTGAAGCCACACTATCATTATCAATACCCATGCCGTCAAGGGAAAATTGAGTTCCAAAAATGGCTTGTTTCATGAATCATTCCATGATATCGGGTAACTCCGAAATATTGTTGTTTAATATAAGGGTTCAACACCTGCATCAATAGCCCACATAAATACTAACTTGCTGATTATATGGGATGAAACTACTGGCCCAGCTATAGGCGGATTAGGTAAACGCTCGAAAGGAGATATGAGTGATGGAAAAAGGCTTAAACAATTTTGTACTGGTTTCGACCCTTATTCTCGGTTTTCTCGTACAGGTCATATTTTCCTATGCCGACACCATCGACACTCCGAGCAAGGCCGCGGTTAAATTCTCCAAAGCCTATTTCAAATTAGACCCTGGCATGGCGAAATATCTGTGTACGGGACTGGCATCGGAAGATGAGGCCGATGTGGTGGGCAATTTTTTGTACAGCGCCTCCAGGGAAGCCAGGGACCGGGGATTCGGCATCAACTATCTCAAGAGTTATTTGTATGAAATAAAAACAGAAACGCTGACTCAGAGCGAAGATAGCGCCAGGGTCCGAATTCACTGCAAAAGACGGAAGTCCATCAATCCGATTTATGCCATTGTTGCGAAGATATTCTTCATCGGGAATACCTATACGGTGGATGAGGTGATCGATATGATAAAGGAGGATGGCAAGTGGAAAGTGTGCGGCAATCCATTTTCTCTGACTTAATCCTTCGATGCACGACTGCAGGAACTTTTTTGTTGCTCCCATAGACACATCGGCCGGAGCTTTTCGGCCCAGTACCGGGCGCCTGTTCCGGTCGCCGACCGTAACCGACGGGGCAAGGCCTATTTGATTTTTTAAATGACCTCTGTCTATCCGCTTATCCGAAGACGCGCCCGCCAGATTGCCTCCCGATTTCCCACGCCGGAGTTCTATATCATCCATGCTCAGGCCAACACGGCATCTGTCGATTTCTTCCAAACCGATCCGACAATTTCACATATCAGAGCCTTTGTCCTAAAGCACATCGAAAACGATTTCGGCCACGGTATGGCACATGCCACAAAAGTGACAGTGGATGCGGGCGCGCTATTGCTGATCGAGGGCCGGGACGCCGGATATACAGACGATCTGATCCAGGATCATATGCGGCTTGTGCAGAGCGCGGGACTGCTCCACGATATCAAGCGCAAACAGAAGGATCACGCCATCGCCGGTGCCCGATTCGCCCGGGTGGCGCTAAAGGACTTTCCCTTTCGTGGCAGGGATGTGGAAAAAATCTGCCACGCCATCCGGAACCACGAGGCATTCAAACACAGATCGCCATCCGGGACCCCGGAAGGCGATCTGATCTCCGATTGCCTTTACGATGCGGATAAATTCAGATGGGGACCCGATAATTTCAAGGACACCATCTGGGACATGGTATCCTTTTCCAACATGGCGTTTCCCGATTTTGTGGCGAGATATCCAAAAGGGATGGATAGCCTCAACCGGATCAAGCAGTCTTTCCGTACCCCGTCGGGCCAAAAGTATGGTCCCCAGTTTATCGATCACGGCATCCGGATCGGAGAGCAGCTTTTGGATGTGATCCAAAATGAATTCGCTGAATACCTTTAATCCTGACGCTCCGATCCTTCCTATTCTATGCATTCTTTTTTTCTTGCTCCTTCCGGTGGACGCATTTTCCGCGGAGAAGACCTTTCCCTTCAAACCCGGGGAGAAGATTACCTACCAGCTCAAATGGCTGTTTTTCCCGGCCGGGAAGGCCACACTCGAGGTGCTCCCCATGGAGAAAATAGATGGGGCGTTGGCCCACCATTTCAGACTGGTCGTAAGGTCCAACGGATTTGTCGACCGTTTCTATAAAGTCAGAGATCGCATCGATGCATTTGCGGACAAGGCGATGGAACGATCCATGGGATATCGAAAATCTCAAAAGGAGGGCCGAACCCAAAGGGAGGTCTCCGTTGAATTCGACTGGGAACATCAAACCGCCCGTTATGCCAATTTTAATCATATTCGACCGCCCATTCCCGTTTTACCGGGTACCTTCGATCCGCTTTCTTCACTCTACCATGTTCGGTTCTTTGACATGAAACAGGGAATGAAAATCCAGCGGCCCGTGTCGGATGGTAAGAAGTGCGTCATGGGCCGACTCACAGTCGCCGGTCGTGAACAGATACGGGTCGGGGGCCGGGATTTCGACACATGGCGGCTGCTTCCGGAGTTGAAGCATGTGGGAGGGGTATTTGAAAAAAGTAAAAATGCCAGCATCATCATCTGGGTGACGGCCGATGCCCACCGCATTCCGGTCCGGGTGAAAAGCCGCGTCATCATCGGCAGCTTTACCGGCGATATGGTCTCTGCTGACGGTTTATAGCGTCTTGTGTATCTATCAAGGGGGGAGATACGCGTCTATACGGACAGGCGCCGGGGGGTAGGTTTGGGCCTTGAAAAAAGATGGCACGCCGGGCAGGGCGTTTACGGCGTCTTTTTCCGATTCATATAATCCCCATAGAACGAGATAGCAGGCGCTGCCCTTAACGCGGATGGGTAGAAGAAACATCTTCGAGTCGTAATCTCCTTCAATAAATGCCGTTTGCACCGATTCATCTTTGCAGTCCATTTCTAACCGGATGGTATAACGATGGGGGAAACGTGCCATATGGAGTCGATAGGCGCGTGCGGCATCGCCGTACGCCTGTCTGCGAATCTGTTCTCTCAGGTCGGGGATCGCTTCGCTTAAAGGGGATGTTGGGGCGATTCGGTCACCGTCACCATCGCCCTTAGGCGCAGGAGTATGCCTGTCTATAGGGGATGCCGGAGTCTTTTTCTTCGGTTGATCAGTAGCGGCCGCACCCATCGATTTCAACTGAGGGGCCGGCTTTTCGACTGCAGATCCGGAGGCCGGTGCCGGGAGTTGAGGATCAACCGTCACGGTGTCGATTTTTCGCTCCGCCACCAATTTTGAGCTGATCCATACCACCGCCGGTGAAATGCCCGTAGCCGCCTTGAATTGCATCGCCTCAGACTCAGCTCGGGACCGGGTGGTGTGTGTGCCGGTCTGGACCACATACCAGAATTTTCCCTTTCCGTCCTTGAGCCTCAGGACAGAAGCCTCGAATCCTTTGGCGTTCGCGGTTCGAACCATCCGGGATGCATGGCCCATCCCCTTGTATGTCCCCACCTGAACGGAATAGAGATGCCCATCGGCAGCGGGCGATGCCGATGGTTTTTCAGGTGAATCCACTGTTTCCGGAGCCGAAGGAGGGGCTGTGTCGACCGCCGGTTCGACCGGTTTCTGATCTCGGGCAGGCTGCGCTTTTTTATCAGGGGCCGGAGACATAAGGTTATCCGAAGGGTCCATCTGACGGACGGTCGCCGGTTCCGACGGCGGGTCATTGAAATCCGTAGCCGCCGCCTGTGATTCCATCTGTTTCACATGGGCCGTTGCCGTATGGGTCGTATTGGCGGATGGCTCTCTTCCGGTCGGCTGGTTCGGGTTTTCCGTTTGCAGGGCTTCAATCCGGGAAACCTTTTCTCCGGATTTGTCCCCATCACGGCCCAACGAATCGGGAGCTTTCGGGCTCGCTGCGGGCATATCAATTTTGTATCGTTCCTCTGTATTGGGGGCGGCAGTTTTGAGGGATGTGACTGCCGATGTGGCAGGCGGATCGGTCTTAAAGGAAACGAGCAGGTTCTTTGCAAGCAGTAAAAACAGCACCGAGACGCACAGGACCAGGATGACGGCGTCTGCTTTTATCCCCGGCGGGTCGTTTGGCGTTTTTTTTTTAAAAAAATTGCCGATCATGGTTTCAACGGAATACCGGAAGCGGTTACAGTTCTTTTTCCGTCACCACCCGGTTTTTGCCAGCCTTTTTGGCGGCATAGAGCGCTTGGTCCGCCCGCTGGATGACGGTGGTTACGGTATCTTTTTTTTGACGGCTGCTCACACCCATGCTCACTGTAAAACTCAGCATGGCCCCTTTTCCGTAAGAAATGCGATATTTGGCGGAAGCGATCGCCTGGCACAGCTTCCGGGCCTTTTTGCCTGCATTTCGAACCGATGCCCGGGGAAGGACGACGGCGAACTCTTCGCCCCCGTATCGGGCGCAGAAGTCCTCGGACCGGATATGTTGTTTGCATTTTTCAACCAGGGCCATCAGGATCCGGTCGCCGGTCTGATGTCCGTATGTATCATTTATTTTCTTGAAATCATCGATGTCGATCATCAGCAATGAAAATGCGCCGCGCCTCGATCCTTGACCATCCACGAGACGATCCAGGTATTCGTCGAATGCTTTTCGGTTGTAGGCACCGGTCAAACCATCTGTAAGAGATTCCGTTCTGGTTTTCTCCAGTTCGACGTTGAGCGCACTGACCTTCCCGGCCAGCTGTTTGACCGTCCGGCGGTCCCGGGACTGCTTCTCGGTAACCGATTCCCGGAACTGGGCCACCTCATTTTGCAGTTTTTCCTTGAGTTGCCGGATATCCTCCAGTAAGGAGATCTTTTCGAGTTTACTGCTATGCTGATTCAGGGTTTCGGCAAAACTATCATTGTCGTCGCCGAATTCAGCCATTGCCCGGGTCAGGATCTCGATGATATCCTTCAGCTCCGACTCTCGGTCCACAATGGTGTTCTTCTGATTTTCCAAGTACTTCAGGATCCGGTTGCGACCCTTGGAAAATTCAGCTTCCAGAACCTTCAGCTTTTCTTCCTGTGCCAGTCTTTCCGACAGTTTCTTCAGATCGGTTTTAAATGTGTCCGACGCCAACTCTTTGATATCGAGAGTGAAATCAGACATCAACGCCAATAGCATACCGGTGGTACGCTGGTAGAAGTCGGTTTTTTTTCGGCAGTTTTCAAGTTCCCGGATCAGGATTTTGGGGTCTGTTTCTTCCCCGACGCCGATTTTTTTGTTAAATATCCCCATTCAAACCTCTATTACCGATGCCCCCACTTTTAGAAGCCATCACAAAAAGGCGTTGACCAAAAAAGAGGGCCGGTTAAAAAGAATTGAGCCGATGGCGGCCTGTCAGTTTATATGAATGAAGTTTCAAATCCGGGCAGCACCGGAAGGAAGGATACAGGACAAGTACCCCCGGTAGCCGCTCTACATGAATATCGGCCAAATGCCAAAAAAGTTTATCCAATTTTGCCAAACCGCAGCTCCGGGGTGTAGAAATTGGGAATCAGCCGCTGTAACCCTCGATCTCACGTTCTACATCCTTTTTGTACTTATACGGTACGATATAGGCTTCCTGCCAATTCTTATCGAACATGGCATATAAGTCGCCGATTATTTCATCGATGAGAGGTCCGTTGAGTATGGCGCCGGCCCGGTCTGTAAAGTGGAAAAAAGGGGTCCGCCCCTCTTTTTTGATTCGGTCCGTTTCGCTCTTTAGCTCTTCAAAGGTCAATCCCTTGATTTCAAAAAATTCCTTCACGGCTCCTCCATGTGGCATCCGTTGGGTCCGGCTGGATGATTTTCACCCCAGTGCACCTTTTCTTGATTACACATCAGATGAGCAATTTCTTACTCCATATCCGTTGACGGGTCCTTTACTTCGTCAAAGGATAGAAATAACTGTTCATCCCTTCCATCAATTTCCGGCCGGTCGTTTTTCCAGTCAAAAATTCGGCAGACCTGGTGGTTGGCTCCGGGTATGGTACACCGAATAAACGGCATGGTCGGATCTCCGGCAATCGATTTATATCCCAGCATCATGGGCTCATTCCGGGGGACTGCGTCAAACTCAATAATCTGGATCAAAAAAATCCGACATTTTCCCTCGAGCATCTCTGTGGATTCCCGGGTTTTGACAATTTTGTCCCGGAAAAGCAATACCGCGTGCCGGCTGTCCTCCGCCTCCACGAGCAGACTGAATTCACCGTGCCGTCGATCCGCTTCCACTGCCTCCTCCTGGTGGGTTTGATATACAAAATTTCCCATAAAGATCATGTGCTCTTCTTCCTTTCGTTGCTAATTTTTCCCCCGAAGCAGCCGATGGTACGCCTCGGCCAATTCCACGAAGGCATCGTGGCTGCCTCCCTTGTCTGGATGGAGTTTTTGGGCTTTCCGCCGAAAAAGGCGCGCCAGTTCTTCCCGTGTCATTCGTTTCAGTTCCGACGGGCTTGTTCCGAACAGTTCAGCAATGCGTTTCATCTTTATCACAACCCGTTTGGGAGGATGGTAATCCCGCCTGCCGTCCATGAACTGCTTGACCAGATTCTCCCATAATCCCCGCGTGGGATAGTCGAAGTCAAAATACATCACCAGATACCGAACGAGATAAGGGTGCAGGCGATCGTCCGGATCCTGACCCCTCCAGAACTGACGGTCTCGATGGATTCGACACACCTCCTTTATGAGGTGATCGTCCACTTCCTCCGGATCGAGTATATGGGGGGCGGTGGGGGCAAATTGTTGTGTAAAGTGTCGCTGGAGATCCAAAGAGACAAACACGTATTGTTTGACCTCCCGTGGTTTGAGCCGCGTCTCCATGGTGATGAAATACTGTTCGACTTCATCTCTTGATTTGCCATCCATCGGATGGAACCATTTGTCAGGCATTCTGTCTAGATTTTTCTGGCGCATGCGACCGAATTTCAAAAAATGCAGCCGCCGCTTATCAAAGGGGTGACGCATGGCAGACTGCGATCGTTCGCTGGTCATTTTCGGGCGGCCAGGCTGCCGCGACACCCCGCGATGGGCGACCCATTCTAGACGGTACCGTATTTCACGGTTTAAAAAAGGGTAGAAAAGATCATCCAGATCCTCGGGCCGGTAAGATACGCAAAGCTGGTCCAGCCGGTCGCCAATGTTTTCATGGATATAGAATGCGTTTCCTCCCGGGTACACGATATACCGTCCCGGGTTCGGACCCAGGTCCATCAGATTCCGGCTCAGCAGACGGGTCCCTTCAGCATAGGATTCACGGATGAACCATCTCTTGCCTCCTTTCACATGCTGTTGCGCCAAGTACATTTGTGCCGGTTATTCCTTTGAGCCAATTTCTATACGTCCCATAATGAAACGTTTTGAAATCGCTCTCCTATTAGAAAAAAGCGGACCGGGTTGCCGGTCAATCCATCCGTAAGAGTCGAAAACCGAGGCTGGTGTATCGGAGCCCGGCGGGCACCCCCCGCCTTGCAGTGGTTCGGCAAAGATCCACTCCATGGGTCCAGCTGCCCCCGCGGCATGCCCGCGCTGACCTGCTGTCACCGCTTTCGCTCTTTCCGGCGGTGCCATGACGGTATGCAGTGGTGGTAAAAAGGTCCGAACACCATTCCATCACATTCCCACTCATATCATGGATACCGAGCCCGTTGGGCTTTTTCTCACCCACCGGATGGGTCATGAATTCACTGTTCTCGCGATACCATGCATAGGCGGCAGGATCGCTTCCGCCGGAAAAAGGCTCTGCAAGACCGCCGCTTCTGGCGGCGTATTCCCACTGCGCTTCCGTTGGCAGCCGGAACTCATAATCCCCCTCGTTATGGCTTGACAGCCTGAGAATGAATGTCAAGGCATCGTTCCAGGAGACCTGTTCCACTGGATAGCGGTCTCCTTTTTTGAAATGCGAAGGGTTTCGACCCATGATCGCACGCCACTGCTGCTGGGTTACCGGATACTTTCCGATCCAAAAAGAATCCATCACCATCCGGCGGGCTGGTTTTTCGGAGCGAGCCACACGACCGTCTCCTTCAATGCCGCCCATCATGAACTCTCCACCGGGCACCCTGACGAACTGCATGCCCGAAACCGGTTCGGTCCATGTGCGCATAGAAGCCGGTTTCCGGCAATCCTGTATGGATGTCTTTCGCTTGACGGTTCTGTGTTCCCCGGGGGAAACTGAACCGGTTGATCTCTCTTTCGTCGGCGGAAAAATGGCCGGAACATCCGTCTCCCCATTTTGTCTCTCCGGTATCTGACGGTGGATTGCATCGAAACCATCCGGCCGTCCGGCCGTGTCAAAGGAGAGACAGCTACAGATCAGCCGACGGATCGATTCCGGGATATCCTTCCTTGTAAAGGGTATCCCTTCCTCCCGTATCATTCCGGGACGCAGGCTGAAGTCCTGGTCCTCGTGGGGAACCTTTCCCTCCCAGGCAAAGTAGGACACCAAACCGTAGGCATAAATCGTCGAAGATATGCCGGGGGAGGCGCCTTTGAGCATGATCTCCGGGGCACACCAACTGGGGGAAAACTGAGATCCGGCAATGGTCGATACACTGCTGAGGCGTTTCACCCCACCGAGATCTCCGATGAGCAGCTCCCGGCTCCGGTTGAGAAGCAGGTTGGACGGTTTCAGGTCTGTTACCAGAAATGCGTTGGGGCCGCTTTGGGTCAACCGCAGCAGTACGCCTGACAATTGGCGCATCAGGTTCAGGATCTCAGGGCCGGAAAGGGGATATCGGTCCAGCACGTGATCCTGAAGGTTTTCGGGATACAGTTCCATAAGGATGACCAGGTATGCTTTGGCCTTCTTGTTGGAGACCTGCTTGCCCACCATGTGGAAATCATATACATCGATGACGCCGGTGCCCCGGATCGCATCGTAATACTCCCGGACCGAATGAAAATCCCTTGAGATTCTGGAGTCCAGGGCTTCGGCTGAGCGGCTCGACAGCGTTCTCTCAGCAGTCAGCGGGACCACTTTGGCGGCCCTTTCCTTGAAGGCATCCTTTATGCGATAGACACTACCATACACCCCTTCGCCGAGCTTATCCACGACACTGTAGGTGGGAAGGCATTCTTTTATAATCTCTTCCATCAGCGTCTAGAAATGAGAGAGGTGCGAAATGATGACGAAACCGTCCGGGAGCGGGCGGCCCGTTTCGGGTACGATGCGCCGGCAGTCACTGAGATGCGCGTTCCGCGGCCAACTGTTGCGGGCTCATGGACCAGAAGGGAAACCCGTCCTTGGTCAACCGGACTTTTAGAACGAAATAATCTCCCTTTTTGATTTTGGACGCCATGAACACATCTTCTCCGTCAATCTCGGCCCAGCATCCCCTGATTTTCAATCGATCCCCTTTGCTGATACCGGTTTCACTGGGTTTGATAAAAGACACCGGTGCGATGTGAATGATAATGTCTTCGTCCGATCCCCGTTCACGAACGACCAGTCCTGCGCCCGGGGCCATTCCCTCCATGGGCACCACTTCGGTGACTTTAATGACATCCACCCGGATCTTGTCCAGTTCGGTCGCGTCATAATGTTTGTCGTATTCACTGCCGAATTCCCATCCACCCATCTTTTGAACTTCCTGTGACATGCCGGATACAGGCAGGACCAAGCCGGTCAGCAGGGCCAGCACCCCTGCATACAGGTAGATGACAGATCGTTTTTTCATACCGAATCCTCCTTTGGTAGAACTGATATCACCGGTTGTTCATCCATTATTGAGAAGATCTCAGAACAGATCCGTACCGCGCAATGGACCTTCCGCCGGTTTGTAATCATATTCGAAATCGACGGTAATGACACTTTCGCAGATCTTTTTTATAAGCTCCAGCAATTTTAGGTGCTCCGGATGTACCTGGTAGCGCTGTACCGCTTCCAGGTTGGCAAACAGCGAGACCAGGCCGAAATCATAAGACCGTTTAGAGCCCACCAGATCCCTGCCAAATTCGTAGCTTTGGATCTCCACAATCGCCTCTGGCAACGCATCCATACGCATTTCAAGATCCGCAATGTCATCCGGCAGCGTGTCCGGCTTAAACTTCAATAATACGATATGTTGAATCATTTCGGGCTCCTGTAAATAATATACCTTCTACGACTCGCATATTTTTGTCTGTTGTCCCAACTGTTGGGCCATCCATAAGCGTCACTGCTTATGCGGCGCTGTTTGGGGTCGGCATCACGGGACGTTTATGTTCAGAGGTCCCCCGCAACAGATAGCAGGCGTAGCCCAGCAACACGGCCATCAACACCAGATAATACCATGGGAACCATGAGATGGACCCCATAAAAACGAGGTCTTCAATCCCGGCAGGGGAGAGATCCGTCTGTCTCTTCACAATATCGGAACGCAGATAGGCTAGCAATAGGGAATATGCCAATCCGATGAATCCATAGGCGAGGTTGTAGGACAGGCCCTTGAAACTCAAAACGGTGGCCCGCTGGCTGGAATGGGTGATGCTGTTCAGGTAGTGACTGACAAAAAAGCCGGTAAAATACATGGTGCTGGACAGGATGACGACGGGTATGAGGCCAAATACGTGGAAAAAGGGGGTCATGCCGGCGATTCCAGCGAATGTGATCCCGGTGATGATCATCAGATTGACTGTCGGGGAATGGTTTTCCGCGAGGTACCGGGCCATCCGTGGGATGAAAAGCCCCAGGACGGCCAGTCCCGACCCGATCAGCCCGTAGGAAGCTTCCGGTAGATCGATGAGCCGGTAATACTGGCTGGTCATGGTGATGAGCATCCGGATCACATGGTCGAAGAGCATTCCTGAAAGGATCACCACAAGGGCAAAGGGTGTTTTCAAAATCCACAGGCCGGCCCGAAGGGTCAGCCTGAAGGCTTCAACGATCGAGACGTTGCAGGGTGTCGATTCGGTGCACTCATCACCGTTTTCAGGTTTCGGTTCCCGCATACGAAAGGTGGACCAGAGGGCCACACAGGCCATTGCAAGCGTCAGGTAGATCGGAAATCGCATGGTAGTCGTCTGGGAAAGCGATCCATCATATCCCACCCACCCCGCGACCCGTTGCATTACGTCCGGATCATAAATGGCCGCGCCCATGCTCATGGCGGCGATATAGGCCAGCGACTTCATCCGCATCTGCCATTCCAATACCCGGCCCCAGTCCTCCGCCCGCCCTTCGACGACCAGGGCATCATAGGCGATGGCTTCGTCGGCGCCGCTGGCAGCGGCCTCTGCGGCACCGCTGAGAATTCGATTGAACAAGAATGCCCAGAAGACGAGTTGGACATTTCCCACAGGCACAAAAGCCAGCAGCGCCATTTCCGTCACCATGAGCACCCCGGCAAACACCAAAAGGTTTCGCCGGCCGATGGTATCCGCCAGGGCACCTGACGGAACTTCCAATAGGACGATGCTGGCCGCCCATACGGCATTCAATACGGCAAACTGCGACAGCGTCAATCCATAATCCAGAAACAGGATGGTGAACACCGGATAGTAGAATCGCGCATTGAAAAATACACGAAAAACCACGAACATGCGAACGTTTACGATGGCGAACGGCGATTTGGGATGCGTTGGGTTCATGGGTGTATTGTAATCCTTATTACGGAATATTCAAATAAATCATCCCCTCTTTTAGAAACAGGAAGCCAAAAAGAAAGAGAATCCCTCCCAGTATCCTGACCGTAAGAACATAGTATGTGTTTTTAAGGAATTTTCCGGATTTTCCCACAATCACCGCAAGGGCCACCTTGGATCCCACCAGCAGCAGATAAAAAACCGCAACAAAGGAGAAAACCGGCAACACGCCCTGGTGGGAGGCTTTTATCGTCAAGGGACCGCCAATGGAAAGCCAGAAAAGGTAAGGGTTCGGATTGAGAAGATTGGCGATCAGTCCCTTCTGGAAAGATCTGGGTTTTACTGTTCCAAGGTCCAGCTCCATCCCCTTGAAACAGAAGCTTTCATACCCCAGGTAGAAAAGATAAAGCGCGCCGATCAGGGAGATAACCCCCAGTACCGGTTTTACATTGGACAATTGTGACAGCAGAAGGATTGTAACGCCGATAATCGGCACATCGGTGAGAAGCGGAGCAATGGCTACCCGGACGCCTCCAGCAATGCCGTACCTGAGGGTTTCGGAGATCACAAGGGTCAACAAAGGGCCCGGGGAAAGGCCGGCACTGAGGCCGAATGCCATGCCCGGCACCACAAATGAGGTAAAAATTGTCATCGAACCTTCCCTATAATGCGCAACAAAAAGTAGCCTGCACCCGAACCGGCGATGTAGTATGGAAAATCAAGCAGGCTGAAGGTGGTCCCCAAAATCGTTTGTCCGATGAAGGTTCGGCGTACCGCTTCGAGATAGGGTGGATGCCACAATTGCAGGAACTCCAGACCGCATGTGGCCATACACACCGAACCGGCGATCCATTTGGGGGACAGGTGAGGAAACAAGCCGGCAATCAAAAGGCACCAGAAGATCTCATAGAAAAGGCCGCCAAGGGAATTGTTGACCCAGTGTGCGGCGGGACCCGTATAGAATTTACTGTAGAATCCCACCGGTATCACCACCAAAAGAGAGAAGAGAATCCATCCTCTTTGGGACCATCTTCCGAATTGAATCGTCCTTTCAGATTTCACGTTCCCATCCACCTCGATTCATGGCCGCATCCCACCGGCCCCGGGGAGACCGGTCAAAACGACAGGGAACTATCATATGTGATTTTTTGATGTCAACCGGCGCGTTTCAAAAGCGGTCTGCCGGGATCGGCCAAGGGCTGCCCACGGGTATTGTCAATTAGGCGTCGCCAGGTGAAAAGGGCTGCCGGTGGTGCGGGAGGGTCTGGTGACACCGGCGGCCCTAATTTGAGAACTTGTTTGCCAGATCGTTATCGATGACATACATGCAGACCTCCTTTGCACCCTGCTGGGAGTAACGGCTTTTTTCACAAAGATTCTTTATCAGGAAGGTGACGTCATTCCGTATTTTTTTGTCGTAGGATTTAAATCCCTCCTCATCAAAATCTTTGATGGCCTGTCTGAAGTTTTCGTTTTTTAAAAACGGATCCAGCACCTTTTCCTTGAGGTTGAATACATACCGATCGTGGAGTGACCGAAAAAGATCGGTATCGGTGATCTCTTTTTCATCGACCATGATCTCCTGGGGTAGAGTGGTGGTGGCGTACTCTTTCTGGGTGTCTTTTCTAAAGGCGATGCGTTGCTTTTCACCGATGCGGGAACCCAGCAGGCGGTTTTCGATATTCTTAAAAAACTCCTCGCTGATCTCGATCTTGTCTCCGGTGTAAGTGCATTTTTCCACCGTACCCGGTTCAAAGTTCACCGCGAACAGGTAATTCATAAGGTCCCGGGAAATCTGTTCTTCATTGTAATAGTAAAGCGACTCTTTGACTTCCTGGAGAACGGTATAATCGTACATGTTTCGAAGTGAATCGAGAAACCCCTCGGGTATCTGTTCACAAAGGTCCTTACGGACATTCTTGAAAAAACGGCAGAGGGCGGACATGTTGATCAATGTGTCTTCCCGTGCATACCTGGAGAAAAACTCCCCGAAGATTTTGATGGAATCCCGTCCGGAAAATCCGCCGATCCCCTCTGTGTCAGATTCTGCGATGATTTTTCTTCTTCTCTTGGCGGTAAAACGTTTTCGATCATCCTCGCCAAGCCATGTGGGAATGAATCCCGTATAGATCTCCATTTTTAAAAGCTGAAGGTTTTTGTCGCAGTACCGATCATATTTCTTGGGATCCCCGATCCACTCCAGCAGTGCCTCCGATTGAGTTTTCAGGCGGGAGGAGATGATCACCCGGGCAAAATTATGAAGCACTCGGGGAAGAAAACTGCCCACGATATGTTTGCCGAAGATGTTCCGATAAATGGCCACTTCGGTTTTTAAGTCCAGCACATAGGGAATATTGATGGTTTCGAGACGGTCGGAAAAGGATTCCAGGTCTTCGATATTCTTTTTATCTTCCGGATTCATGAGGGCCATGAGGAGGGAATTGACGTTCTCCTCGATATCCTCCACCTTATGGAGCCCTTCGCTGACGATATTGTGTAGTTCAATCAATCGGTCTACATTATGGGACTTGATATCCATCAGGGCGTAAATGCCGTTGTTGGTCTTGGCGTACCGGGAGAAAATATACTTGACCTGGTTGCTGTCCCGGAGCAACCCGTTGATCCGGCTCTGAAGCATGGGATTGCTCATAATGTTCTGCCGCATGGGCCGGTCGCCGGGATTGAATACACTGATGCCTTCCCCCAGCCGACGATTGAAACGATAGGGGCGGACATAGAGCATTTCGAAGACCGCCCTTCCGCTTTTAAGCCGGTTGAGCAGCGCCGTGTATATGGAGCTGCAGATGGTGCAGGCGGATTCCCTGAACATCCATTCATACTCCTTGTCCGTGAAAAGCTTCCATTTTAGCTCGTCGTTTTTGAACATATCGTCGAAAAACTGCCGCCGGTACTGCTTGGGAATCATCAGGATCGGGTGGTCATGACTGGGACATGGTACCTCGATATGGTTGCCGTTGACTGGAGGATAATCCTGCCCGTCCACCCTTTCCGGCTGGCCTTGGGGGAAACAGGGATCAAAATCCTCCACAACGGACCGATTGCCTTCAATCCCCTGTTCACTTCCCAGATATACCACCCGGTCGCCCTGCGGTATCGGGGGCGGACCACCGAATGAGCACAAATTGGATCGATCCAGCCGCCAGACCACCTCAAATAGAGAGCCATTCTGGGTCTTGGTGTACTCTTCAAACTTTCTGAGCAGGTTGTTGAGAAATGTGCTTTTCCCACATCCGGGCGGGCCATCGAAGATGTATATTTTATTCTGCTGGGCCCCCCGTTTCATATCCCTTGCCAAGTTGACGAGGCGGTTGGCAAACAATCGGTCCGCGAAAAAGGGATGGTCTGCGCCTTTGACGAACAGTTCGTTGAAATCGTAATCGACAAAATGGATGGATTCGGGGTCGTCCGGATATTCGTCGGTGCCCTCGCCCACATAGGTGGTGATCATGTCATGGAAGACCTGGAACACGTTTCTCAGAACTTCGGAGGGTTTTTCAGCCAGAAGGGTGAGGTATTCCTCATAGGGAATCATGGGCAGCTTGTGCCGCTCGCTTACCTGTCGATCCAGGTTCTGCATTGCATTTTCGACCCGCTCCATCATGTCCGTCCCGTCCCGTTTTGAACTGTGTTGAGGTTCCTAAAGGCGTTTAAACCGCCACTTTGGTCAATTTCCGATCCCGCATCGTGTACAGCACCCGCCGCCATTTGATCTCCGGCACCTCCCCGTCCGCTGGGAGGGCGGCGCGGTCTCTTACCTGCGCCGGGGTGACGGAAACCACCTCGCTGGTTTCCAGCTGAACCGGCCCTCCCCATAAATAGCTGATGCCCAGCATGGTGTTGGCGATGAAGTCGGTCACCAGAGATTTCCCTTCAAAGCGGTGGTTCAGATATAATTTGTCGTTGCTTTTGCCATGATCGATGTCAATGCAGGGAGGGTGATACAAGGAGCTTTTCACCATCTCCTGGTATGGCTTCGCCCCCCGGCTCTTGATGTAGTATTCCCAGACCATGCGCTGCTTGTTGAGACGCTTACCCGCGACAAACAGTTTGTGGCGATTCATGAAGTCCTGGTCGATAAAGTTGTGTACAAACATGAAGTCGCAATAGTTTTCCCGCACCTTGAAGATAAAGTCGCGTCCCGTACCATTTTCTGCATCGTATTGTTTTCGCTGGTCGGCATCGAGAAGTCGCTCGAATTCGTGGGAGTAGCGGCCTTTGTCCGCCATCTCTTCGATGTAATAGAAAAGGCGCATCCCGAGGGCATAAGGATTTAATCCCACCTTTGGCATGGAGGTCACACCGGCATTCACCCGGGCAAAATTGACCTCATTCCCGCTGATTCTCTCATCCTGTAAAAACAGTGTTTCGTGCCAGTAGCTGGCCCATCCTTCGTTCATAATTTTGGTGCGGATCTGGGGTTGGAAGAAAAGAGAGGTGCCGCGGACCACGGCCATGACCGATTTCATCCACCGGTTTTCCTCCTTGTTGACAAACTCGGAGTTGTCTATGAGGAACCGCAAAAGATCCGTATCCCGCCGCTGGCCGTTTTTGATGTGTCGTTCAAAGAGCGCCTTGAATTCGGGATGTTTTTTCTCCACCTCCAGGAAAAAGGTTTGATCCCCCAGATCGCCGTCCTCCCGAATGCAAAGGTTGTATCGCTCGATCTCCTTGACATAGTCACTGATCTTTACCTTTTTGACCTCCTGCAGAAAAAGGTCGAAATAGTAGTCCATCCGGGTCGTTTTCCGGGAGGCGGCCGGACGGTTGATCCGGGAAAGCTCATTATGGTAGCCCACGATGTTGTCGATTCCCCGTGCAAATTCGATCACATAGTCCACCCAACGGCCCTTTTCAGACCTCAGCCGGGCGATGATTCGCTTGTCGGAAAGGGCCCTGCCGGTAAAATCGTAGTCCCAGGTATGCCTGAAAAACAAATTGTTCTGGAAAAAGTCGATATGGCCCAACACATGGTAGAAAATCATTACATTGAGCCAGTCCGGGTTGTTGTCGTTGTAAAAGGAGATAGCGGGCCGCGTGTTGATGACCGTTTCGTAAGGGTTGCTCGGATAGAGCTCGTATTTACCCCGGCCCTTGAGTACTTCCACATCGTGGACCCAGTAGTCATAAAGGGTGGGGATCATGACCTTTGGAGAGAGCTCGATGAGATCCCGGTTGGTGACGATATACTCCAGCGATTCGTCCTGGAAATTCAACCCTGCGGCCCGGGCTCTCTCCTTGCAGCCTTCCATGATTTTTTTGGCATGTTGATCGATAAGTTCCATGGCATTTCACTCATTCATGCGCGTGTCAGGAGATCAGTTTTTTAATGCCTTCTATCAACCGGGGCTCATCCGCCTCCTCGTTCATGATGTCCAGGCGAAGCAGGTCCGCCTTCTGTTCGAGCAGGCCCGATTTTTTCAGATAACGCTCCACTTCAGTGTTGTTGGAAGACCCGCTGGAATGCTCGGTGATCGTGATGCCCATCCGGTTGACGTATCCCAGCAGCTTTTCCAGCTCCGGTAGCGTTTCGCGGCCTTCCGTGTCCCAGTCGTCGCCGTCCGTACCGTGGAACACATAGATGTTATAATCCTGCACCAGGCTCTCCGCCGCTACGATTTCATTGATCAGCCGGTATCCGGATACCACGCGCGTACCGCCTGCCACAGCGGAATTGTAATAGGTGTGAAAGTCGGGCACCTCTTTTGCCTCGGTGTCGTGAAGTACGAAACGGGTCTCCACCTGCCTCGCATACTGATACAGCAGCCAGCTGTAGATCATGACATGCTGGGCAACCACCAGCTCGGTGGCCTTTCCCTGCATGGAGCCGGAGTAATCCCGCAAGAAGAAAATCATCGCCTGGGACTCGTAATCCTTTTCCCGGGAGAGAATGCGGTAGATCTTGTCAGCCGGTGAGATAAGAAAACGGGTGGGATCGATGCTTCCCGGGTCGGGGAGGTTCCCGAGATGGATGTTGGTCTCAACGATTCTCCGAAGCGTTGCTTTTTTATCGAGAATCTGACCGAAACCGCGGTTTCGATCGGTCATATCGTAGGTATACCGCGTCAAAGAACGCTTTTTTCCCTTGTCCTTGAGATTGGGCAGTTCGAATTTCTCGGTGAGGATCTTGCCGAGGTCGTAGGCGTTGGATTCCACCTCGTGGGGGCTGTCTTCCCCCTGTCCAGGGCCGGACCCGGCTTGCTGGTCCCCGTGCACCGGCTGTTCTCCGATCACCTCTCCCTCTTCTCCCTCGCCGGTGCCGCCGGAAG
>Ga0066187_1000222_pt1 | contig 22178 bp, 21 predicted proteins | sample WorMetexBAHAMAS1_FD_58706 | JGI IMG/M metagenome (GOLD analysis project Ga0066187, IMG submission 58706) | Marine gutless worms symbiont microbial communities from Max Planck institute for Marine Microbiology, Germany - Inanidrilus exumae... | ecosystem: Host-associated > Annelida > Digestive...
GACTTGAAGCGAGGCTCCAACGCCGAGTTTGGGGCAAAAGATTATTTTGAGATGGGTTCTTAGAAGCATCTCTAATATTTTTCATGTCTTTATCGACGAAGTAAATAGCTTTGAACATGAGAATAACAGACATTGAAAAGCAGACTATTATTAACGCAGTCAATACGGTTGATCCATTTGCAAAGATATATCTGTTTGGATCCAGAGTCGATGAGACTAAAAAGGGAGGGGATATCGATATCCTTATTTTTTCTAACGATATTACATACGGAGATAAATTGAAAATAAAGGCTTACATATTCGAAAAAATCGATGAACAAAAGATTGATCTCATAGTTGCCAGTAATCCAAAGGATCCTTTCGTGGCAATGATATTGGAAAAAGGTGAGCTTTTAAAGTGAATAGGGTGCTTGATTCATTAAAACAGGAGTTAGCAGAACTAGAGAAAGCAAGAGATGTTCTAGAGTACTCATTCGGTAGGTGTTCAAAAACAGGCGTACATGCAGGTTTAACTGATGTTGAGTTAGAAAGTTTCGAGGCGCTTACAAGCAGGTTCGCAAGATTGAGCGATATATTGATCCAGAAAATAATGAGGTACTTTGATGTGCTTGATCTGGAAGATCAAGGAACCGTAAGGGATAGAATAAACAGGGCAGAGAAAACAGAAATTCCTATAATGAGCGATTTTCGAGTTTGCCGTAGATACAAGGAAGACGCCGTTTCGCTATAGTCCTCTATGCGGAACGGCGTCTGACACCGTAGATGCGGTGAAATCGAAAATCCCAAAGGGTTTCAATTTTATAGCATCCAAATTGGTAGTATTCCTTATCATCATTGACCTAACCATCCCGCTATAAAATTGAAACGCTCACTTTAGGAAATTATTAAGTCTGCTGAAGTTTTCATCCAGATTCGAATTTTAAGAAATGAAATCGCTCATGAATATAAATCTGATACAATTTACAGTATTTTTGAAAAAGTACTGGAATTTACGCCAGTTTTGCTTGACGCGATTGCTCCGATTCTCGCCTATTCTCAAAAATACTATCGAAACGAATAATGCAAAATTTCAAAAACGTTATCCCTTGGATTCTGCCTGAGGCAGACAAGCCTCGACCCCTTGAAACCTCGAATCCTTTTTTTCAATTCGGAGTGGAATGAATTGCTTCATAAGCTCTCACTATGAATTCCAGTAACGAGCGCCATATGAATGAAGACATCAGCATCATCGAACCCAAACGGGGTTGGATCCCATTGGACCTCAAGGAACTATGGGAATTCAAGGAACTCCTCTATTTTCTGGTCAAAAGAGACATCAAGGTCCGCTACAAGCAGACCGTGCTGGGAGGCCTCTGGGCGATCATCCAGCCTTTTTTCACGATGGTTGTGTTTTCCCTGTTTTTCGGACGTCTGGCCAAAATGCCGTCCGACGGCATCCCTTATCCCATTTTTGTTTATGCTGGTCTTTTACCGTGGACCTATTTTGCCAACGCGCTTTCGGCTTCGGGCAACAGCTTGGTAGGAAACGCTCACCTGATCAGCAAAGTTTACTTTCCCCGCCTGATAATCCCATCTTCATCCGCCTTGGCAGGATTGCTCGATTTTTTTATCGCCATGTTGGTGCTGGGTGCGATGATGGCCTACTATCAGTTTGTACCAACCATAAGTATTTTACTATTTCCTATTTTGGTGTTTTTGACTTTCTTATGTGCCGTCGGTGTGGGATTGTGGCTGTCCGCCCTGAATGTAGAGTATCGAGATATCCGATATGTTATCCCATTCTTGATCCAGATCTGGATGTTTGTCTCACCGGTCATTTATCCTGTGAGCATGGTCGGAGAGAAATATCGATGGTTACTCGCACTCAATCCAATGGGAGGTATCATTAAAGCCTACAGAGCTTCTTTACTGGGGCATCAGGCAATTGATTGGCTGTTACTGGCCATTTCGACAGGTATCATCATATTCCTCTTTTTAAGCGGCCTTTATTATTTCCGACGTATGGAACGGACGTTTGCAGATGTCGTTTAAAAATTGGAATGATATAATCTGGAAAAAGAAAATCATCTCATAAAGTATCAGATATGCAAAAAAAAGGAAATATACTGGTTGTTGGCGGGGCAGGCTACATCGGATCCCATATGTGCAAATACCTTTCAAATAAAGGGTACACACCCATAACGTTTGATAACCTTTCACGGGGTCACCGGAAAGCAGTCAAGTGGGGTCCATTAATTGAAGGCTCTATATTTAATTCTGGGTTGCTTGATCATGTATTTGAAACTTTTGAAATATCCGCTGTTATGCATTTTGCGGCTTTCGCATATGTCAACGAATCGGTAAAGCTACCGCTACTTTACTATGAAAACAACGTATCGGCAACGACTTCTTTGTTGAAGTCAATGGTGAAAAACAATGTTTCAAAATTCATATTCTCTTCATCATGTGCAACATATGGAGAGCCGATTGAAGTCCCGCTTCAGGAAAGTCACCCGCAAAACCCAATAACCCCTTATGGCAGAAGCAAGTCGATGGTCGAGCAAATATTAGATGATGTAAAAAAAGCTCATGAATTCAAATATATATCATTGAGATATTTTAATGCAGCAGGCGCGGACCCGGATGGTGAATTGGGAGAAGATCATAAACCGGAAACTCATCTTATCCCTTTGGTGATGCAGACTGCCCTCGGCCAGCGAGAGGCCATCGAAATATATGGAGATGATTATTCAACAAAGGATGGCACCTGCATCAGAGACTATATTCATATTAACGACATTGCACTGGCCCATTTTTTAGCCCTGGAAAGACTGTTAGACGGGTTATCAGGTGGAATATATAACCTTGGGAACGGGAAGGGATATTCGGTGAAAGAGGTCATTGAAATTGCCAGAATTATTACGGGGAAGAGCATTTATTCAAAAGTTATTGGAAAACGGCAGGGGGATCCTGCCAAACTCATTAGTTCAAGTGAAAAAGTAGCCAAGGAATTACACTGGTCTCCAAATTTTCCAGATCTCCATTCAATCATTGAAACAGCATGGAATTGGCATCGCTCCAATCCAAAAGGGTACTGAGAAAAAGTATTCAGTCCATAAATTATCACCTATCTCTGTTCAATCAGGTAATTTCATGAGTGATACCGTAATAAAAATAGAAAACCTTTCAAAGCTATACAGGATTGGTACTCGCGAGGCGGGTTACCGCACCTTTCGCGAAACCTTGACCGATGCTTTCAAGGCGCCATTCAAAGCATTTGGCTCTAAGTTCTCAGTTCCCAGTTCCTCGCTGTCGTCTAATTATGATACGGTTTGGGCCCTTAAAGATGTTTCATTTCAGGTAACACGTGGTGAAGTAGTTGGTATTATTGGTAGAAATGGAGCGGGAAAAAGCACCCTTTTAAAAGTGTTGTCTAAAATTACTGAACCAACTGAGGGTAGGATTGAACTGATAGGTAGAGTTGGTTCTCTTCTTGAAGTAGGTACCGGTTTTCACCCTGAATTGACAGGGCATGAAAATGTTTATCTGTACGGAGCTATACTAGGAATGGACCGGTGGGAGGTTACCCGAAAATTTGATGAAATCGTAGCATTTGCAGAGTTGGAAAGGTTTATTGAGACACCGGTGAAGCGCTATTCTAGCGGAATGTATATGAGGCTTGCGTTTGCCGTTGCAGCATTTCTAGACCCAGGGATATTATTAATTGATGAAGTGCTGGCTGTTGGGGATATCTCTTTCCAAAAGAAATGTATTGGAAGAATAAAACAGTTTACAAAAGGAGGAAAGACAGTTTTAATTGTTAGCCATAATATGAACACTATAAGAGATATATGCCATACAGGTATATTAATTGATAACGGCACTATTGTTGAACATGGGAAAATAGATAAGATTATATCAACATACATAAAAACTATTCAAAGTAAAAGCAGTCTTTCATTCAATAATGAAATGATAATTCTTTATAAATTCAATCTTTTAAAGAAGGGTAACAAAACAGTTGATTATATAAATACTGGTGAAGATTTAATTATTAAAACACAGTTCCAATCAACAATTAAAGAGCCAGTTGATATCAACATCGGAATAACAATCATAAATGAATATGAGGAAAGATTCATTCACATAACTGAAGACGATGACGATAAAGAACTGATTAAAGTTAAACAATATACAACCCTTCGCATGAATATCAAACTGAATAGAGTAATCTTACCACCCGGAGGATACTTCATAGATATATGGATAGGAAGTAATAAGAAAAAAATCGATTATTTTAAAAAAGAAAAAATTGCCTATTTTAAAGTTTTTTATAATAAATATACTAAAAGGAAAAATCAGTTTCCTGCCCATATCAAGATTCCACAAAAATCAATTTGGGACATTTCAATTGAAGTGCCAAACGATGGAGTTAGTTGAGTTTTTTCATAAAAGGATAAACGAAATGAATAAAAAAGTATTGATTATTCATTATGAATATAAAAACAGCTATTGTCAAAAGAATTTGGGATTATTTGCTAGGCACATGTCAAAATACTATGATGTAGAATTTCTTACTTTGAAAGTAAGAAGTTATGTCCCCTACGACGAAAAAAACATAAAGATTATAGAATATAAGTCAAATAATTATTCCAGCATATATTTTTGGGTTGTTATACTATTAAAACTAATAACAACGAGATATGTTTGGTGTTATTATTTTGAGAAAAAGTATCATTCGTTAATGTTCATTGTAGCCAAGCTAATAGGTGTTCGTGTCGTTGTTAGCTTAGATTCCTTTTGGAAACCTATGAATATTGATAATAGCAAAGAAAAATTAAAAAATTGGCTTTTCGAAAAGGCACTAAATTGTTCTTATAGAATTTTGTATCAATCCGATGAATTGTATGAATTATTACCTAGGCAATTAAAAACGAAACTAACTAAGTATACAGTTTCTTATTCTGAAATATTCCAACCAAAAGCTGATAATATTCATAGAATAGTAAAAAATAAAGATAATTTGATCATTTTTTCCGGATGTATTAGCCCAATAAAAAATATTCATCTCCTTATCTGTTCTTACAAACAGTTAAAATTGCAAAACGCTGGCTGGAAACTTAAAATAATTGGAGATATAGAAGATGAGTCCTACTATGATCTATTGATAAATATGTGCAAGCGAGATGAATCTATTTCTTTCACTGGTTTTAAAACAGGCAACGAATATTATCATTATTTCAGGAGAGCGAAAATATTTGTCCTTCCTTCTATTTCTGAGGGCCAACCCAATGTAATAGTTGAAGCAATGTACTGGGGATGCTCCGTAATCGCTACAAAACAGTCAAACCTTGGTGAATTCTTTGATGGTCGGTCAATTGTTCAGGTGGATCCAGAAAACCAATTCGACTTAAATGACAAACTTTTTAAGATGATTCACTATTATGATAACAACATCAGTATACAACTGCATAATCGTGTCCTTGAAAAATACTTGTTCGAAAAGAATATTAATAAAATTATCGGGGAGCCTCACTAAATTAACAAATGTTTGAAATTTTGCTAATTATTTTCATTACACTGAAATTATAAGCCTATAATAATAAACAAATTGAATGACATAAAAATCAAATTATAAATGCATAGTTCTCCAACTGTAACTGTTATCATTCCTAACTATAATCACTCTAAATATTTAGAAAAAAGAATTGATAGCGTCTTAAAACAGAAATATAAAGATTTCGAAATTCTAATACTTGATGATTGCTCAACGGATGATAGCCTTGAAAAGATCCGCTTTTATGCTTCACGTTACAAAAAAATAACAGTTATTTTAAATAAAAAAAACAGTGGAAGCCCCTTTAAACAATGGGAAAAAGGTATATCAATCTCTAAAGGCCGTTTCATATGGATAGCAGAGAGTGATGATTATGCCGATAAAGAATTTCTTTCAACCTTGGTACCTATATTAGAAAAAAATCAAAAAGTGGCAATTGCATTTTGCCAATCAATACGTATCGATTCTAATGACAAAAAACTATACTCATGTTTAAATTGGGGAAATAAAAGATATTCTAATAATTTCAAAAATAAAGGAACTGATGAATACTTAAACTTCGGAGTTTACTCTCATGGCATATATAATGCTAGTGCAGTATTATTTAGAAAAGAATTTGCCTTAAAAGTTCCCAAGATATATACAAACTATCGATACGCAGGTGATTCTCTTTTTTGGAATGAAATGCTTTTAGAAGGGGATTTATATTATATTGCGAAGCCCATGAATTATTTTCGAGAAACTATTTTGAATGCTGGTATATACAATGAAAGGTCATTCACTATCCTAAAAGAAGAATATAGCATATTGCACTACCTTCTGAAGAATACAATTTTAAACCACAACAATGAAGCTTTAATCAAGAAAAAGAAAGCTCTTTCTATAAAATGGGTATCCTTATTGCACAAGATTAATTATAAAAGAAATTTAACACTATATCGCGTTGCATTAAAAGTAGATAAAATTATAATATTCCGATTAGTTTTTAAAGGCATTATAGGTTATTTAAAAAAAATCAGTTCTTGGTCATAGGATATTGGTAAAACCAATTTGAGAGTATAATCGGGAGTAGTAACTTCTTAGTTACAATAATCTATTCCGTTTAGTCGAAAGGAAAGCCGGTGAATGATCTTGATGATCTCGCAAAAAAGTATGGCACAGATAAATGCACTCAGGTTGTAGGATCGCTTTCGCCAAAAGGATATACAATTCAATATTATCACTATTTATCTAACCTACGTAATAAGCCAATTACTTTATTAGAGATTGGAATTGCAGAGGGTGCATCACTAAGAATGTGGGAGGAATTTTTCCCCTATGCATGGATTTACGGTATTGATATTATGCCAAGCTGTAAAAAGCTCGAGAATAAAAGAACAAAGGTATTTATTGGAGATCAAGGGGATTGCGATTTCTTACATTCCGTAGTTGAAGCCATTAATACTCCAATTGATGTTATTATTGATGATGGTGGACACAAAATGAGTCAACATTCTGTAAGTTTGGAGGTGTTATTTCCTTCGCTTAGTCCTGGTGGCTTATATGCAATAGAAGATTTGCACACAGCTTATTGGAATAGTTATGAAGGTGGATATTTAAAAAAAAAAAGTACCATAGAGTATTTGAAAAAGCTTGTCGACAGTATTAATTCTTCAGAAGCCATTACCAAGGAATTCTCTCTATTTCAAAAGATATCGATGCTGGTTAGTAGGAGAAAAATCGAGCCCTTACCTCAGGAACTGAAAGATCTACAGGCCATACACTTTTATAAATCAATTGCATTTTTATTTCGTATTGGTAGCCAGAAATAAATCTATGGTTGACATAACAGCGACATTTTCTTCGAGCCTGCAATGAGGCTTATTTTTTGCGCAGCTCAATCAAAATCAAGATCTCTTGAATAATTTTGGGGATTACTGTTTTTATCTGTTGAAAACTAATAATCATAATAGTTGAGTTAAAAGTTTCAAGATGGCATCTATTGAAATTGGAAATGAAATTAAATTCACATCTATAACAGTTGGATTTAACGAAGGCTCTAAGCTATCGAATTGTCTTAAAAGTGTAAGATTTTGCGATCAGTCTATATATATTGACTTAGGGTCAAATGACAATTCTTTAAGTATTGCTAAAAGAATTGGTGCCGAAATTATTGAACATGAATGGGTACCCATAGCTGATGAAATTGCACAAAAAGCACTTTCTTGGGCAAGAAACAATTGGATTATATTCATTGATCCTGATGAAGTACTTGGTCCAAAAATTCAAAACGAAATAGTTAAAATAATAAAGCAAACCCCCAAAGTTGGCTTAATTAAGATTCCTTGGAGATTTTATTTTAAAAACGATCATTTAGATTACTCTATTTGGGGGCAGAAAAAATATAAAGGAGTAGTATTCCATAAGGATAGATTAATAATTTCACCTTATGTTCATCAATCCTCTTCGCTACATCCCGGATTTACTGAATTGGAACTGAATTGGGATGAGGGGCTTTACTTAGATCATTATTGGAATGATTCCTATCGGCAGTTTCTAAAAAAGCATATTAAGTATTTAAAGCTTGAAGGAATAGGGCGCTATCGAAGTGGTCAACGATTTTCAAAAAAAAAGATAATTACTGATCCCATTCGTGAACTAAAAAACAATTTATTTCTCTATCGAGGATTAAAGAATGGTTTTCGAGGTATATTTTTAAGCTTTTTTTATTCTTTTTACATTTTTGGAAGTATGATTTCTTTACTCATTTACGAGATTACACAATCACATGGAAAACAATGATTACTAAATCATAGATAAAACACTGACTATAGCAGTGTCTACCGACAATGAGTTTGATTGGAATCAATTTGTGACAAAGTCACTAAACATATCCAGATACACCATTAAGAAACTGCTTTATAAAAGCGGATGCCTTAGGCTGTATCATCAAATTGCCAACCGATTAACGATGACTGTAGTCATGCTCCACCGGATTCTACCACCTCAACAAGCCTGTCAGGTTGGGGCCAATCCCCTATGGACAATGTCACCCGAAGTTTTACACGATTCACTATTAATATTAAAGAAATACTACAACATCATTTGCCTTAAGGAACTGATGGAATATTTTCATGACAGTGTACCATTGCCCCCGCGGGCCCTGCTTCTCACTTTTGATGATGGGTGGGCCGATAATTATGACTTTGCCCTTCCAGTGCTCATAAAGCTCAACTGCCCTGCACTCTTGTTTACAGTTGTTGACGCTATCGGGAGGATTGAGCCTTTTTGGCAGGAACTTCTTCATGCAGGCTGGAAATTGGGTTTATTAAGCGAAGTGGGTTTGAGCCGTTGGCTGAAAAGAACAGGAGAGCCAGGAAACACTTGTAAAATTCCTCTAGAAAAGCGATTCCAAACTCTCATTCGACGCCTTGAAAACTGCTCCTCAAAAAAAATTGTTGAAATGTTCAATTACTATACAGGCGGCATGAAATTTAATAAACGCTCTTTCCTTACAGCCGAACAGCTAATTGAAATGAAACGACACCACATTACCATCGGTATTCATGGATACCATCATGAAGCCATGGAATCGCTGAACCGAACACAGGTGACTTTTGAGCTGTCAAAGGCAAGACAAGCCTTGTCTCAACACCTTGGTTTGCCGGGTTCCAGCATCAATTGTCTTTCATTTCCATTAGGCTCGTATGGAAAACATACTATAGAAGTAGCCAGGAAGAATGATTTCCCTCTAATATTTACAAGTGACCCCGTAATCAACCAGATCTCGAAAAAGCCTGAGAAGAAACAGGTTTGGGGAAGAATCGTATTGGATAGCAGGTTTATCTGCGAATCGGGAAGTGGGAAGCTTAACCCTGCCGACCTAATAAGGCATTTGATTTTTCACAAAAGACAGAGCCTGGTCATATGAAAAGGGGGAGGAGACGAATACCCATCCAATAACAGTAAAACTTGCTGTTGTCATATTGGTGGTGCTGTCCGAATTGAGATTACATGCCGGTCTTTTTCATTCGCCATTTAGCATGTTTGATAAGGTGATGTATATCAGTGAAGCCCATACGATTTACGAAAATAACGATTATACGATCTAATCGGTATCGTTGGGAGTAGGAAGGTTTTCGGGATATGTTTTTTTTCGTTTTGATTTTATTAGATCCGCTTCTCTCTTCGACATAAAATTCAAAGCTGGATTCGGTAAAACTGTTTGTTATGGCATTCTGATCCAAAGCTATGACATCAGGAATTGAAGATTTCAATAACATGGAATTCTGGTCTGAAAGACCGAGTATGAATTCTGCCCCAGCAAGTTGCTGAGAAGCCAATTATTGGAGTATATTTAAATAATTTAAACATGCGTAAAAGTGCAGACATCCTGAAGTATGATTTACTCAAATCGACAGTGAATTCAGGAATACGCAGCTTTATAAAACAAAATTGGAATTTATTACAGGATTATAATGTACCCCTGAACACTATGGGTATTTTCTGTTACTGGCTAAACAATACAAGGATTTCAAAATATTCCCAATAGAATAGCACCTAATTTGAAAAAATCCTTGATCGTTTTGGTAAAAAATAACATCGCATCCTCGAAGAGGGAAAATGTGGACAACTATTTTATCAAAAAGGGATATAAAATTAACCAAAGCAGCATAAATGGCGCTAAAGAATATCAAGATTACGAGCAATCCTCCGCGAAATTTCAATTGAGGGTATATCGGTACGCGGCAAAAGTGGTAAAAAAATACAAAATCGAAAGCGTTTTGGACATCGGATGCGGTCACGGATATAAACTTCGAAAATACCTATCACCGTTATGCAGCGATATTGTGGGGATCGACAAGAATCATTCTATCGATTACTGTAGAAAAATGTACGATTTTGGTAACTGGTATCCTGATGATATCGAGGATACCAAGATCGCGCTTGATAGAAAATTCGGAATGATTATTTCATCTGACGTGATAGAACACCTATCGGATCCAGACTGTCTTCTGGATTACATCAAAAGATACAGTTCGGATAAAACCTGGATCATCATTTCCACGCCGGAACGTGACAGGTTGAGCAACGTGAACATGAATGGACCTCCGATTAATCCATATCATGTCCGAGAATGGAACAGGCTCGAGTTTTCAGCTTATCTGTCAAATCGAGGTTTCGAGATCATGCAACACCGAATGGCTGGGGATTATCAACTCAACTTTTACCAGGTCTTGAAAAAAATAGCTTTAGGTCGATATGTGAAAACCATACAGGTATTGGTTTGTCGCTATCGTAATTGTCGTTCCGGAACGAATTCAAATACCAAACTCCCAAATGTGTAGATCTAATCTTACGATCTGCTTTTTATAGGTCATTGAGGCAATGAGCACTAAAATGTCAGACAATACTAAAAAGTGGTTGAGTACATTTCAGTCCATTTCATCGGATTGGGATGATTACTATCAGAACAGCAATTATGATGCCTATGCCAAACAGGTGCGCATGCGGTACGCGCTGGACCTTGCCACCCGCCATGTCCCGAGTGGCGGAAAGGCGCTTGATCTTGGCTGCGGCACAGGACAGCTATCCTGCCTGCTGGCCGAAGCCGGATTCGAGGTGGTTGGTGTCGATTTTTCGGACAAGATGATCGCCATCGCACACCGGAATGCAGAGCAGTCGGGTGTATCAGAGCAATGCCGGTTCCTTCTGGGTGAAATAGAGAATGTCCACCTGGATCCAGCCGAGTTCGATCTCATTGTCGCTCTCGGTTATCTGGAATACATTCTGAAACCGGAACCCGTACTACAGGAGATTCACCGATTGGCGAAGAAATCTGGTGTATTCATCGGCCAAATATGGAACCGGTGGCGCATCACTCAAGCAGTCAATCTAAAGTCTGGGCCACTGCGATTCTATAACCCCCATGTGATAGGTGCTAAAATCCTAAAGCTGCTCAAATCCCTTTCTGCTGAGAAAAATGAAAAAGCCGGTGTTTCGACAAGCACATTAATACAACCAAAAAGGAAGTGGTATTCTCCGCCAATGTTGGACCGGTATATGACCGCTGCGGGTTTTGGGAAAATAGGTTACATCGGACACCTCTTCGCTGGGATCCGATATGGAAACCGGCTTCTGATCCGGGATGAAATTGCTAAGAATATTGAAGAGAGGTTGATGCAAATTACTCAAAAGGGAAGTTTTAAAAAGCTGCAGTTGTTCGGTGAAAACTATATCGCCGCCTATCGAAAACATGAATAAAAAATCAAATCGGTCTTGCAGGAGCCCAAGGCACCGGTCTACGGGTTAAAACGACGGTTCTTATGAAATGCCCAACGATATCAGAATTGCCGCCTTCTCCCGGAAGCCGAACGGGATGGCCCTGGACAATGCCTTCACCGGTACCTGCGAAGCGGGATCTCGAGGAGAATCAATGGCCGAAAATCAGCATTGTGACACCGAGTTACAACCAGGGCCAATATATAGAGGAAACTATCAGGGCGGTTTTGCTGCAGGGCTATCCGGACATCGAATATTTAATAATGGATGGCGGTTCGGAAGACGGAACCGTAGAAATTATTCAGAAGTATGAGCCGTGGCTTGCCTACTGGGTTAGCGAACCCGACCAGGGGCAGACAGATGCCATCAATAGGGGATTCGCCAGGGTCAAGGGGGCCATACTTGCCTATATCAACAGTGATGATTTTTATGAGCCCCGGGCTTTTTTCAAGATAGCCGAGGTTTTTTTAGAAAATCCGACAGCCCAATTTGTGGCCGGAGGATGCGCAATCATGGAGAGGAGTGAAATTACCAGAGTTTTCAAGCCTTGGTGGCCGGCGGAACCGTGCTATTTTTTAAAGCCGTTTAGTTCCACCGTACCCCAGCCGGCCTGCTTCTGGGGCCATGATCTTTTTAAAAAAGTCGGCGGTTTCGAAACCAACCTGCATTACTGTTTCGACCAGGAATTTTATCTCAAAATTGCGCTCGCCGGTGTGTCGCCGTTTCTATTGGAAGATGACCTAGCGAGATATCGCGATCATGACCAGACAAAGACACGCGATCGGATCCAATTTTTTAGAGAAACGCTATCCATCATTAATAAAAATGGTGTTCACTGCGGGATGAGCTCTGAAGATACAAAGGATTTGATAAATCAGGTCGAAAAAGAGATCGCCTATGAAAACGTCATCAAAACCTGGATAGCCGCCGGTCGTCTGGCGGCTTCTTCCCTTTTTCTGAAAATGATAATCACTCATCCCGATTTGGTGTTCAGAAGAAAAATCCTTGGGCTTGCAAGGCGGCTACTTTTTTTTCCGAGGCACAAAGTACCGGAACTCGGCAGCTGATCTTTGCATTCATGCCCCGCCTCCGACATTTATGAGAACACCCCCCACCGTGACTCACAGGTAAACCGGATGCCGGCCATTCTAATGATAGCCTATTTTTTTCCGCCTCTGGGTGGAGCTGGTTCTTTACGGCCGGTGAAACTGGCCAAATTCATGCCACTTAAAAACTGGCGACCCATTATGCTCACCGTGAGTAATCCGGATTGGTATTATGCGGCTGACAGTAAATTGTGGGATGATCATATGGCAGGTACGGTTGTCAAACGAACGCCGATGTTAAGGGCATCTTGGATTTACCACCTTCTGAATCCTTTTCGCATCGGTGTGATCGACAGATTCATCAGACAAGCCTTTCTTCACCCAGACCCACAGATCGGGTGGCTGCCGTTTGCATACCGTCGCGCTTTGAGGATCATCGCCGACAAGGACATTCGGGCGATTTATTCTACATCGGCCCCATTGACCTGCCATCTCGTTGCCGCTCTGATCAAAAAGAGAACCGGTATTCCATGGATCGCTGATTTCCGCGACGAATGGTTTGAAAACCCAGACCTGTCGATGCCGACCCCCTTCCATCGAAAGCTGCATTACCGGCTTGAACAGGCAATTGTTCGCAGTGCAGATAGGGTCACGGCACCCGCTGCCGTATTCCTCGAATTGTTATCCAAGCATGAAGCCGATCCTGAGAAATTTCACTTGCTGCCCATGGGGTACGATCCAGATGATTTTTCGGAGAATCATCGTTGGCGCGACACATCCTTCACGAGTGAAAAGTTCTTACTAACATTTTCCGGTCTTTTTTACCGGGCTTTCAGGCCGACCAATCTTCTGGTCGCCGTAAACCGTCTTATTAAAGCGGGAGAAATCAGGCGGGATAAAATTAAGCTGAGGTTCGTAGGAGCGAACACGCCGGACGATCTGGGATGCCACGACATATATGACATCTGTGAATTCACGGGATTCGTTTCACACAAGCGCGCTCTTGGGTATATCGCCGAATCCAGTGCACTGCTGCTGCTCCTGAGTGACCAGCGAGGGCGGAATGTGGTGCCCAGCAAGACCTTTGAGTATCTCGCATCCGGCAAACCCATTTTCGCATTGGTGCCCCCCGAGGGAGAGGTGGCCAGAATTATCCGTACCACGCGAGGTGGCATCATCGCTGATATCGACGATATCGATGCGGTTGCATTGACATTCAAGCAATTCTTCAACGCTTGGGCCAACGGAAAACCGGTATCGCGTCCCGATTGGAACGAAATTTCTAAATTCAACATCCAATCCCTGACAGGAGATCTGACTGGCCTGTTGAACCGTTTGTCATTCAATCAAGAGCACATATCCAATAAATGATGAACATCTGCATGTTTTCCAGAATCAGCTATTGGCACGGCATACAGGGCGGAATGGATGTTCATGGCAAAATTCTGACCGAGGGGCTTGCGAGGCAGGGGCATCGGGTCTCCGTCATCTGTACCCGCCATCCGGATGGCATCGTAGGGGAGGAAAGATACGGCGTCAATCTTTATTACCTAAAAAACACCATCTTCGGATCGCGGCGGCAGGGATGGATGCAGGAAAGTATAAAAAAATGCGAGCAGCTTCACCGCCAACGTCCTTTTGACATTATTCTCAGTCAGAGTTTTGCCGCTTACGGCATGAGGCGGAGACCGCCGATTTTAAATGAGTTGCCTATCGTCTGCAGGTTGCCGGGATCCATAGCACAGGAGCTGAAAACGTTTCGGGTTAATTTAAGAGAGCGCTGGAAAAATCCGGGGGAAGTGGTAAGACGTTTTGCCGGTTTGCTGTTCTCCTATTGGCTCGAGCAAAAGCCCCTGCTTTCCCTTGCCGACAAACTGATCACCGCCAGTCATTCGGTTACTAGAGATATCGAAAAATTTTTTGGTAAACGAATCTCTCGAAAATGCGTGCGGATCCTCAACGGTATCGACTGCAACCACTTCAAACCCATGGCGCACCAACGCAATGCCCTCCGGAACAGGTACGGCATCCCGCAGGATGCCATCATACTCTTCGCCATTGGAAGACTTAATAAAGAAAAAGGTTTTCAAATTGCTATAGACGTGATGAAGCGGCTTCGCCATGACGATCGGCTGGATGTAAAACTCATGATTGCGGGTGCCGGCGATTATCGCCAGGTGCTGAGTAGAAAAATTCAACGAAACGGTCTGGCAGGCGACGTCATATTGACCGGTTTTGTCGACAATACAGACACGGTAGAGTATTACAACGGAGCGGATATTTTTCTAATGCCGACTTTAACGGTAGAAGGGTTACCCTTTGTCCTCATAGAGGCAATGGCCTGCGGAAAACCTGTAATTGCCTCCCGGATTGGCGGTAATACAACTATTGTCCAAAACGACCGTAACGGAATCCTGGTCAGGGCGGGTAGTGTCGACCATCTGTATGAAAGTACGAAACGGCTCATTGTTGATGATCGGTTGGCGGCCAAATTTTCACGGGCGGCAAGAGAAACAGCAGTTAACGAATTCAGCAGCGAAAAGATGGTCAAAGAGACCATGAACGTCATTCAGAATGTCCGTTGACGATGAAGAAAACCACGAAAAGCCTTTTGGGGCATATCGGCGATATAGAGCAGAAGTGGGAGACCGTTTCTACCGATGGCCTGTACGCCTTTCTAGAAAAGCCCCGGTCTTTGAAGATTCTTTTCATCGCCGACTCGACAAGTGTCCATGCACAGCGATGGATCGCGTATTTCAGGGACCGGGGATACAAAATATACCTGATCAGCATTGGCAGTAAAAGAATGGAGTTGGCGGGCATCCGGACGGTGGCCAATTTTAATAAATTCTATTACGATTCGCCGGGATTTCTGCTCTCGATCTTCAAAACACGTAGACTGATTCGGCGAATCAAGCCCGATATCCTTCATGCCCATTTCGTTCATCAGTATGGCTGGCTTGCCGCACTGACCTCCTTTCATCCGTTTGTGCTGACACCGTGGGGAACGGATATTTTCACGCTCCCGCATACTTCCAGGATAAAAATCGGCAAATGGCTGACCCGCCATGCCTTGAAGGCCGCGGATGCCTTAACGGCCATCTCGGAGCATCTCAAGCTGGAATCCGTGAAACTGGGCGCAAGGGAATCCGGTTTCGATGTGGTATTTTTAGGAGTCGATACCGAAACATTTAGACCCGACATCGATACAAGAAACATCAGAAACCGGCTCCGTATCGATCCGGCTGCCCCGGTCATATTGAGCAATCGAAATTTTGCACCGCTATACAACAACGATATTGTCCTCGAAGCACTTGAAATAGTGCTTCAACAACACCCAGAGGCTGTGCTCGTTATGCAAAATGCCGGGGGAAAGCCGGAACGGGAGGTAATCGTAAAAACACTTGCCAGGGATAGGGGTGTTGAAAAAGCCGTCAGGTTTCTTCCACAATACGGCTATCATGATATGCCTCCTCTTTATGCCCTGGCGGATATTTATGTAACAGTGCCCTCATGGGATGCTGGACCGGTCTCACTTCTGGAGGCGATGGCTTGCCACTGCACACCCATTATCTCTGATCTCCCGGCCCCCGGGGAATGGATCAAAGACGGGGAAAATGGATATGTCGTTCCCGTGAGAAATTCGGTCATGCTGGCGAATGCCATATGTAGATTGCTGGCCGATAGGAAAAATTGTGTCCGCTTCAATGAGATCAATCGGAATTTGATAAAGCAAAAGGCGGAAAGTAGGCATCAGATGAGAAAGATTGAAAACGTCTACCTTCGGCTAACGGCAACACATCAGGATTAAAGGCCTATTATTCACCGGATTTACAGGGCGTATTCAGGAAAACAGAATGTGCGGCATATACGGAATTAATTCATCGATCATTCCAAGTGAATCGATCACCGAAATGGGGGACATCATCTCTCACCGGGGTCCCGACGATGAGGGCCGGTTTATTGGGGATGGTATCGCATTGGGGCACAAACGATTATCCATCATCGACCTTTCCAAGGCCGGCAAGCAGCCCATGAAAACAGTGAATGGACGGTACCGGATTGTCTTTAACGGCGAGATTTATAATTTCAAATCGCTGAGAAGCGATCTGGAAAATCGGGGATACACCTTTTCAACGCGAACCGACACAGAGGTACTTCTCAAGGGCTACGAGGAGTGGGGAGAGGACGTGTTGGTCAAGCTATACGGAATGTTTGCATTAGCAATTTGGGATTGCAAGGAAGAAGAGCTTTTTCTGGCCAGAGATGCGACAGGCATCAAACCGCTGTTTTATATCCAGCAGTCAGACTATTTTGTTGCGTTTGCCTCCGAGATAAAAACCTTTAAAGCATTGCCTGGATTTCAATTCCAGGCCGACATTCGATATGTACACCAATATCTCGAATTCGGATATGTCTGGGAAGAGAATCATACCTTGCTCAAAGGGATTTCGAAACTTCCACCCGGCTCACTGATAAAGGTTAAAAAGGGTCGAATCATTTCTAAAAAAAGATGGTGGCGTCCGCCTGCCCCCGAAGGCAAGGACCGGTTCCCCCATGCAGAAGATCTCGATGCGGCATCTGGCGCCCTGTTGCCACTAATCGAAACCGTTGTGAAAGAACATCTGGTGGCAGATGTCCCGGTGGGGCTGTTGCTTTCCGGTGGGCTGGATTCCAGCTTTTTGGCTGCCGTTGCGGCCAAACAACTGGACAACCGCTTGCGCACCATATCCATCGGGTTTCGCAACTGCAGGGATGAACGGGAATATGGCCGTCGGGTCGCGGAATACATCGGAAGCGACCATCGTGAATTAATTCTGGATCCGGATCAGGTGCTAAGGGAGTTCAAAAAAAGTATTTGGTATTATGACGATCTGTTTTGGGATACAGGGTTTATTACCAGCCTGATCGTTTACCGGTACTGCCGCATGGAAGGGCTCCGCGTGGTATTGGTCGGTGAGGGCGCTGATGAGGTCTTTGGAGGATATCGTAATTTCCAGCTTCTGGGCAACTCGTGGGTCAACCGCCTGCCCAAGTTGGTTCACCGGTATTTGTTCTACCGTCAATATTCCAGCCAATGGTACGGAAAACATACGGGAAAGCTGATGTCTATCATCAAGTCACTCTACGCGCACAACCGTTCAAACTGGTTTTCGACGGTTCGAAACTATGAACTGAGCTATCAGATTCCCAATAATTTGAACATGAAGGTGGATCGGGCCAGTATGGCGAACAGCATCGAAGCGCGAGTGCCCTTCCAGGATCGCCGCATCATGGAGTATGCGTGCCGCCTGTCTTCCAAGTACTTCCTGGATAAAGGGACCAGCAAGCTGCCGTTGAGACATCTGGCTGAAAAACACAAATTGCTCCCCGAAGAGATCTTTCGTCGTCCCAAGCTGGGATTCATGATGCCGGGAAGTTGGCTTACGGAGGACCGGGAATTTTTTAATTTTGCGCAGCAACTGGTGTGTTCCGATTCCGGATGGGCTGCGGAATTGGGTTTCAAAAAGCAAATGGAACATTTTTTTGCTGGGAAAAACGGCTCTGCCATGAGATTCTTCAGGCAGCATATCGTTTATTCCGCATTGGCATGGCGATTATTTGTTTTGGAACTTTGGTGTCAGGAATATCTCTGATGCCCGGCAACAGTAAAATCTTCCTCAAATTCGGTAATCACTGGCAAGGGCGTATCCAGTTTCCGCGCGGCGGGCATTCCCATGATTAGTGGAAGGAAAATAATTTTCATATGCGCCTATTGGCACGATGTGCGGTGGCAAGGCTTTGTGGGTGCTACAGTCAAAGTCAGAGACCTCGCACAGAACCTGGCCGGAGAAGGGTGCCGGGTGGTTGCTTTTTTACCGAGATATCGATTCGATCGGAAGGGCCTACCGTTCCGGATTGTAGAACTGCCTTTTGTCGATTTGCCCATCCTCCGTTTTTTGTCTTTCAACATAGCGCTGGCAGCAGGTTTGCTCCGGTTCCATTTGAAACATCGGCCGGACGCCGTTTTTGTACGCCGAATGGGGTCAATTTTACCGGCGCTCTATGCGAGGCTGGCCCGCTGCATCCTTTTTTTTGATGTCAACGACGATCCCTACCATAAAACCCGGCATGAAGGTGGGCGCTTTATCTTCCGGATCAGAAGATGGGTCGCCGAGCGCGGGGATGAATTGAACCTGCGGCTTTGCAACCGTGCCTTTGTGATCAATCGGGCCCTTGCAGATAAATTGATCCGAAGAATCAAAGGTGCTGGACTCCATAAAAAGATCCTTATCAACGCCAGCGGTGCGAACACAGATCTCTTCGTCCCAATCTCGGAAAAAATTTGCCGACGCCGCCTGAATCTATCCTTGGATCATTCCTATATTGGGTTTATCGGCACCTTGTTGAAGCATCAGGGCATCGAGATTCTGATGGAGGCGGCCCCGGAAATTCTGAAAAACAGACCGGACACGATTTTTCTCATCGTCGGTGAAGGACCTTTGCGAAATGCACTAATGGAGAGGGCGACCTCTTTGGGATTGGATCGGTGCTTCCTTTTTCCGGGCGCTGTCCGCTACGAAGACGCACCTTTGTGGATAGGGGCTTCCGATATCTGTATTTCACCCATGACACAAGCCGCAGGCTTGCGCTCCCCCGTTAAAATTTTCGACTATCTGGCCAGTGGAAGACCTGTAGTGGCTTCCCGAATCAATGGCACCACAACGATTTTCAAATCATCCGAAGCGGTTGTATTCACCGAGCCGGGTGACGCCGGGGAACTGGCAGATGCTATTATTTTGTTACTCGAAGATGGTTCAAGGCGCCGGAGAATGGGTCGGGAAGCTCGTAGTTTCGTGGTTCGCCGGTTTGACCGTCGCCTGCTTGCCGTGAAAATACTGGAACAAATCGGTAATCTTCAGGAAAACAACGCCGTTCAGCCATAAAGCCCCAGCTTCACAAGACCGGCAGGCGGACAGGAGGCGATCCGCATCGCAAAGCGTATTCTGCATTTAATGAGTTCGGCCGACCTAACCGGGGGAGAACGGTATCTGATGGACCTGATAACCCATTCTTCACCCGAATTCGAACATCATCCAGTTCTACCGTACTACGGTCCTTTTGCGCGCTTGCTGACAAAGCTTCGCATCCCTTTTACGGTGGTCTCCCTTGAATCCAAAATTGAAATCACTTATCTAACAGCCGTTATCCGATTGATCCGTCGCCGCCATGTTCATATCCTTCATACCCATGGATACCGGGCTACCTTCTACGGCCGGCTTGCTTCGTTTTTAGTGCCTGTGAAGGTGGTGACCACCGTTCATGTCTCTCTCTTGGACTACTGTGATACCCCCGGCTTGATCCGAGCTGCTTATGTTGCTGCTGAGCGGATGCTGTCATTTCGGACCGATAGATTCCTGTGCGTCTCCCAGGCCATGCAAAGAGATCTCACAACGTTGGGTATTGATCTTTCCAGAATAGCCCGGGTTTCCAATGGTGTGGATCTTTCACGGTTCAAACCCCGGCCGCGGAGTGGAAAACTGTTAAAAGAGATCGGGATTGAGGGCAAAAGGCCCATCATCGGGACGGTGGGGCGTCTAGTAAACGAAAAGGGGCATCCATTCCTGTTTGAAGCCTTGAAACAACTCCGGGTGCATTACCCTGAACTGGTCTGCCTTGTTATCGGCGATGGCCCTCTGCGGGCAGAATATATCGAAAAGGTTAGTGTTATCGGGGTAGCAGATGTATGTGTTTTCACTGGCTCAAAGTCGGACATAGAACAGTATTACGCCCTGATGGATCTTTTCGTTTTGCCATCCATAAGGGAACCTTTCGGTCTTGTCCTGATCGAAGCGATGGCAACCGGCGTCCCGGTTGTGGCGACCCGATCCGGTGGGCCCCGGGAAATCATCCATGACGGCTACAACGGAAGACTGTCAGCTCCCGGTGACCCCGAGGACCTGTTCCGCACTATGGAGTATATGCTTCAAAATCCTGCCTTAGCCGGAGAGATGGCTGTCCATGGTGCCGATACCGTCCGAAAAAAGTTCAGCATCCAGAAAACCGTTTCCGATATTGAGAGAAGCTACCGTTCGGTTTCCCCAACAGCAAAGTACCGACCGTCATGAGAGTTGCGTATGTCACAACCTATGATCCTTCAGATCTGAAAGCGTGGTCCGGCCTTGGCCATCACATCGCAAAAGCACTGATCAATCAGGATGTTCACCTCGATTTTATTGGTCCGTTGAAAGAAAAGTTCTCAAAATGGCTGTCCCTCCAGGAGGTTTATCAATCGAAAGTGCGTGGCAAGAAATTCAAGAGAGAAAGAGAACCGATGGTCAACCGGTATTATGCCAAGCAGGTTGGGAAAAAGCTGAAACAGCTATCCGTAGACATCGTTTTCAGTCCTAGTACACTCCCGATCGCGTTTTTGGAATGTACACAACCCATTGTTTTCTGGACCGATGCGACCTTCAACGGCATGGTTGATTTTTATCCCATGTTTACCAACCTATGTAATAAGACCATTCGAAACGGCAACATGATTGAACAAAAGGCACTTGAAAAGGCAAGTGCTGCCATCTATACTTCCGAGTGGGCTGCTCAAAGCGCGGTTCAGGATTACAACACCCCCAATGAAAAAATTGCAATCATCCCTTTTGGGGCTAATTTCGAAGGCGTTCGCCAAATTCAGCAAATAGAGAATTTAATCGACAACAAGCCGATGGATCGCTGCCATCTGCTTTTTATCGGTACCGAATGGTACCGAAAGGGAGGAGATATCGCCCTCGAACTCTCAAGAAGTCTAAACCGGCACGGATTGCCCACCGAACTACGAATCGTCGGCTGCGCTCCCGACATTCAAGATTTCCTGCAGGACGACATCGTTGTTTATGGTTTTTTAGATAAAAAGAAGCCCGAGGAGTCGGAATTGCTGTCGAATCTATTCGAAACCTCACATTTTCTCGTCTTGCCATCGAGAGCGGAATGCACACCCGTCGTTTTTTCGGAGGCCAACAGCTATGGACTACCTTGCCTCTCTACTACGGTCGGCGGTATTCCCTCTATCATACGATCCGGAGTAAACGGGATGTTATCACCATTGGGGCCGGATATTCATCTTCTACGGGACTACGTTCTGTCGCTTTTTAAAAATTGTCAACACTATAGGGATGCTGCGCTCGCGTCGTTCCACGAATATGATTCACGCCTCAATTGGAATGCCGCGGGGCAGCGCGTCAGCGGCATCCTTGAAAGGCTACTTGGAGGGTCACCAGGGTCCTTGGTTGAGAATGTTTAGTGCGAATCGAAAACCCCTACCCTTAGGGTAGGGTCAGAGACGGCGGGCTATGCCG
>Ga0066187_1000223_pt1 | contig 22141 bp, 18 predicted proteins | sample WorMetexBAHAMAS1_FD_58706 | JGI IMG/M metagenome (GOLD analysis project Ga0066187, IMG submission 58706) | Marine gutless worms symbiont microbial communities from Max Planck institute for Marine Microbiology, Germany - Inanidrilus exumae... | ecosystem: Host-associated > Annelida > Digestive...
CCGACCTCCAAAGCAAGTGTCAGGATTCTAAACCGACTTGCGTGTTTTCACACAGCCACGGCATGTCTCGGACCTTCCAGAACGTCCAGGCCTTCCTCAACATGTCGGCCGTCGAAAACGTCATGGTCGGTTATCACCTGCACTCGCACCGCAATTTCCTGTCGTCGCTGCTGCGCCTGCCGCCAGCCGTCGAGGCCAACAGGGTGGCCCGCGACAAGGCGGCCCAACTGATGGAATACGTGGGCCTCGGCGAGTACGTGGGCATGGCGGCGGACTCCTTGCCCTACGGGGCGCTGAAGCGCCTGGAGATCGCCCGCGCGCTGGCTACCGACCCCAAGATCCTGATGCTCGACGAACCGGCCGCCGGCCTCAACCCGACGGAGACCCAGGCGCTGGACGATCTCATCCAGGAGATCGCCGGGAACGGCGTCACCATCCTGCTGGTCGAGCATGACATGCGCCTGGTCATGGGGATCAGCGACCATATCATCGTCCTCGACCACGGGCGCTGGCTGGCCGAGGGCAATGCCCAGGAGATACGCGCCAACCCCGAGGTCACCGCCGCCTATCTGGGCGAGGAGGGGAGGGGCCATTGACCGAGCTCGTGATCACCGGGCTGGCCGCCCACTACGGACCCATCCAGGCCCTCAAGGGCGTCGATGTGACCGTCGGCGCCGGCGAACTGGTGGCCCTTGTCGGCGCCAACGGGGCCGGCAAGACGACCCTGATGCGAACGCTCTCGGGCGTGCTGCCGGCAAGCGGCGGCGAGGTGACCTACGACGGTCAGCAGATCACCGGCCTGTCGCCCGACGCCCGGGTACGGCTCGGCATCTCGCAGGTTCCGGAAGGCCGCCAGGTGTTCGGCCCCATGTCCGTCGAGGACAACCTCATGCTCGGCGCCTATACCCGTCCCCGCCGCGAGATCGCCGACAGCCTGGCCCGGGTCTACGACATGTTCCCGCGCCTCGAGCAGCGCCACCAGCAGGCGGCTGGCACGCTCTCCGGCGGCGAACAGCAGATGCTGGCCCTGTCCCGCGCCCTCATGGCCAAGCCCAAACTGCTGCTCTTGGACGAGCCGAGCATGGGTCTGTCGCCGATCCTGGTCGACGAGACCTTCGACGCCATCGTCAAGTTGCGCGACGAGGGCACCACCGTTTTCGTCGTCGAGCAGAACGCCTTCAAGGCGCTCGCCATCGCCGACCGCGGCTACGTCATGGAGACCGGCCGCACGGTCCTCACCGACGTCGCCTCCGCCCTCCTCGAAGACGAGCGGGTCAAGGAAGCCTACCTCGGCATCTGACCCGCCCCTTTTTTTGCCGACCCGATCCTAACTCATGTCCCGCATGTCGATGATGCGCTTGGCCTTGCCGAGGGAACGCTCGACCTCACCGACGCCGACGATGCGCACGCCGGAGGTGATGCCGACGATCGACTTGATGTGGTGGATCAACTCCGGTCCCGCTTGCGCCGCGATGCCATCGAGATCGCCGGCGTGCTCCGGCTTGACCTCGACGACGACCTCGAGCGTATCCAACTGCCCCTCGCGCCGCACTTCGAGCACGTAGTGCGGCGACAGCCGGTCGTCCTTGAGGATCTGCTCCTCGATCTGGGTCGGGAAGACGTTGACGCCGCGGATGATCAGCATGTCGTCGGAGCGCCCCGTCACCTTCTCCATGCGCCGCATGGTCCGGGCCGTGCCCGGCAAAAGCCGCGTCAGGTCGCGGGTCCGGTAGCGGATGATCGGGAAGGCCTCCTTGGTCAGGGACGTGAACACCAGCTCGCCCTTCTCGCCGTCGGGCAGAACGGCGCCGGTCGCCGGGTCGATGACCTCCGGATAAAAATGGTCCTCCCAGATATGCAGCCCGTCCTTGCTCTCGACGCACTCGCAGGAGACGCCGGGCCCGATCACTTCCGAAAGCCCGTAGAGGTCGATGGCGTCCATGTCGAAGCGCCGCTCGATCTCGGCGCGCATGGAATGCGTCCACGGTTCGGCGCCATGCAGCCCGATGCGCAGCGAGGTCTCGCGGGTATCGATGCCCTGGCGCTCGAACTCGTCGGCCAGCGCCAGCATGTAGGACGGCGTCACCATGATGATGTCCGGCTTGAAGTCCATGATCAGTTCGACCTGGCGTTCCGACTGGCCGCCGGACATGGGGATCACCGTGCAGCCGAGCCGCTCGGCCCCGTAGTGCGCGCCGAGACCGCCGGTGAAAAGGCCGTAGCCGTAGGCGACATGGACGATGTCGCCGGGCCGCCCGCCGGCAGCGCGGGTCGAGCGCGCCATCAGGTCGGCCCACATGTCGACGTCGTTCTGGGTGTAGCCGACGACGGTGGGTTTTCCTGTCGTGCCGGAAGACGCGTGGACACGCACCACCTTCTCGCGCGGCACGGCGAACAGTCCGAAGGGATAGTTCTGGCGCAGATCGTCCTTGACCGTGAACGGGAACTTGGCGAGGTCGGAAAGCTGGCGCAGGTCGCCGGGATGGACGCCGGCATCGTCGAAGGCCTTCCTGTAATGCGGCACGTTCTCATAGGCGTGGTTGAGCGACCAGGTGAGGCGCTTCAATTGCAGGTCGGCGATCTCGTCGCGGCTGGCGATTTCGATCGGATCGAGGATGTCCTGCGGCGGTGCTTTCGAATTCATGGTCTTTTCTCCCTGTCGCTCCCCAAGCGGCCCATCGGGGTGTCTTCGATTGGCCTTTTGATCATTGTGGATAAAGGATTCCGGTATTATTTCAAGCCTCTGATCGGTCGCCGTCGCTCCCCGAGCCACGCCCCAACCTGGCGTTCAGGCCGGGCACCGACTCTCCCTGAATCTGCCGGGACATACCGCGGAACTCGGCAACGCTACGGCCGTCCTCGCCGGTCACCGAAATGTCGTAGACGCCGGTCTTGCCCTCGCGCGCGCTCCCTGGCCGCGGCCCTGAGAACCTCGCCCAAACGCCCCGGCGACAGAAAATCGATGGTGCAGGATTGTGCCACGTTGGACCGGTTCTCCGCATTGCAGGCGTAGGCAAAGGCGGTATCGGCCAGCGCGAAGATCATGCCGCCATGGCACAGGCCGTGGCTGTTGATCATGGTGCCGCGCACGGCCATCTGGGCCGTCGCCCGGCCCGGCCCGATCTCCTCGATGGTGATGCCGAGGCCGCGCGCCGCGGCGTCGGCGGCGTACATGCCCTCGGCCACGTCCTGGGCCAGCATGAAGGCTCCGTCATCGGCCATGGGTGTCCTCCCTATTCGTCCGGTCGCCGCCGTCTCCCTGCGGCGGTTCTTTGCGGTCGTTCGTTCCGTTACCCCTTGATAGCACGCCGAAACCGTTTTTTCATTTCACCAAAGTCAAGCCGCGGCCCGGCGCCCTGTGCCAGTCTGTCGGGCACGGCCAAGAGGCCGAGGATCTTTGAGGAGGAGCCCGATCCATGTATCCCAGCCCCCGCCCGGCGTTCTCGACATCGCGCCCTATGTGCCCGGCGAACACGACGCCGAGGGTGCGGCCGAAATCCATGTGATGAGCGCCAACGAAGGGGCGCTCGGCGCCAGCCCGAAAGCCATTGCCGCCTACGAGGCCGTCGGCCGGCACCTGCACCGCTACCCGGAGGGCGGCGCCACGGACCTGCGCGCCGCCATCGCCCGGCACCACGGCCTCGAGGCCGGACGGGTCGTCTGCGGTTCCGGCTCCGACGAGTTGATTCGGCTCCTCACCGGCGCCTATGCCGGGCCCGGCGACGAGGTCCTGTTCTCGCGCCACGGTTTCGCCATGTATCCGATCTCGGCGCTCGCTTGCGGCGCCAAACCGGTCGCCGCGCCGGAGACGGACCTGAGGGCCGACGTCGATGCGTTGCTGGCCGCCGTCACCGACCAGACCAAGATCCTGTTCCTGGCCAATCCCAACAACCCGACCGGCTCGCACCTGGGCCCGGACGCGGTCACGCGCCTGCACGGAGGCCTTCCGGAAACCGTGCTCCTGGTCATCGACGCGGCCTATGCCGAATACATCGACCGGCCCGACTACGAGGCGGGTCTGGACCTGGCCCGGAACGCCGCCAACGTGGTCATGCTGCGCACCTTCTCCAAGATCCACGGCCTCGCCGCGCTCCGCGTCGGCTGGGCCTACGGCCCCGATCATGTGGCCGATGTGCTGGGCCGGGTGCGCGGCCCCTTCAACGTCAACGCCGCCGCCCAGGCCGCCGCCGCGACGGCGCTCGCCGACACCGATCACGTCGCCAAGGCCAAGGCCCACAACGACCGCTGGCTGCCGTGGTTGGCCGATGAACTCACCGCGCTTGGTTTGACCGCCCATCCCTGTTACCAGCGCCGGCAATTTCATCCTGGCCGGCTTCCCGGAAACGGACGGCAAGACCGCCGAGGCGGCGGACGCCTTTCTCGTCTCGCGCGGCGTCATCACGCGCCGCATGGCCGGCTACGGCCTGCCCCAGTGCCTGCGAATTACGGTGGCCGAGGAACCGGCGCTGAAGGCCTGCGTGGCGGCACTCGGGGCGTTCATGGCGGCCTGAGCGTGCTGTCCTTTTCAGGGGGTATCGGCCAGGGAAAAGGTCATATTGGCCGGTATCAACGACAGAATGTCGACATTTGTCGGGTCTACGAGCCGAATCTCGCGAAAATGTCCACCTTTCTGGCACAAAATGACGACTTTTCGGCCCCAGAATGATGACGTTCGCCAACACATGTTCGCAAATGCCGACATTTTCCGAAATTCCCGGTCGTCGTCGATCGATTGGGCGGTAAGACGGGCACAACAGTGGCGTGCAACGGGTCACGTATTCGAACCTCATGACAGCCCCTCAGTAATTTCAAAGTTTAGGAAAATTACCCTATCATTCTGGAAAAGTCAAGAACAAAAAAAGAACGTATGGGCAAAAGGGGGCTGCGACCGCTTGCTCCCAAAGTAGAGGCGTCCGCCTCTCATGCTCCGTTGCGGTCAATCGCGCCCTTGGCAATCGCGGCAACGTGCACGCCTTCGGCCCGACAGGTCCCTGGGGCTAGGCCCGTTACCAATAACTGAAATACTCGGCCGGTAATCTCTATCTTGCGAATCCGCATTGCGGCCTTACCGTATGGCCGCAACGCCGATGAGACGGTTAACGGCCGAACTTCCTCGGCTGTCACAATTTGAGAACGAGTAAAAAATGGCCGCTATCCTTAATGAATTGAAGAAATGGGTCGTCCTGTCGACGGTTATTGTGGCCGCGTGTCAAAGCACCCAAGACGCACAGAACAACCAACCCACGGTGACCGTCTCGGACGCCAAGAAACTGGCCTTTGAAAACACCTCGAAGACCACTTTCGAGGCGCCGACGCGTTCCATCATCGATATCCAAGAGACAATCGGTGACGTCGAAATCGCCAGCTACGAGTGCGAAGACCGCTGGAAAGACGACCGTATGTTTTTACGGCAGCGTATTGACAGCTACGCCGACCTGAAAAACCTCTTCTATTACATTCGCATTATCGGGAACGAATTCGGACGGTGGGATGCGCAGGAGATTTTGGCCAACCTCGATACGGCGGGCACGAAGACGTCCCGGACTTGGATCAAGGGTGCGTTCCTCGCCCAGAAAACCCGCTATCAAGCATGGATGGGGGACTTGGAAAACGCCAAGAAATCCCTAGAAGGGACCGAAGACATCCTTACCTCCTTTTCAGCGCGCAACTCCCTTTCAAAAGAAACCGAGGCGTTCACCAAGGCGATCTTGACGATCTATCGTGACATCGCGAACGCAGGCTTGTCCTCGGCCACGGGCGACCTCGTGGGCGCTGAAGCCCTGTTGCGGCGGGCGAACGCGGTCCGGTCTTCCCATATCAGGAGCAACGGCGACCCCAGCGGGAGGTTCTGGCTGCGTACGGAAATCGGCAGTGGCGGTGTCCGCGGCGACCTGGCGCGAAACCTCGTTCTCCAGGGCCGCCTGGTGGAGGCCGAGGCGATTGCCCGGGATCTGTTCTGGCAGTACAGGAAAGAGGTAAGCCCGGCCAATATCGGCGAAATCCTGTCGCTGCTCGCCACCATTCTTTACGAACAGGAACGGTTCGACGAAGCCCGGTGGTCGGCGGAAACGGCCCTGAAACTTCACGCCAAGGACTGTTCCCTGCCGACGTCTCTGGCGGTCATCGATGCCCGGTTGACCGCGGCGCGTGTCGCCGCCGCCCAGAAACGCTGGGAGGACGCGCTCGACCAGTATCGCAAGATCCTTGATAGCGCCAAAGGGAAGGCCTGGATTGAGCGCCGGCTCGACAGGGAATTGCTCTGGCCCTTGACCCTGCTTCAGGTCCGCGATTCCAATCGGCGAACGCCATCCTCGAGCGGGCCTCGGCCATCCCCACGCTTACCGCGTACGAGAAACTCGAGATCCAGGGTATTCGGGGCCTCGCGCGCATGGGTGCCGGCGACACGTCCCTAGGTCAACGCGACCTGGTCGACGCCGCGATGGGGCTCGCGCCCATTCTTTCGGAACGTGGTCAGGGCAAGGCGCGGTTCGGCCGAGACTTTCGATTCAAGCTGATCGTCGAAGCGGCATTGTCCAGTTTGGCCGGCCCGGCTGAACGCGGAGATCCACAGGCTCGCGCGAAAGCATTTGAATTGGCCGCCGCGACGGTCGGCCAATCCTCGGGGCGCATCATCGCCGCCAGCGCGTCACGCGCCTCGGTCGGCGTGCCGGAATTGGAGGAATTGATCCGCCAACGCCAGGACCTGGAACAGAACGCGCGCGTGCTCCGCGAAGGAATCGAAAGAGCCATGACCGTCAATCCGGGGGCGATCGCCGGACCGTTCATGCAGCGCATGACGGAATCGGTTGTTCGTCTGCAAAACGAGACGGGCCGATTGGATGAGGAGATCGCGACACGGTTTCCCCGGTATGACGGAATGACCGCTTCCCGACCAATGAGTCTAGCGCAGCTGCAATCGGAACTGCCGAACGGGGCGAGCCTAATCCTGGCCTATGTCGGACGGAACGACACCTACGTCTGGGCCGTTTCGGCGAGCGCTAACGAATTCAATCGCGTCGGAAAAGGCGCGGAGGAAATCGGCGACACCGTTGCCGTCATAAGGTCCGCTCTCGACGTCGAGGTGTCGACGCTCGGAGACCTTCCGGCATTCGACGTCGCGAGTTCTCATGCCCTCTACAAGGAAGTCCTTCATCCGTTGGAGTCCGTCTGGCGGCCGACACCCGACCTGATTTTCGTGACATCCGGCGCCCTGACGGCACTTCCGCCGGCCATGCTGGCGCTGTCGGGAGAGCAACCGCAAGCGGATGGCACCCTGCTTTTCGCCGAGTACCGAAAGGTCGACTGGCTGATCGACGACCACGCGGTAACCGTGGCTCCGTCGGTCGCCTCCTATGTCGCGTTACTGCGCTCGGAACGGCGCCAACCGACCAAAACCTACCTGGCCTTTGCCGACCCCGTCTTTTCGTCTGCCCCGCCGCGTGCGACATCGGGGACAAATCGCGGGATCCATTTCAATTTCAGGGCGGTGCCGAAAACGCGATCACTTGAAATCGCGACACTGCGGCATCTGCCGCCACTGCCCGATACCCGCCTCGAGGTCGAGGCCATCGCCAAGAGCCTGAATGCGGATCCGGCGAGTCTGTTTTTAGGTGAAAGGGCCAGCGAACAATCGCTTCGGACCCTGGATCAATCCGGCGATCTGACCAACTATCGTATCCTTTCGTTCGCCACACACGGACTGAAGCCCGGAGACCTGAACGGATTGACCCAACCGGCGCTGGTGCTGAGCCTTCCGGATTCCCAGCAACGGGATTACGACGGTCTTCTTGCGGTCGACGAGATCTTGTCGTTTCGGCTCGGAGCCGATTGGGTGGTCTTGTCCGCATGCAATACGGCCGCCAGTGACGACGCGACCGCCGACGCTTTCTCGGGATTGGCGAGAGCCTTCTTTTATGCCGGGGCAAAATCCGTTCTCGTTTCCCACTGGCCGGTTCATTCCTTGGCCACCCGAGACCTGATGATCGGCTTGTTTTCCAAGTATACGTCGGACGGTGGGTCCGATCGGGCGCGGGCCCTTCAGGTGTCTTCGAAAGCCATGATCCGTTCTTCCGGCCCGACCAACGAAGCCGGCGAGACCCTCTTCTCCTATGCTCATCCGATTTTCTGGGCGCCGTTCACGCTGGTCGGCGATGGGGGCGGCCGTCGACCGAACTCCTAGCAGGCCCCCGGTAACGGGGTCACGACGCCGGCTCCGTTCTCGTTCATATGAACTTAAGGCTTTGACGACACCATGGATGGCCAGTCCCTGTGTCAGCTTAAATGCCCTATTGTTCGAGGATGACCGCGTGAGAGACTTCCAACGGCTCGATAGGTTCCTCGATGAACGCCTGGAAGACATCTACCCAGAGGCAACCAGTGAACTCGCCGCTGCCATTACGCGGCAAATGGTGCCGGAGCTCCTTGCCCACTACAATGTCCCACAAGGCGCGCGGGTGTTGGATGTCGGCTGCGGCACCGGGCTCGCCTTGGCGGTCTTCCGCGATCACGGCTGCAATCCGGTCGGCCTCGGTTTTGGCGAGGAAGCGTCCCTGGCGCGGGACAAGGGGTTTGATGTAGTCGAGGAAGACATGTCCTTCACGAGCTTTCCCGATCATGATTTCGACCTGGTCTGGTGCCGCCACGTCATCGAACACAGCCTTTTTCCCTATTTCACGTTAAGCGAGATGCACCGCCTGCTGAAACCAGGCGGCGCCATCTACGTGGAGGTTCCATCCCCGGGCACGGCGGCCAACCACGAGGCCAACCCGAACCACTACAGCGTCTTCGGCGAAACCATGTGGTTGAACCTGCTTTCCCGCGTGGGGTTCACCGATATCCGCTCGAGCAAGATCGATTTCGAGATCCCGGTCGGCAAGGACGCCTATCTCGTCTTCGACGCCCAGAAGTCCGATCAGCGTTAGCGGCGTTCGCCTTCCCCCAGGCCTATTGCCGTGCCGGCCCGATCAGCCGCGGGGCTGCCGTTCTCAAGGGCCACGGTCGATCGGTCCGGCACCGCTTGCCGGCGCTGAACCGGAAGGCGCGCCCTCATCTTTCGAAACATGTTGAAACGTACAGTCATGCCGCGAACGGCTAGGTTTGAGCATTCCGTATTTTAGACCTTTTCGCCGGCATGACTGAACAATCTGGACGTAGGCATTCGATCCGCTCGAAGTTGATCTCCATCTTCGTCGCGGTAAAGGTCTTGCCGTTGATCTTCGTCGCCTGGCTGGTCTGGATCGCCGCCGACCACCTGACCGGCGACCTGAAGAGCGGCACCGGCGAGCTGACCGATTCCATGAGCCGCACGGTCGACACCATCGGTGATTCGGTAACGGCGGCCTCGATTGCCGCCTTGAACGAGAGCTCGCGGGTCGCCATCGAACACATGACCACGGACACGGCCCGGGCGGTGGCCGATTTCCTATATGGCATCGATCGCGACATCCTCTATGCCGCGTCCCTGGCGCCCGACGAGAGGGCCTACCGGTCATTCCTGGCGCAGCGGACGCGACCGGTCTGGTATCACCGGCCGTGGCGGCGGCGCGGCGACGACACCGGCTGGGAACCGGCGCCGGGCGGGCCCGAGCGGACCGAAACTAAGAAGATCAAGCCGCTGCTCGTAGACAACGCCATGGAATTCCACGCGCGGCCCGCCGAAGGGGGCGGCTTCCATGTCGATCAGCCGCTGTTCGCCGAGATGACTTTCGTCGGGCTCGACGGCCGCGAAATCATCAAGGTCGTGACGACCGACATCACCGAGCCGGGGCTCAGGGATGTCAGTAGGCGGGCCGATACCTGGCTCAAGGCGGAGACTTATTTCGAGCGGGTCGGCCGGCTGCAAGCGGGTGAAATCGATGTTTCACGGGTCATCGGCGCCTATGTGCCGTCGAAGGTGATCGGCCCATACACGATGCAAAGAGCCGCCAAGGGCGGCGTTCCCTTCCGTCCGGAGGAAGCCGGATACGCCGGCAAGGAGAACCCGGTCGGCAAGCGCTTTCAGGGTATCGTCAGGTGGTCGACTCCGGTGGCCCGGGATGGCGATGTCATCGGTTACGTGACGCTGGCGCTCGATCACACCCATATCATGGAGTTCACCGACCACGTGATTCCGACCGACGAACGCTACAGCGCCATTTCCGACGCGGCGTCCGGCAATTACGCCTTCATGTGGGACTTCGAGGGACGCAACATTTCCCATCCGCGCGACTACTTCATCGTCGGGCACGACCCGGAGAGCGGCGAACTCGAAGTGCCATGGCTGGAGAAATCCCTCTATGACGCCTGGCAGGCCAGCGGCAAATCCTATGGCGCCTTCATCAAGGACGTGCCGATCTACGACCGCCAGTCGCGGGAAAAGAAACCGTCGCTCGAGTTGAAGAAGCAGGGGCGGGTGGCGCTCGATTGCCGCTATCTCAACTTCGCACCGCAATGCGCCGGCTGGTGGAACCTGACACAGGACGGCGGTTCCGGTTCCTTCGTCATCTTCTGGAGCGGGTTATGGAAACTGACGACGGCGGCGACGATCCCGTATTTCACCGGCCAGTACGGCGCTACCCGGCGCGGGTTCGGTTGGGTCACCATCGGCGCCAACGTCAACGAATTCCACCGCCCGGCCCTGGTCGCCAAGGAGAAGCTCGAGGGCGTGATCGCCGACAGCAACCGGCAGCTTTCAGACCTCAACCAGCGCCTGCTCGATCAGATCGAAACCAGCAACAAGGACCTGTTGACAGACCTGACGACGTCGACCCTGGTCATGATCATCCTGGTTGTCCTGTTGGCGATCTGGCTGGCCACTCTTCTGACCCGCAAGGTCGCGGCCCTGGTCGCCGGTTTCAAGGACTTCCAGAACGGTAACATGGAAACACGGCTGCCCGTGGAAACGCGGGACGAGTTGGGAGAACTGGCCCACAACTTCAATGAAATGGCGGATCGCGTGCAAGGTGCCTTCGGGCGCCTGGAGCGCGAGATCGACGAGAGGCGGAAGGCGGAAGGGCGTCTCGAGAAGACTCGCGACGAACTGGAGGACCGGGTCCGCAATCGCACCCAGGAACTCAACGTCGCCAAGGAGATGGCGGAACAGGCGAGCGTCGCCAAGACCCATTTCCTGGCCAACATGAGCCACGAGCTGCGTACGCCGCTGAACGCCATCATGGGGTTCTCGCAAATGATTTCAGGCGAAATCGTCGGCAAGATCGACCGCCAGGAGTATATCCAGTTCGCACACGACATTCTGGAGAGCAGCCGGCACCTGCTGAACCTGATCAACGACCTCCTCGACATCGCCAAGGCGGAAACCGGAAAGATGGGGTTCGACTCGCAGCCGACCGAGCTCAACGGCATCGTCGGTTCCTGCATCCACATGCTCGATGGGGCGGTCAACGCCGCCGGTCTCCAGATCAACCCGTTGCTCACGTCATCGCCTCTCGAAATGACCGGCGACGAGCTGCGTCTCAAGCAGATCTTCCTCAACGTCATCAACAACGCCATCAAATACACGCCGGAAGGCGGCGAGATCCGTGTTTCGACGGACCGCGAACCGAACGGCCACCTGGTGGTCAAGGTCGAGGACACGGGTATCGGAATCGCTCGCGAAGACCTTCCCCAGGTGTTCGAGCCGTTCGGACAGGTCCACTCGTCGTTCACCCGCGGCATCGAGGGCGCCGGCCTGGGGTTGCCGTTGACGAAGAAACTGGTCGAGGGCCACGGCGGCACGATCATGCTGGAGAGTGTCGAAGAATACGGCACCGCCGTCACCATCACGTTTCCGGCTGACCTAGCGAACTGACGCGCCGGCCGTTCGTTCCCTGAACCGGGTCCATCGCCACCATTGCCTGCCTAACGCGACGAACCCGGCGTAACACGCCGGTAGCGTACTGAAACCAGATGAAACACACAGGGCGAGTAATTCTGCAGAAAATAACGTAAATCGGGTCCTCTACCGGGTTCGAGACATAGGCCGCTCGGAACCGGTGAAGACATTTGGACGGCGACGGATACGCCCGGGCATTCCACTGAGCGGCGTTTCCGCAGCGCCGGTGGTACTTAAGTATCGACATGCACGCCAACCAACTACACGAAAACTTCCCGTCCTGGTGGGCGATGACCCTGACGGACCTGTTCCTGTTTGCCCTGGCCGTTACCGGTACCGTCGTCGTCGCCGCTAAATGGCGGACCCTGACGGAGGCCGATGCGATCACCGGTATTGGCCTGATCCTGACCGGGCTCTGGACCGTGACCATCCTCCACCTGGGTGACCTTTTCACCATGACGGTGTTCCCCTTCTGGGTCGGCGAGGATCGCGCCAGGGCCGCCATGGTCGCGCTTCACCAGGGCTACAGCTGGTACGCCGTGTCGCTGTCGGCGGCGCTCGTTCTCGTCGGCCTGGTAATGACCGTGCTGCAAGGCGTGCGTCAGTTCGATACCGTTCGCGACCATGCCCGGGCCTCGGAAAGCAGCGAGGCCCGGTTCCGCCATTTTGCGACCGTCGCCTCGGACTGGTTCTGGGAGATGGACGCGGAACTCCGGTTCTCCTACTTCTCGGAACGCAACCGGCAGATCACCGGCTTCGATCCGTCCATCTACCTCGGCAGGACGCGGCGTGAGATCACGCCCGAGAACACCATGACCGAAAAGTGGCGCCGCCATCTCGACGACATCGAACACCATCGGCCGTTCCGCGCCTTTCAATACGAGATCACCCGCGCCGACGGCAGTCCGCTGATCATCAGCATCAACGGCGATCCGGTTTTCGATGACGGCGGGACCTTCCTCGGATACCGGGGCACCGGCTCTGATGTCACCGAGCAGCGCAGGGCCGAGGAGGCCCGCGACGCCGCGCTCCGCCTCGCCGAGGAGGCGAACCAGGCCAAGTCCGAGTTCCTGGCCACCATGAGTCACGACCTGAGAACGCCCTTGAACGCGATCGTCGGTTTTTCCAGCATCCTCAACGAGGAACTGTTCGGCCCGCTCGACGACCGATACCGGGAATATGCGTGCGACATCCGCGACAGCGGCGATCATTTGCTGTCGCTGGTCAACGACATCCTCGACCTTTCGGCGATCGAAGCCGGCAAGGTCGCCATCGAACGGCACCCGCTCGATGCCTGCAGCATCGTGTCCGAATGCGAGACGGTGATCCGGCCGCGCGCGAAATCGGTCGGTGTCGAGGTGGTTGCCGAACGGCCGGAGGGCGGCGCCAGCGCCTATGCCGACCGCCAGGCCTTGAAGCAGATCCTGCTCAACCTGCTCGCCAACGCCGTCGAGTTTACGCCGGCCGGCGGGCGTGTCACCCTGAGCGTTGACAACTTGAACGGCACCGTCGCCTTCGCCGTCGCCGATACCGGTCAGGGCATCCCCGAAGAGCGCCTGCAGAGGCTGATGGAACCGTTCGTCCGCGGCGAGAAGCACCCTTACCACGCCGGCGAGGGCTGGGGTCTCGGCCTGGCCATCGTCAAGTCCCTGGTCGACCGGCTCGACGGCACGCTGGAGATCGAAAGCCAGGTCGAAAAGGGAACGACGGTGACCGTTTTCATGCCCGCCTCGGCGGACGCCGTGCACCACCAAGGGCGGACCCGGCACGTTTGAAGAAAAACGTGATTCGACTCCGTGAGCGGTGCTGGTCACACTGGTTAACCATAACAATCAAGAGAGGCCGCAGAGAGAGGCGCTGACGATCGCTGCTCCGGGGAGGGGGCGTTGCTGGCAGTCGGTCCGGTGACGGCCGAGGGACATCTCGAGATCGTCCCTTTGCCGGTCTATTCGCCGCCGGTTCAAAAGGCGGTGGCGGTCGCGCGCGACGCCGACCACGTTCCACTCAAGGACAAGACACAGGGCTCCCAGGTCCAACCGGTCCCGTCATCCGGCTTCGACCGCCTGCAGCTGTCGCTTCGGTCCTTCCTGCTTCTCCACGGCGTGGCGCCCGCCGAAGAGGACGATGAAAGCCGCGGCGCCCGGGAACAGGCGGCCGAGGAGCGCGGGGCCGAGAAGGCGCTTGTCGCCAACGAACAGGACCGCGCCCGGGCGCCGGAAGCCTTGCGCCGCAACCGGGCCGGGACCCTGGCCACCCTGATCCAGGTCGCGGAAGGGCTCTACGTGGCACCGCCGCAGGTCGACATCGTTGTCTGAAACAGCCGTTGGCGTCGGTCGAGTTACCGGAAAAGGTAGACCGCCAGGGCGAAAACGATAAGGACCAGCAGCGCCAAAAGGCGGCCCTTGAACTCGGACTCGCTGTCCTCGCGGCGCATGCGCTCGGCCTCTTCGAGGGAACCGGCATTCTTCTGGCGGCGCATGCGCAGTCGCGACAGCCAGGCTTCGATATACTGTGCGCCGCCGTCACCGGTCATCGTCGGCCGACCTAATCTATTGCCGAGTGTCTACAATCTTCATACCCGATGTGCGATCGGCGATCCCGCTATTCCGACTCCGCACCTTCCGCCGCCAGCGCCGCCTGAACCGCCGGGCGGTCGCGCATCATGGCGCGGTGCGCGGCGACCTTGGGGTAGGCCTTCGGATCGACGCCGTCATCCTCCATCCACTGGGCCAGGGTGAAGAGGTAGGGATCGCAGATGGTATGGGCCTCGCCCATGACGAAGGGGCCCTGGAAGACATGCGCCTCGATATAGGCATAGCAGTCGCCGACCGATTGCGGAACCTGGCGCTGCATGGCGGTGATGGCCTCCGTATTTTCAGGATCGACCCAGCGGTGGCCGCGCATGCGATGCGCATGGGCCACGTGCAGGGTCGCGCACAGGTAACTGTTGAAGGCCTGGACCTGCGCGAAGGCGAAGGCGTCGGCCACCGGGGCCAGGCGCGACACGGGAAAAGCATGGGCGATAAAGGCGAGCATCGCCGGCGTTTCGGTGAGAACGCCGTTCTCGGTGACCAGGGCCGGGACGCGGCCTTTCGGATTGTGACAGCCAGGAAGTCGGCGCCCTGTTGCTCGTTTTTGTCGAAATCGATGCGGTGCAGACGGTAGCGGATGCCAGCCTCCTCCAGCGCGATATGGGTCGCCAGCGCGCAGGTGTCGGGCGCGCAATAGAAATCCAGCATGTTCCGTCGCTCTCCCCCGGGAGGTGGCTTACTTCTTAATACTGGTGCTCCGGGCTCGGCGCGGCAACCCCTTTAGGGTACAGAAGCCTTCAATCGAGCGGCTTCTCCATCTCGGTGAACAGGGCCTTGAAACCGGCCTTGTCGTAGAGATGGACGGCTTCGTTGTCGTTGATCACGGTGAGCCGCAGCCAGCGGACACCGGCCTGGCGCGCCCTTTCTTCGCAGCGTGCCAACAAGGCCCGGCCGATGCCGCGCCGCCGATTGTCTTCGTCAACGGCCAGGTCTTTGACCTTGGCATAGGTGTAGTCGATCTCTTCGATCTCGTCGGTCGAGGTGAGGTCGGTGACGAGCATCGCGTAGCCGACGAGTTTATCGCCGACCTCGGCGACGAATATGGTTCCCTTCGCCTTCTCGCAGGCTTCGAGCAGGAAATCGAGATACCACCCATCGATGGTTTCGGGCGGCTTCATTCGGTCGTAAAGCGACGCCTCCTTGGCCTGCAGTTGGCGCGCCAATGCGATCACGCCGGCGCGGTCGGTAGGCACGTATTCACGGATGATGAGATCGTTCATGGCCCGGGGATGACACAGCCAGCGGGGCCGTGTCAATGAAATCGCCGGTCGCCGGCGTCGAACCGTTGGGCCTCCGCCGAAGCGGATCTTCAGGTCTCCGGCGCCAGGGCCTTGCGGGCCAGGGGGTAGAGCTGTTCGCTTTCCGCCTGGATGCGGTCGTGGACCAGTTGGAACATTTTCTGCGTTTCGCGGCAGAACTGGCCGTGGTCGTCGATTTGCAGGCCGCGTTTGCACCACTTGTTGGCGTAGGTATGGAAAACGCGCTTGATCTCCCGTTCGCCCTCCATGAAGCGGTTGGCGGTGGTGCCGCCCTCGTGACCGCCGCCGGAATAGAGCGCCGAGTAGATCTCGCGGTTGTGGTCCATGTGATCGTCGAATTTTTCGCGATAGCGCTCGAAGAGCTCACAGGCGAGCTCCGTGTCGCACATCTCGCGGTCCTCGAACAGGTAGTTGAGGACCTTCGCCAATTCGGCGATCTGATGGTTTTGCGTGTGCAGGTCGTCGAAGGAGACCATCGCTAATCCCTCCGTGTCCGGGTTCTGTTTGTCTATGGGCGGTAGTCTGCCGTTCCCTGCGCCGATGGCCTCCTCCCAGAGGCCCGAGTTCGTCCGCAACGCCGAAGCGCTACCGGGCGAACGTCCGCCCATCTCTTCTCATCTTAAAATTAAAAAGGAAATGGCGGATTTCCTCAACCGGGAACATGGGTTTTCACACAATATTATTCAAAACCCGCTTCCAGCGGCCGTGGCCGTCAACGGGTCCAGGCGGCCCGAATCCCGATCACGCCAAGGCTGAAAACGGAAAAGCGGTTTTCCATTGGCGGTATTTTCGCCCACAATGATCACAAGTGCCGGAGTGTCGCCGGGAGAGCGGATCATGGGCTTTTTCATCACCCTATTGCGGCTCGGCCGCCGTCTGTTGGTTGCTTCGACGCTGGCCGCGTTGATCGGTGGCGCCCTGGTCCCGGGCGGGCAGGCGGCCGACGCCTGGCACCCGCTGTCGGTCGATGTCTGGGAACCGCCGTTCAATAGCGAGTTGAAGCGCCGCACCGACTCTTACGTACCGCTCGAGAAGGCCGAGAAGGCCTGGCGCATCTGCACCTCGATTCCCCATCTGAAGGACCCCTATTGGGCCGCCGTCAACTACGGCCTGATCGACGAGGCCAAGCGCCTCGGAGTCGGCTTGCGCCTGTTCGAGGCCGGTGGCTACGGCCATATCGAAGTGCAGCGCAAACAGATCGTCGAATGCATGGACAGCGGTGCCGATGCGCTGATCGTCAGCGCCATCAGCGCCGACGGCGTCAACGACCTGGTCGACGGCTTTGTCAAGGAGGGCAGGGTCGTCATCGACATGATCAACGGCATGTCGTCGAGAGCGATCACAGCCCGCTGCGGCGTCGATTTCTGGGACACGGGGTTTCTCACCGGGCAATACATCCGCAAGCTCGAGGAAAAAGCGACCGGGCCGGTCCGCGTTTCTTGGTTTCCAGGTCCGGACGGCGCCGCCTGGGTCGATCAAGGCGATAAGGGGTTCCGCGCGGCGCTACGAGGCAGCGCCATCGAGATTGTTACCTCGGCCCGCGGCGACACCGGGCGGGCGACCCAGGGCAAACTGGTCGAGGCGGCCCTCGAGGCACACCCGGACCTGGACTACATCGTCGGCACCACGGTGACGGCCAACGCGGCCATAGAACTGATGCGCCGCAAGGGCATGACGGGCAAGATCAAGGTCCTCGCCTATTACTACGGGCCCGGCGTCCACCGCGGCATCCGTCGCGGCAACATCATCGCCGCGCCGACCGACCTGCAGGCCCTGCAGGCGCGCATCTCCGTCGACCTCGCGGTCAGGGCGTTGGAGGGTAAACCCTACCTCAAGCACGTGGCGCCTAAGGTCGTCGTCGTCGATCGCGAGGCCGTTCGCGCGTTCGATGCATCGACATCCCTGCCGCCACGCGGTTTCCGACCCATCTTCAGCGTCAATGATTGGTAGATCGACGTTGCCGCAAACGGTCAGACACGTACGGTAGTTAGGGAGCATGCTGGGAATCCGCGGCCTGTTCGCTCTCCTCGTCGCCGTCGTCGGTGTCGTCGGCACCTTCCTGGCCAGCGAGACCCTGCGCGACGAGGCGCGTCAGAATTGGCAACTGGAGGCGACGAAGACGGCCGGCGCCTTGAGCGGCACCCTGCTCAATTGGCTCGAGGAGAGTTACGCTCCCATATCGGGCCTCGCCGCCCTGGTCGAGAATTCCGACAATGTCACCGAAAGCGAGTTTCTGAACGGCTTCGACAGCCTGGAGGCGCGGGCCACCGCCTTTTTCCTCGAGGCGGCGGCCTTGGCGGAACCGGCCGTCGAGAAGGAGGGCGATTGGTCGATCCGTTATTCGACGGATTTCGAGGGTGCCCTGTCGCCGGAGACGCCGCTCGCCGATCACCCGGAGGTCCTCGAAGCGATCCGGGTCGCCAAGGACCGGTTCGGCGAGATCATCCTGGCGCGGCCCATCAAGAGCAGCCGGACCGGCGCCACCGTGTCACCGGTGGCCCTCGGCACCTTCAGCAAGACCGAGGAATTGGCGCTTGTCGGGCTCGTCGACTATCGGGAACTGGTCCAAGGTCTCTACGATCTTTTGGTACCGGAAGGCGCGGCCGTCAGGATCACCGGGCGGTTTCCGGAACAGGGAGGGCCGGGACCGGAACGCGACATCATTGCCGGACGCATCGACCGGCCCCGGTTCTCGGTCCCGACGCGAACCGTGTCGGCCGGCGCCGAGTTGAAGATCACCTGGGATTTCGACGATCGGTTCTCCGGCGGCCCCGATCAGGAACTGGCCAACCTGACCATGATCTCGGGCCTCATCGGCAGCGCCGTCCTGTCGCTATTCCTGGCCTTCCTGTTGCATCAGAACAAGACGATCATGCAACGCGTCGATGCGGCGACCCGTGAGCTCAGCCAAAAGGAAGCCCAATTGCGCCTGGCCCTGGAACATATGCCGGGCGCCATGTGGGTGGTCGACAAGGACCTCAAACTGGTCTTCGCCAACGATCAGTACAAGGACTTCTACGGTGATTCCGGCGGCATCGTCAGGCCGGGCACGCCCATGGAAGAGATCATCAAACAGGAGGCAAGTTCGGGGCTTTTAAGCGGCGGCGAGGTCGATGCGGTCATCGAAGAACGCATGGCGTCCTACCGGTCGAGCGAACCATCGACCTTCGAGGACCGCACTCAGAGAGGCGGACACATCCAGCTTTCCCGCAAGCCGGCCACCGACGGCAATGTCGTGTCGGTCGCCATGGACATCACCGAGCTCAAGGAATCGGAGCGCCAGATCGAAACGCAGCGCGCGCAACTCGACGACGTTATGCGCAACATCCACCAGGCGGTCATCATGTTCGACCGAAACCAGCGCGTGATCACCTTCAATGCGCGGCTTCCGGAAGTCCTGGGGCTCGACGCGGGCTTCTTCGCGCCCGGCATGGCACTCTTCGACCTGGCCCGCAACATGGCCGAACGGGGTTTCTACGGCGACGGGGATATCGATCAATTGGCTCGCGAGCGGGTCGACAAGCTGTGGGCCGGCGAAACCCGGGGCGAGCTGACCTTCGACGGAGTTCACGTTTTCGACGTGCACGGCACCCGCACGCCGGACGGCGGCCTGCTGGTCACCTATTCGGATATCACCGAACGCAAGAACTGGGAGCGCCAGATCGAAGCGCAGCGGGCCCAACTCGACGGCATCATGAACAGCATCCATCAGGGCGTCGTGCTGTTCGACGAAAATCAAAAACTGGCGGCCTGGAATGCGCGTTATCCCGACACCCTCAACATCGACAAGGACTTCTTCGAACCGGGCCTGTCGCTTTATGACATCGCGCGATTCATCGCCGACCGCGGCGACTATGGGCCGGGCGACCCCGATGAGATGGCGCGGGAGCGGGTCGAGAAGATTTGGGTCGGCGAGAGCCGCTCGGACCTGTCGTTCGGCGACGGGCGGATTTTCGATGCCCATAGTTTCCGCACGCCGGACGGCGGACTGATCGTCACCTATACGGACATCACCGATCGCAAGGAAGCCGAGCGCCAGATCGAATCGCAGCGCGCCCAGCTCGACAACATTCTCCGCAACATCCAGCAGGGTGTCGTGCTCTGCGACAACGATAGGCGGGTCATCGCCTGGAACCCGAGATTTCCCGATATCCTCAACGTTGAAGAGGAGATGCTCGAGGGCGGCGCCTTGGCCCAAGACGTCGTTCGGCTAATCGCCGAGCGCGGTATTTACGGCGAGGGCGATCTCGACGCCTTGGCCAAGGAGCGCATCGACAAGATGTGGCAGGGCGAAACCCGGGCCGACCTGTCCTTCGGTGACGAGCGCAGTTTCGAGGTGCACAGCACCCCGCTGCCCGACGGCGGCTTGATCGCCACCTACATGGACATCACCGAGCGCAAGAACGCCGAGCGCATCATCGCCGACGCCATGAAACTGATCAACGAAAGCATCCAGTACGCCAGCCGCATCCAACGCTCGGTGCTGCCGAGCGAGGACGAGCTCAAGTCTGTTTTTGCCGATCACCTGGTCGTCTGGGAACCGAAGGACGTGGTCGGCGGCGACATCTACCTGATCCGAAAGTGCCTGGGCGGCACGCTCCTGTTCGTCGCCGACTGCACCGGCCACGGCGTGCCCGGTGCCTTCATGACCATGATCGCCACCGGATCGTTCGACCAGGCGCTCATCGAAAACCCGGGCGGCGATCCGGCCGAACTGCTGAAACGGACCAACCAGTTGGTCAAGGCGACCCTGGGCCAGCAGGAAGGTTTCGAAGGAGAATCCGACGACGGGTTGGAGTGCGGCGTGTGCCTGATCGATCACTGGCAGGAAAAACTGACCTATGCCGGCGCCCGGTTCGAGCTGTGGGTGATCGAAGACGGCACGATGGACGTGGTCAAGGGCGACCGCACCGGGATCGGTTTCCGCCATGTCCCGGGCGACCGGTCCTTCTCCGACCATACGGTCGTTCTCGGTGAGGACACGGCTCTCTACATGTTCTCCGACGGCATCACCGACCAGATCGGCGGTCCGAAACGCCGCAGCTTTGGAAAACGGCGCATGAAGTCGATCCTGATGGATTATCACAAGATGCCGATGGAGAGGCAGGTCGCCCATTTGATGCGGGAGCTTGGGGACTACCAACATGGCGAGGAACGCCGCGACGACATTACCCTATTGGGTTTCGTGCCAATGATCGTGCCTTAGAACTTCGACCCGCTCAGGTTCTCCAACGCAAGCCGAAGGTTTCCTCGATGTCGCCGATGCGCTTGCACATGGCATCGGTGATGACCGTGCCCTTGGTCAGGAGCAGTTGCCCGGCCTGGGTCATCAGATCGGCGGGCAATCGTTTGCCGGGGACCAGTTTGTCGGCGGTGGCGCGCAACCCGTCGTCGAAGTACTGGGCCGCCGAAGCCGCTTCCTTCGATGGCATCGCCGCAGCCCCGAGATCGACGGCCGCGTAGGTGTGCGCTTCGCCCAGCTCGATCGGTTCCAGGATGGCCCGGCGCAGGCGTTCGTCGAGCGCCTGGAAGCCCTCGCCCTTGGATACGAAGGCATTGGCATCGAGCTTGAGCGCCGCCGACAAGATCTCATCTCCGCCGAGGCTGGTCAGGATGATCACCGGCAGGTCGCGTGTCGCCACCGTATCGCCTGAGCGGATGGCGCGCAGCAGGTGCAAACCGGTTTCACCGGGCATATTGATGTCGAGGACCACCACGTCGGGCTGGAAACTCTCGAGGCCGGCGCGCGCCGTTTCCGTGTCGGCGGCTTCCGCCGTCAGCAGGATGCCGGTCCGGTTGACGACCCTCTTGATCAGGTTGCGGACGAACACTTCGTCATCGACGATCAGGACCTTCCGGTCTTTCATCCAGCCCTCGGACGTGGCGCTGGCCCGCGATACCCTGGCCAATGGTCTCTCCCCTGGCGAGATTGCGTTTCGTTGTGCGCGTCCATTGAGGTCGACAATCGGCCCGGCGTCAACCGTACACTGGACCCGCCCTTCAGATCCGCCTTTCGCCGTCGGCGTAGACCTGCGTCCACTGGAGAATCCTGACGGCCTTGCGCAGGCCCGTCGGCCACAAGGGATCGGTCTCGACGAGGCGGCGTACGGCCTTCGGGTCCTCGGCCTCGACCAGCCAAAGGCCGCCGGCCGGCGTCGCGTCGGCCGTGTCCTCGAGCGGTCCGGCCGAACGAATGGCCTCGGCGTGGGTTTCCAGGAAGGCCAAAATGGTCGGGCATGTGTTCGGTGCGCATATGGGCGCGATCGGCGTTGTCCTCAAAAAAGACGGCATAAAGCATGGCGGGCGTTTTCCATTTCGGTTGTTGACGGACTTCAGGCTATCACCGCAATATTGCTTACAAGACTGGTAATAATGAGAATTAACCAGGCAAAAATGCAGGGCCTCAACTGGAATGATCTTCGCGTCGTGGTCAAGTCCGACTCTTGCTGGATAAATTCGTAGGCTTGGCGACCTTCGAGGCG